>ENA-OOZG01000265-OOZG01000265.1-human-gut-metagenome-genome-assembly--contig:-NODE-265-length-44886-cov-2.868261_pt1 | contig 44886 bp, 17 predicted proteins | sample MGYA00241706_ERZ501384 | MGnify/ENA primary metagenome ERZ501384 (study PRJEB25962, sample SAMEA2042742) | human gut metagenome | biome: human gut; feature: human-associated habitat; material: faeces...
TTGTATACATTTATTTTACTCCTTTAGGAGTCCAAGAATATGTCCGCACCCCCGAACTGTAAAGAATAAACGGTGTTTTTCTTGAATAGAAATGTTGACTTTTGGTATAAGTTGGTGTACAATTAAAGTATAGAATTACTCATAATAGGGATAATTGCAGTAGGGGGGGAGAGCATGCATATTGGGAAAAAGAAAATCACAATAAGTGCATTTATTGTGGTTGTTTTTGTATCTGTTATTGTTTGGGCTGCAACATCTTACCCAAATGCAGCTATATCATTCAGTGGCATAAAAATGGTGGCTAACGGTTCAACAACTCAAGGCTTCGTTGATATATCTCTGAAAAATATTGATTCAACTGCAATATCTTATTGTATTGAATATGATAAAAATTACATAGAGCTTTCGGATGTGGCGACGAATACGCCGATTAAAAACCCTACAACTTCTTCAGGAAGTGTCGGATATTCATATGATATTGCTCATGATTATTTTGAACAAAATACTGATGATTTCCCAATCGGAAGCTTTGGTGACTTTAAGTTACCGTCTATGATTGGTGTAAGTATGCCGATTATAGGTATTGCAGATGCCGACAACGGCAGAGCAATAATGAACTTCTTACCGCAAGAAGGTACAACTTCTAAATACATAACTGCGGTAAAAGGTCGTGACGAACATCTTATTCTTGCAAACGGTAAAAATTTAAAACTCGGACGATTGAGCTTTTATATAAAAGACCCTGCAAAGTTTGCAAAGCTTTCAAAAAGCGAACTTAAGGATGTTATTAAAATTGTACCGTTTTCGACAATGATTACAGTGCAGGACGATACTATTACAGATGATGACGGTGTTCATATAGGTTATATCGACAGCAGTGACGGAGATGTTAAATGGTACTCAAGAGCTGATAAAAATGTTGAGTGTAATTTTGAGATTGAAGCGGCACTTTCAAATGTTAAGGCACTGAATGAGGAGCTGACAGTTACTTCTTATGACATCTATAAGAATGGTACAATAGATGATTTGCTTGATTTCATAAATGATAAAATGTCGATTATATCACTCCAATATGCAGACGGTTCCGAAAGACCGGCAGTGTTTAAGTGGGATAAGACGACAAGCAATCTAAGCTCGATTTCGTGGAACCCAAAAGAAGGTGACTATACGGTTGTTCAAAAATACAATGATGATTTTGATATAACCGTTACAATACATGTGACGCCGATTAATTTGATTGGTTTCACGGCAGAAAATGAGAATTTGACGTATTGGACCGGCGCGGCGGATTATCCTGCAACAATAGACGATTTGAAACTTGCACCAAAAGCAAAACCGATACTTGATAAATATATTCCAAACGGCGGAGTACCGGAGTTTAATATCGGATGGTATCAGCTTAGCACTGAAACATCGCAGCTGCTTGATATACCTGACGATATCAAAAATAAAGTGGTAGGCAAATATACAATTTTGGGACACATTGCGGATATAAACAAAATATCGATTAATTATCCGTGGCTTACAGTAAAGGACAGCTCTGATGTCAACTTTATAAGAAATGTTGTCGATAACGAGAGTGAGCTTCCAAAAGAGTTGGAGGTTGTAAGTGCTGTCACGGCTGATGACGGTACTTTGACAATAACAGTTAAAAATAAAGATGGGAACACAATTCCTACAGGTACAACATTTGATGTGAGAATGCCGGGCGGAGAACTTATTGATTCTTCAATGTCGGGTTATAATGCTGTTGTAAATGATGACGGAACGGCAACAATTACTGTAAAGGCTGATATTGCAATAGACTCTGAAAAGAAACTTGCACAGATTATAAACCTTGGAAGTAAAGCCGGTAAGTTTGAAATATCATCAACGGAACCGGGAAAAAATCCGGGACCGTATACTGAATTCAGTACAAATCCGAGAAAAAATATTTATTTAGACAGCTATACTTTTGATTATTCGGATTTGCAATCGGCAATGTTTCCTATCAAAGCGGGTGTGAGTTTGCCGACAACTGTAACGCTTCCTGTACTTTCTGATTTTGTTGGAACAACATATGATGGATACGACGGTACTGAAATAGGTAAGCTTTCGACCTTTACAGTTGATTCGTGGGATGTTATTGACGGAGACCCTACATTGGTTGGCAGTGTTGTAACTGTAAGGGGTACGCTTTCAACAACGTCATATACAAACTACGGAAATGTTGTAAATGAGAATAATAACACAGTTGAGATTAAGTATTTGGTTGTCAACGGTGATGATAGAGATGAAATTGATGTAATACCCGATTTTACATATGACAAAAAACAAGTTGGGTATGATTATAATGATTTGCAAACAAATTCATTTACTGTTAAAAATATAGGCTCAACCGATATATACGGCTTGACAGCTGCTATTTCTTTGAGTAAAGATGGGAATAAAGAAGCATTTACCATCAGCAAAAAGTTGCCTCAGATTTTACAAAAAGGTGAAAGTGTAGACTTTGATATAACAACTAATATAGGTCTTGATGTAGGAACTTATGAATGTACAGTTTCTGTTATATCAAATGATGGAGTCCTTCGAACGTTTAAAATCTCTTTTGAAGTTACGGAAGCTCCTACATATAAAATAGAGCTTGTTTCTGATAATGTAAATTATGGTAAAGCAGAAACGGACTCGGGATTATATACTGCAAGTGAAGGTGAAGCTGTTTCAATAACAGCAACTCCCGAAGAAGATTGCGTTTTCACCGGATGGACCTGTGAAACTGGTAATGTGACATTCGCAGACAGCACATTGGCTAATACGACATTTGAAATGCCAGCAGAAAATGTTAAAATAACGGCTCACTTTAAAGAGTCGCTTGGAGCGAAACTCAGAGCGACAGAACTTATGGTTAAAGATACAAATGACAATGATCAGGATTTGCATGATCAGAATTGGAAAATTGTAAAGTTTGACCCTGTAAAACGTGAGTATTATGTTGCAGTGCCAAATAGTGTTGACAAAGTAAAGCTTTGGTTCAAACTTAGAGATGAAGCAAAAAATGCGACGCTGTCTCTTTCGCGTGAACATAATTCTGTAACTGATACATTGACCACGCCAACGGAGGACGCAACGGATAATTATTATAAGTCGGAGGATATAGAGCTTGATGTCAGCCCTGTTGATAACCTGCTTACATTGACGATGACATATGATGATCCTAATGACGATCCTGATGAAGGCGGAGTTACAAGGTCGTATAAGATTCACGTTTACAGAAAAATAGAAGAGTCCAAATTGATGAAATTTAATTATGGTAACTCGCCGTATGGCTTGATTATGCGTGATACGGCAATAACGGATAAGGCGACGGCTAAAAATGAATTTGACAAAAATGATTATACATTTACTGCAGGATATACGCCGGCAGGTGCGACAGTGGGTGTAAATTATTGCGGTGAAGCTTGGGCGTCGGGTGTGAATTATGATTTGGATGATACAGCATTGTTTGTTTTGAATTCGGGAACTTTTACAGACCCGGGATATGAAAGCGTTATTAATTCGATTGGCGGAGCGGTAACCGATGTCACCAAAAAGATAACGGTTAATGTTTTAACGGAAACAAATGCGGCATATCAAGATGGCGGTTCTACGGATTATTCATCTGTCAATGCACAGACAATCAATCTGCCGTCGAGCGGTACAATATCCGAATTAAATGCGGAACGAATCCGACCTGATAAATATGAACTTGTTTATTCGTTTGCAGATTTTGACGGTTCAATCGTTTCAATAAAAAGACCATTAATCTTGCTTAATACTCTTGGGGATGTCAATAACGATAAACAAGCAGATACAAAAGATGTTTCAAGAATAAGAAACAGATTCAGTGCAGATTTAGCTAACAACACAAATGTTACAGGTTATGATGTTGGCGGATTGCTCAATAGATATCGTATCTGCGATGTAAATAAAGATAGAGCGGTGAATTTGATAGATGCAAATAATATACGTGCTAAAAAAATAATTCAGTTCTATACTAATGATGGAGGTGGTGCGTAATGAATAAGATTCTCAAAAGCTTAGTGTCAGGATTTACGTCACTATCTATGTGTGCTGTATGTATGATTAGTATTCCTGCTACTGCGGATGAATACGAAAATATAGAAACACAGGCAACAAACAGAACTTTGTCTGTAGATTTTATGGGCAGAGGTTCTACACCAAATGATGCAAGCCCCGGTAAAGCGGGATTTAGCAAAGATGATGTAAACTTAACCAATCCGCTTGAATTTTGGGTAGGTATCGGCGTTGAAAATGTAAACGATTTACCGTTGTTTACTGACGGTGTTTATTCGTTAGATGTAGCGTTTGAATATGATCCGAATTATGTAAAGCCGTATTGGGATAAAACAACTGCATTTTCAACTGCAGAACAAAGCTGGAATGATGAGCTAGTAAAGGGAAACCTGAGCTCAACAGGTGACAGCAGTGCTTGGTGGGATGATACACAATATGAGATTACATCTGTTCGTGAATGTGATATAGATACTGCGTTAAATGATAGAGAAAATAGCACAGAAGCTGCTCAACGTGCTTTAGACGGCTGGAAAATGTGCTATGTGGGTGTGGTATTTAAAGGGGACTCGCTGTTAAGATTTAAAGACTTGGCAAGTAATTCAAAGCAGTATTTGCTGAAATTGCCTTTCGTTCTTTTGAGTGCTCCCGATGAAACTGCGGCAGACCAGAATCCTACTGTATTGAGTATGGTTCGAGGCGGAGATACGTTTGCTATCGGTTCCGGTAGCGACGGTACAAATCCTTATGCATCATGGTTTGCTACGACACATCCGGCTCCGGATGATACTAATCTTAAAAATTTATTTGATTTCAGCGGCGATATAAGTCTGTTTGGAACAAATGATGCAATAGATAATATAGTTGCGGTAAAACCGGGAGAAACTCCGTCAGATCCGGGAGCGACTCCGTCACCGGATACAACTTATTATTTATCATCGGACAAGACTTTACAAGAAGATAAGTTTAAAGCGGAAACTAAAACGTATTATGTAAGTGTTCCTAATGAAACGGAACAAATCAGAATGGACGTAAGTTCATCCGAAAAACCGACTGTAACTGTTAATTCGGCAAGCGTCAACGTGACAGCATCAGACGCTAAAAAGTATTCGTCAGATTTATTTGATCTTGCTGAATTGGACAAGACTGTGAACGACGGATATAATAATACTGTTACAATTACAGCCGGAGGTACAACATATACGGTTTATATAAGAAGACTGCTAAAACCGAAGATTACATTAAATTACGGTAATTCGCCATATGGCGAAATCATGAAGGCTTCTAATATTGCTGATTCTGATAAACAAAAGGCAAAAGATGCATTTGATGCAAATAATAAATATGATGCAAATTATTTGCCAAATGGGAAATCAACGAAAGTTTATTATTCGTCAAATGCATGGGGAGGCTCAACAGATCCAAAAATAAACTTGGACAGGGATGAAACTGCATTATTTGCGTTTGAGTATAAAGGTTTTGAAGATCCGGGATTTGATGCAATAGATTCTTTAGGAAATGTTGTCAAAAAATCGGATGTTACTCGAACAATTTCTGTCTGCGTATTGCCTGCTTTGGATATGAAAGTGACAATTATTCCGAGTATGTTTAATACATATTCAGTTGACGGCGATGAAACTCATGATGTATTCACTAATGCTAATTTGACTGGTAGCAGTAAAGCAATTCAACCGGATATATATAAATTGGAATATTCATATACCGATAATAATCTAAACGAAGTTGTAACAGAAACGCGTAATGTTGTGATATTACCAGCACTTGGAGATGTTAATTTAGATAATCAGATAAGTGTTGGAGACATGGTTCCAATAAAAAATTATACAGCTAATGTTTTTTCTGCTGTGGATAGTACTGTAAAAAAGGAAACTTATAATTTGGTTGTATATAGAGTAATGGATACAAATTTTGATGCTACAATAAGTGTTGGAGATATGGTGCCGATAAAAAACAGCACTGCTAATATTAAATTAGATTCTTATTATTATCCATTTACAAAATAATTAATTTGTAAATGTTCATATAAATAAATTTAAGGAGGTAAAAAAATGAAAGAAACCAATATATCAAAACGAATTATTTCTTTTCTTCTTGTTCTGTCTATGATTTTTGGAACAATGACAACTCTTGCTTTTGCTGATGGTGATTGGACAGCGGATACTTTTAATTTTGATGATCCTAGTGTATTAATAGCTGGGACAAACGAAACAAATATGCCATATATGGAAACTGTTCTTTTGAAATCAACGGATTCTGGATATGAAGAGGTACAACAAGGAACACTAAAAACAAATGATACGGTTTTAGTAGGTGTAAAAGCACATAATTTTGACAGGTTTACTGACAATTCTTATGGTGCTCTAAAGTTAGCGGTTAGTTTGGTCTATGATAATCGCTATTTGACTCCAACATCTGCAACAAAAAAGGCATTTTTAAATGCAGAAACAGCGTTTGTTACTAAAGCAGGTGATAAATGTTTTTATAATGATGACATTCTTGGAACATATTCTATAGAACAATCCATACCAAAACAAGATCTAGCTCCAGGCGAGACATCCAGTCTTAGTGACGATACATCAAATTTATCAAAGAGTGTATTAACTTTTTCATGTGCTGCAGACGATGATACAGATTTAAACGAGCAGATGGGTGTTATTAAGGAAGATAGTTACTTAGGATTTTTTGAATACACTGTTAGTAGTGTGCCTACAGCTGGTGTATTTACACCTGCGGTGGCATTTTCAAGATCAGCGAATATTGTTGTTGTATTGAGAAATACTGGTACAACAAATAAAACTTATACTGCTGTTGATGGATTACATAAGTATATGAAATTAACAGATGGTGTTGATTTGTTCCCAGCATCATACAGCGTAAAGTTCTATACTGATAACACATATGGAACAGAATTGACAAGTAAGGTAGGAACAACTTTGGGTGCTACAGGTATAACGTCTGGTACAGCATATACAGATGCGGGCGTTGTTGTTCCAACTGCCGGTACAGATTTCGATTTGGTAAATTCAGACAACAAATATTTTGCCGGATTTAAGTATGTTGATTCGACAGGAACAGAACATGATTTAGCTGATTTAACAACAATCAATGAAAGTGCTGTTGCAAATGGTTATAGTGATTATGTTATAAAAGTTTATCCTGTATATGAAACAGGTCATGATGTTACATTTAACAGTAACTATCCAACAGGCACACAAACAACAAAGGTAGTTACAGTATCACCGAAAGCCGGTGCAACGATTGCTGAAGCGCAAAAACCAACAGTTGGTACATCAAGTGATGACTTTGAAATACCTGCTGGTTACACGTTTGGGGGCTGGTTTACACAAGCAAACGGTGGCGATGAAATCGTATTTGATGATGGTACAAATACTTCATCTGCAACTGACGTTTCTTCAATCACCGATGTTTATGCTCATTGGGTACAGAATGTAACAGTAACATTCCATGAGAATTATGGACAAACAGAAAACACAACAAACAAAACAATCAGTGCCGGTTCAAGTTTGAAATCAAGTGATATTCCGACATTTACAAGAGCAGATTATGCATTTAAAGAATGGAATACAAAAGCAGACGGCTCAGGCACTGCATACTCAAATACACAATTACAGGCAGAAACAATTTCAAGCAATACTGACTATTATGCAATGTGGACACCGGAGAATCCGGACAATGCAGTAACATTGACATTTAGTCCTACAGGATGTGACGCACAAGTAACACCTGCATCTATGACGGTTGTCAGAGGTGATACAATTTACGCATATCAGATGCCTACTCCGACAAAGACGTCAGCAACAGGTGATGCATACACATTTAACGGTTGGTACGGAGCGGCTTCAGAATCTGATACTACTGATAAAGCACCATTTACTTTAACAGATAATAAAACGGTGTATGCACATTGGACATATGCAGGCAGAGATCAGGTAACTGTAACATTTGATTATGACAGTGCAACATCACCTACTGCTCCGACAACTATAACTGTCGGTAAAGGTGATTCGATTGGCGATGCAATGCCAACAACACCGGTGAAAACAAATTATACTTTTGATAAGTGGGTAAATACAGCTGATAGTTCAGATTTTGATAAGACAACAACAGTAAATTCAGATATAACGGTAAAGGCAACATATAAATCTGATATTACCGTAAACTTTAACATTAACGACGGAACAACTCCGGCAGCACCATTTGCTACAGACAAAGGTGCACCTTCAAAATCTTATGCAGCACCTTCAGACCCTACAAGAGCAAATTATACATTTGTAGGATGGAATACAAAGGCAAACGGTTCAGGTAAATTCATTACTGCAGCTGATTACGCTACATTAAATGATGTTTCAACAGCTGCCGGTGGAACAAATCCGGTAGAATTGTATGCATACTGGGCAGATGCTCCTGTAACACCGGGTAAATTACCGGGTAATGAAACACCTAATGATAATGGTGTAAAAGTTACATTTGACAGTAATGCATCAGGAAGTGCTTCATCAACAGTAACGGATGCAAATCCGAAGTATGTATATCCGCATCTTGGAGATGCTCTTGGTACATTGATGCCGGAAGCTCCTACAAGAACAAATTATAAGTTTGTAGGATGGAATACAAAAGCAGATGGCTCAGGTACAACATTTACAGATGCAACAGCAATAACAACAACACTTGACGGTGTAACGGCTAATGGAAGCAAATACAACTTGGTTGTATATGCACAGTGGGATATTGCTGATAATGTTGATGCTAATGATAAAGTAACAATAACATTTAATGATAACAAAGACGGCAACGGTGGTACAAACGTTAAGACAGTAACAATTTTCAAGGGTGACTCTCTTGGCTATGATGTAACAGCACCGACCAACAAAGGTTATACGTTTGATAACTGGTATGAAGGTACAGTAACAGGCGGTTCATTGTCAATGACAACTACGGCATTTGACAAGACAAAGCCAATAAACAGTAATACTGATTACTATGCAAAATGGCTGTCGGATATTACAATCAGATACGATGTAAATGGTGGTGTAGGTACATATAATGACGTTGTGGGTGCGCCTACAGCAAACTATACAGATCCTGCACAGAATCCTACAAAAACAAATTATGTATTTATAGGATGGAATACTAAACCTAACGGAGCAGGTAATTTTGTTACTTCAGCAAAATATCCTACATTGAATGATGTTTCTCTTGCGGCACAAGGCAGTGAGGCATCAGCTCCTACAACAGTAACATTATACGCATATTGGGCAGCTGCAAATGTAAATCCGGGAGAAAATGTTATTCCGGATGATATTCCTAAGAACAATGGTGTAAAGGTTACATTTGACAGTAATGTTACAGGAAACAAAACAAATGCAGCAGTGACAGATGCAAATCCAAAGTATGTATATCCATATCTTGGTGATGCACTTGGCAATATGATGCCAAATGAACCAACAAGAACACATTATGTATTCAAAGGTTGGAACACAAAAGCTGATGGCAGCGGTGTAACTGTTGATTCGACAACAAAAATAGACCAAGCGACACTTAAGGATGCACTAAAGGAAATTGCAGGTACAAATACTGCATATGAAACAACATTGTATGCACAATGGGATATAGATCCTTCAGTTCCGACATCTGACAAAGTTAATGTTACATTTAACAAGAACTTGGATCTTAAGGGTAATGACACATCTCCTCGTGTAGTTACTCTATACAAAGGTGATTCAATCGGATACGATATAACAGAACCAACAAACGGTACATTTGAATTTGACGGCTGGAAGACAGCGTTTGACGGTACCGGTACTAAGTTTGATAAGGATACAAAAATAGACGCTGATAAAACTTATTATGCAACATGGTTTAAGTATTTGAAGGTTGAGCTTGTAAATGCAAATGCTGAATATACAGGACAAGTTATTTCGCCTAAGTACAATATTTATCAAATTAAATATGATGATGCAAGCAAAACTACATATACAAAAGTAGCGGACAGCGATATTGCAAAAGATGCAACGCTTCCGGCAGGTTTTACTGCAACTGTAACAGATAAGGATAATGTTGCAACAACAATTCAAAATGTCGGTGTTTATACAATAGCAATTTCTATTGATAATGCCGGAACTTATGCAAACGGTTATAAAATCGGTGTACAGGATTCAACATTTGAAGTAACATCAGCAAAACTTACAGTAAATGTAGATCCTGATACTCAAAAACAAAAAGCCGGTTCATCTCGTAAGGACCCTGTTATCACTGTAGTTGATGCTACAGGCAATACAGTCGGAAAAAGCGAATATGACATTAAGTATTACACATGGACCGATGCAGGTGCTGCTCCTGACGGAAATATTCAGAAGAGTGAATTAAGTGAAGTTACTGACATTACAAAGGTTGGTAAGTATGTAGTTGCTGTTGAATTAAAAGCTAATTCAAACTATGTTATTGATTCGGTTAAGTCAACAACAACAGAAGCGGTATTACTTTATGATGGTAAGACAACAGGCTATGCTGAATATACAGATGCCAAAGTTGGCGGAAACATTGTTTATGAAGTACTTGCAAATGACCCTTCGATTAAAGAAATAAAAGCTAATTATGTCAAGGGTTCAACAGTTGATTCAACTGCATTACCGTTTAAGGATAGCCAGTATAAGAATGATGTAGCATTTGATAATGCGGAAACTCCTGCAATTAAGGATTATTATGTAAGAGTTCCGGATGTTGATGCTGATAGCATTCAGTTTAATGTAACACTTACAAATCCTGATACTACAACAATAACAGCATCAGACGGTACAACTCTTACACCTACAAAGAATGGTGACGGTACATACACAATTAAGGCTCCTCTTACAAATAAGGGACAAACTGAAAATACTATCACTATTACAACAAAAGCAGGTACAGATAATGATGCACCGACTCTAACATATACATTCCATGTTCAACAACTTGTGGCACCAAAAATCACTTTGAACTATGGTAACTCACCGGTTGGTGAAATTATGAAAGCGGATAATATTTCAGTTTCTAATAAATTAGTGGCAGTTGCTGATTTTGAAAAAAATAATAAATATTCTACAAATGCAGATTACTTGCCAGCAGGTAAGACAGCAGGAATGTTATATTCTCCGTTAGCATGGGGTGGTTCAGTAGATCCTACAGTGAATTTGGATAGAGATGCTACAGCATTATTCAGTTTTGAGTATGATGATTTTATTGATCCTGGATTTGTTGCGGTTGACTCTTTAGGCAATAGTGTTGATCCGACAGATGTAAGAAGAAGTATAACAGTTACGGTTTTGCCGGGACAAAACATTATAGTACCGGACAAAGATAAGAAAACAAATACATTCTCTGATACTAAAGAAAATCCGATAGCAAATGATTTGTTTACATATGCTAATATAACTGGTGATGCGACGAAGGTAATTCAACCTGATGTATATGAGTTGACATATTCTTTTTATGATAATGCCTTAGCTAAAACAATCACTAATACAAGAAAAGTTGTTATTTTACCTTTGATGGGAGATACAACTCTTGATGGACAGATAAGTGTCGGTGACTTGGTACCTATTAAAAACCACACAGCTAATGTTCAAATTAACACATATTATTCAACGTTCACAAAATAAAAAATATATAAAAGAAAGGTGAAGAACAATGAAATTTAAGACAAAAGGAATATCGCTATTGCTTTCGATAGCGATGTTACTAAGTATGTTCCCTGCAACATCGTTTGCATTAAATTTGGGTAATACCGAATTTATAAAACCGGGAACAACGGAGGCAAATATGCCTGAAATGAAAACGGTAGCAGTAAAGGTTAATTCTGCCGATAATGGATATGATATTATCTCAGGCACTGATGGTAAATTAACTACACCGCTTGAAAAAGACGATACTATTATTGTTGCAATTCAAGCTAACAATTTTGATCAATTTGTGCAGAATAGTTTTGGTGTACAAGAATTGAGTGTTGCTCTTGTATATGATACAAGATATTTGGAGCCTACTTCAACAACAAATAAGAAGTATATAACAGCGTCAAAAAACTTTTTGGCAAAAGATGAAACAAATTTTATGAATCAAGAGATTGATGGTATGTACATGGTTGATACTTCAACAGCCAAATATGCACAAGATTTGGCATCAGGAGAAACATCAATTTTAGATTCAAACACAAGTAATTTGAAAAAGGCTGTACTTTATGTGACATGCACACCTAACAGTGCAACTGATGTAAATGAACAACTAGGTGTAATTACAGCAGGTCAACTTATTAACTTTGTTGAATTTAAAGTAAAAGAAGTACCTGATGCTGGTTCAAAAGGTGTTGCTATAACAGAATCAAGTAATCTATGTTTGGTAATGCAAAATACTGGTATCTTCAATAAGACATGGGGTGGTATTGACGGTTTACAGGAATACATGAAGATTAATAATTCACTTAATCTATTCCCAGCTGGTGCAGCTAAGAAGACAGGTATTTCTGTTAAGTCAGGTACAATGGCATCAACTCAATTTGTAGGTGATGTATTTAAACCGGGTGTGGATTTGCAATTCGATTATAGCGATGGTTCACACACAGACCTTGGTGAAAGTGATACTGTTACATATAAGTATGGTGCAGCAGGTATTACAGCAGCAGACAATGCAGGCTTGACTGAGATTCCTGCAACACTAACAACTGATGTAAACGGTAAGCACATATATGCAATCGTTGGTAACTTTATATGCGACCTTGGTGAATTAACAGTTAGTGAAATTAAGACTACAGAGATTACAGTAAGCGGTGCTCCGACAACTGCTTATGACGGTACAGCAATTAACTTCAATGATTTAGTTGCTACGATTAAAAAGAACAACGGTACATCAGTTAGTGATCTTAAATTCACAAACTATGAAAATGTCAGTAATGGCTTGGCAATTTACAAATCTAATGCTGCTGGTACCGTTGGTACACAAGTAACAGCTTCAGACAAATATGCTCACGGCGACAACTACTTTGTAGTAGCACTTAAGTCTGATACAACAGTTAAGAGTGCACCATTTAAAGTAACATCAAATTATGATGATATTACAATTTCAGCATCAACAAACAATGCTGCTAAGACATCATACAACAAAGATGATAACTTCGACCCAACAGGTATCGTTGTAAAAGCTAAGAAAGCATCAGAAACAACAGGTGCTGATGTAGCATATGATAACTTTGACAGCAATTACAAAGTTGTAATTGCAACAAGCGAAACAGAAGCTAAGACAGCAACAGCTGTAACAGCAAGCACAAAGATTACAGAAGCTATGCTTGATGGTAATCACAAGGTTTACGTTGTTTACACAAATGCAGGTAGCAATACACAATCTGTAGTTTCAGTTGCTACACTTGGTGCAAAGAAGATTAAGAGTGCAACAATTAGCGGTGGAAAGACAGCTTATACATATGGCGATAAGCTTAAGACAGATGACCTTGAGTTGAATGTTACATATGATGATAACTCAACAGGCAAAATCTCATATGCTGATTTGGCAGCAGCCGGTATTACAGTTAAAATCGGTGAAACAGTAGTTAATGCTGACACTGTTATCACACTTGATATGAAAGATAAGACAGTTGACTTTATCTATGACGGTAAAACAACACTTACTTCATCAGCTAAGATTACTGTAGCTGCAAAGACAGTTTACTACACAGTATCAGACGCAACAATTACAAAGGTATATGATGGCGGATTAACTATTCCTGCAGATCAAACACTACCTACAATTTCAATTAAGGATTCAGCTACAGCATTTGTAGGTACTGACTCATACACAGTTACAGGTACATTTGCATATACAGATAAAAATGTAGGCACAGATAAGAAGATTAAACTAACAACTACACTACCGGAAACAAACGGTAAGTACACATTTGCACCGGATACAGATAAGATTAATGCTGACGGTACACTTAAGACAGCTGCAACAATTACAGCAAAGACTCTTACAGTTAATGCTGATGCTATAAAAGTTCCTGCAGTTAAGGCTAACCCTAATGCTACAGCTGATGTAACTGCTGATAGCTCATTGGTACTAACTAAGGATAATTCATCTATAGTTGAAGGAGATAACGTAACACTTCCATTTACATATAAATATGCAGCTAATGATGTAAAGACACCGGGTACTCCTGATGTAGAAGTTACAGAAAAGGCTCTTACAGGTACAGATGCAGCTAACTATTCATTCACTCCTGCAACAGTAAATGTTAAGGGTAGCGTAACTCAAGACGCTATGTCAGATATCGAAATTTCAGGTCCTACAAAGGTAACATACATATATCCTGAGTTGACACCTGACTTTGGCGGTTTGGTAGTTAATGCAGTATATGGTACAGGTGCTTCAGCAACAAAGGCTCATGTTACAAACTACAAGCTATTGGATAAAGACGGTAACGAATTTGATAAGACTGCAAAGCTTCCTTATGGAGATACAGTAATAACAGTATCATACACAGAAGGCGTAGCAACAAAGACTAAGACAATTACTCTAACAGCAAAGAAAAAACCAATCAAACTTTCAGACATCACATTTGAGGCATCAAAAGCATATGGTGATAATAATGTAAATGCATCAGCAACATTACCAACAGATGCTATTGTAGCTACTGATGCTGATAAGGTTAAGCTAACATTTAAAGCTGAATTTGCTACACCTGAACAAGTTGGTGACGCTCAAAAGGTAACATTCTCAGACTTTAAGTTCGCTAAGGTCGGAGAAGGTGAAGAAGATGTATCAGGCAACTATGTATTGGTTAAAGATGACGGTAAAACAGAAATAGATGCAAATACGACAGTTGAAGGAACAGGTAAGATTACTCAAGGTACACAAGTGGCTCCTGTAGCTCCAACAGTAAGTGTTAACCAAAAGACAAACAACATTGTTGTAGCAGGTCCTTTGGGTGATAATATTGAATATTCAATTAACGGAACAGATTGGCAGACAGGAACAACATTTACAGGTCTTGAAAATGGTAAGGCATATACTGTTTCTGCAAGATATAAGGCTACAGAAACACTTGCAGCATCTCCTGCATCAACAGCAGACGCTACAACATACAAGAACCACCTTGTAGTTTACAAAGTAAATACTTCAACAAGCCCACTTGCTGAAATCTATACAAACGAGACATCAGCAACAAGTGATAACGATATTAATACAAAGATTCTTACAGCTAAGCCAAGCAAGTTCAAGGCATACTTCACAGATCTTGCAGGTAAGACAGCTATTACATATCCATTCACACTTTCAACAGAAACTACACTTTATATGTCTCAAACAGCCGGCGGCGGTGGCGGCGGCGGCGGACGCAGCGTATCAATTAAACTTGATAAGGATACTGTTTCCGGTGTTGTAGGTGATAAGATTAAAGTTACAGCTACTGTAACAGGCTCAACAGCTAAACCAACATGGACATCATCAAATAAAGATGTAGCAACTGTTGACGAAAACGGTAACATCACATTGGTTGGTAAGGGTACAGCAACTGTTAAGGTTAAGGTTAACGGCGTAGTTAAGAATATTCCTGTAACTGTTAAAGAAGCTACAGCAACACCAACACCTGTACCAACAGTTAAGCCGACAGAAGCACCTGTAATCAACACAGAATATACAAAGCCATACGCTTCAGGTTATGATGACGGTTCATTCCTACCAAATAACAACATCACAAGAGGCGAACTTGCAGCTATGATTGCAAGACTAAGCTATGGTGACGATCTACCTGACGGTATGTATCAAGCATCATTCCCTGACGTTGATTCAGACGCTTGGTTCAACAAGTACATCGGTTATCTTGAAGATAAGGATGTATTAAGCGGTTATGAAGACGGTACATTCAGACCTATGGATACAATCACAAGAGGCGAAATCAGTGCAGTTATCGCAAGAGCTCAAAGATATGATTTGATTTCATACAATGGCATCTTTACAGATGTAACTGAAAATGATTGGGCTAAGGATTACATTGAAACTCTTGCTGACAAGAATATCGTTTCAGGTTATGAAGACGGTACATTCGGTCCATATTCACCGCTAACAAGAGCTGAAGCTGTTGCAATTATCAACAGAGTTCTTGTAGAATCAACACCAATCGTAACATTTACTCCTAATGACATTGCAGGTCACTGGGCAGAGGCAGACATTCTTCTTGCAGTAAATGAAAGAATGGTTGGCGCAAATGCAGTAGTTCCTACAGTAAAACCGGAAGAAACAGCAGCTCCCGAAGAAACTGTTGCTCCTGAAACAACAGTAACTCCTGAAGAAACTGTTGCTCCTGAAAAGACAACAGCTCCTGAAGCAACTCCTGCTGCTTAATAAATATCGAATTATAATAAATGCGATAAATAAAGCAATGTAATGACACAGGGCGGTTATCGCCCTGTGTTATTGCATTTCCAATGGCATTGTCCGTATCTTTGGACAATGCTTTCGGAAATGCAATAACAATTAAAATAATAAGCTGTGTAATTGATTTAACTGAAAAGAGGTGTAATAAATGAAAAAAATATCTGCATTTTTGATTATAATGATAGCAATGCTTATGGCAGGTGTATGTGCTCATGCGGCTGAATTTAGTGTAGATACAACGTCGCTTCCTATGGGTGAGGCATATAAGCCGTACTCAGCACAAATAACAATGAGCGGCGGAAGCAATGACGGATATAGTTTTGAATTTATATCGGGTTTTAAACCAACAGGTCTTACTGTCAACGAGGACGGTTCAATAACGGGTACTCCGACAAGTGCCGGATATTATGCTAATATGAATATCCGTATAAGTAATGTAGACGGTACATACAGAGATGTTACATTTAAGATTAATATAAGAGCGAGATCTATCAAGATTAATGTAACTGCTCCCAAGAATATTATATATGACGGAAACAGTTATACAGCGACAGTTAAATGTTATGATTTGAACGGTGGCGAACTGACAGACGCTGTACCGATTATAAGATACGGTAAAGATAATCTTTCGTCTGTAACAGATGCCGGAACATATTATATTGATGTTTATGTATCGGGTTGTATCATATCGGAACGTGAGGGTGATACGCATATTCAAATTGAACGTCAAGGTGCGTCAATTTCATTAAGCGGTGACAAAGAATATCAATATGACCAATTACCTCACCCGCTTACGGCAGCTGACGTAACGGTAACACCGCCTGCGGCAGGATATGTTATTGAGTATAGCAGAAACGGCGGTGAATACACAACCGATGTGCCTGTTTCAAGCGGTATATATACTGCAAGGGTGCATACAACAAACCCTAACTATGAAACGATATATGACGAATGTACAATTAAAATCATAGGTGAAAATGTAAACTTTACGGTAACAAATACATCGTTTACATATGACGGAAACGGTCATAAGGCAACTGTTTCTTCCGATCCCGCAGATATTGGATATAAAGTTACATATACTAATTCAAAGGGTGAAACTGTAGAAAATCCGACCGATGCAGATGTTTATACGATAAAAATTACACTTGATAATGATAAAGTGTATTCAATCGGAAATGATTATGATAATAAACTTACAATAAGTCCGCAATCGGGTCACTTTACAACGGATGAAAGCTGGGTATATGACGGAAAGACGCACAAACCGAGTATGACGGTTGACGCACCGTATGATGACAGTAAATATACAATAACATACCGTAAGCAAGGTACAGAAACTGACTTGACTGAAATTACGGATGTCGGTGTATATGATATAATAATTACTTTCCCGAACGGCAACTATATTGCAGATGAAACATCATCGAAAACAATAACGGTTACGCCGAAAACAGTTAATTTTACGGTTACAGACAATGTAGTTGATTATGACGGTAAGGAACATACCGCAAAGGTTACACCGACTGAAGCTTTGGCATCGGATTTGTATTCCGTAAAATACGTTAAACGTGATACAGAAACAAAACTTAACAGTGTTATAAATGCAGGTGTGTATGATATAGTAATTGAACTTGCAAACAGCAACTATACTTTAGACAATTCTTTCAGTGCAACAATGACTGTTAATGTTACATATACATTTAATTTGGGTAATTCACCGGCTGCTATGATTTATAAGGATACGACGCATGATGCGGAATGGCAGAAAGAAGCGTTGGATTACCTAAAGGCAAATCACAAATTCAGTGAAAACTATTTGCCGAAGGACTGCAGTGCCGATATTACATATAATCCTATAAATAACATTGATGCAGACGGTAACGAATATACTGTAATAACAAGCGGTCTTGATAAATTTGTTGATCCGGGCGTGAATATAAATGACGGTTCGACATCTGATACTATAAAAGGAACGGTCAGTGCCGTATCCGGAGTAGAAGGCTTGTATAAGGTTACATATCAAATCAACGATTCAACTATGGAGAGATATTTGTTAGTTGTGGACAGAAGAATAGGTGATGTCAACAGTGACGGCGCAGTAAACGGTATTGATGCAAATAATCTTGTTGGTAAGGATGCTGATGCGAACGGCGTAAAACAAGCGCGTATTTGGGATGTAAACAAGGATGGCAGGATTGACAATAATGATGTTAATGCAATCAGAAACAGATTCTCTGTAAGATTGGAAGCTTATTATCCTTGGTTATAATTTGACATTGGAGTTATGATGAAACAATTTTGGAGTTGATTTGTCATAACTCTTTTTTGTTAAAAATATTGAGAAACGGTGTTAAAAACAGTCGTTTTCAGTGTATAATATTGACAATTTCAAGTGCTTTGTGGTATTATAAAATATATAATAAGGATAACTATACATTGTTAAGATATATGAAAAGAGGAATTAAAATGAAAAGAAAAGCGGTTTCTATAATATTGGCTTTATCAATGCTTTTACCGACATTGAATTTTGCGGTGTCGGCTGATGAAATCAAAACAGAAATCAATTCGGAGCAGACTGAGGTTTTGGCAACTTCATCTCCGAATGAAAAAAGTACGGAAGAAAATATAGCGGCTACGAACGTACCGTTGGATAATTCAACGGATACTGTAAATATAAATAAAAATGATGTTGCACCTATGACAGACGGAACAGACCTAAGTTCAGATTTACAAAACGGTGATGTGACAATTAATACAAACGGTACATATTATATCGGTTCTGTTGATGTTACAAATACTGTGACGGTAAAAACAGGTGTAAAGGCGGATTTGACGGTTGAAAATGTAACGATGACGTCTGCAACAAGTTCGCCTATTATAATTGAATCCGGTGCAGTTGTTAATTTACACATAAACGGCACAAATACCGTTATTGCTAAAAAAAACGGTAAGGCAGGTATTAATGTTGCAGCAAATAGTATAGAGTCGGATTATTCGATTTTGACTGTTGACGGTGATGGTATTCTTAATGTAACAGGTACTGCACAAGCATCGGGAATCGGTGCGAATCTATATCAATTACATGGTAAGATTATAATAAACGGCGGTACTATTAATGCTGTCGGAGGAATGAAAGGTACAGCTATAGGCGGAGGTGTAAAAACATCTGGTAATGTCAGCGGATGTACAATAGAAATAAACGGCGGTATCATAAATGCGAGTGCAGGACGATACGGAACAGCCATAGGCGGTGTGGAGCGTCAGTCTAATGCGGAGATTATCGTAAATGGCGGATATATTAAAGCAACAGCCGATGCTTCGATGACTTATTCCATAGGACCGGGAAGAATGACTCCCACAACAGAACAATTTGGTGTAAATAATATATACATAAACGGCGGCAGTGTAGATGGTACGTTCAGAAGCACAGATTATGACAAAGTTCAAGATAAGTATGGAAATAAACTTAAACAAGTAGTTCTGACAATGCCGGATGCAGTTGAAATGGCAAATAAAGAAGTTACTGTCGGCTCATGGAAAACAGTAACAGACAGCGAAGCAAAGCTGTATGTATATGTAACAGAAGATACAACAGGCTATGCCGTAACATATGCCGGTAAAATATATCGTACAGACGATATAGAAAACCAAACAACACTGACAGAATATTCGGGTTCAGACTGTACATGTACAGATGCAAATTCATCAATTAAATTATCTGTACCTGATGAAATAACTGTAAATAAAATTGTCGGACAGACAAAAATCAAATTAACAACTGATTTTGAAAAATCAAGTGACTGTACTTATCCTACTCATATTCTTAATTGTACATATACATTAACAACAGCTGACGAAAATGAAACAGCAATAAGCAGTGATTTGGCAGAAGTTGTGGACGGATATATAGTTGCACATTATAAGCAGGGAACTCATAAAATTCGTGTTAAGGTAACAGCAACTTTAAATGGATATATTTTTAATAATTCAAAAGATATTTCTTTGACGGGTGATGATAAATCGCAGTTTGATATTTCAAAAGGAAATATCAAAATAACAAAAAACAATGATAATAACGATATGGTAACAGTTACGGTTGGTACAACAAGCTATGATATTCCAAAGAATATGGAAATATATATAGTTCAATCAACAAGTCAAACAAGTAATGTAATTGAAGTGGTACAGGGTGCAAATCCTACCATTGTTTTAGATAATATTAATATTTTATCTCGTTCATCTATAAACAATGCATTGACGATAGGTGACGATGTTGAGCTGACCCTTAGACTGAAAGGCACAAATAAAATTGAGTCACAATCTATAAATCTTGCGGCGGTAAGAGGTATAACGGCTACTTCAAAACTTATTGTTGAAGATTCGGGCGATAATGACGGTGTTATAACATTTAAGTCTGCAAACGGCGCCGGTATCGGAGATATGAAGCAATTTACTGTAAACAGCGGTACTGTATATGCTTATGGCGGAAATGGCGGTGCCGGTATCGGAGGCGGTAAGGACGGTTCGGGTATCAACGTACTTATCAACGGCGGTAATGTTTACGCATATGCCGATGATGATTCTGAAAGTAATGCGGCAGGTATCGGAGGCGGTACAGGCAGTGCATCGGGAACAAGCGGCCGAGGCGGAAATGTCATTGTAAACGGCGGTTATGTTAAAGCTGTCGGTAACGGCTCAGGTTACGGCATCGGTAACGGTGGAAATAAGACTCCGTACGGCGCTATTACAATCAATGGCGGAAGTGTAGACGCAACTCTCGGAACAACACCAAATAATGACCCATCATTTGATGCGTTTAATAATTCCGGAACAATTCCTGCAACTAAGTATAATCAGTATTTGGTAGAAACAACGGTTGACGGAATAACAGATGAGCAAGATGTTGAATACTCACTTGTTTCTGATAATGATACAGGTGCAGAAAAGAAAATAAAAACACGTACAGACAAAAACGGTAAGTTGTATTTGTATGCAAATGCCGGAAATCAATGGATTCGTGTATATAAAAACGGTACAACATATTACAGATATTCAAAAGTTGATTCGATGTCGAAGAATACATTTAATTGTACAAACAATACAGAGATAAGTGTTTCTTCTTTCAAAATTCCGGGTCAAATCGGGGATACTGTTATAGATAATGAGAACAGAGTAATCTCTGTAAAAGTACCTTATAACATTATATTGAAAAATATTACACCTAACATAGAATTTATCGGTGCATTTACTCAAAAAGATGCAATGAAATTTAATAATACAACATCAGCAACGTATAAAATAACGGGTAATGATAAGAGTGAAGTGACGTATACTGTAAATCTTACTTTGGATTCAGAACATACCGAAAAGCAAGCCGATGTTTATGATGTTTCAAATGGCAGTGTTTATGTAACTGATCTTTATGTAACCTATGGCGGTGTACAATATAAAACCAATGATTTAGGATATGTAATAACGGGAACATCAACAGAAAATATAGTTAACCTTGATTCGGCAACGAAACTTCCGCCTGTTACATTGAAGAATCTTGACATAAAAATGTCTAATTCTGCTACTCCGATAAATATTATGGGAAATGTTGATATAACAATAGACGGTAACTGTACATTAAGATCAATGATGGGTAATGCCATTTCTGTAAAAAATTCATATTCAAACAATCCACAGCCTACTATAAAATCAACAGAAACAAATCCACTTGCCAATCTGCTTGATGTTCAAGGCGGAATAGGTGCAAATGCAGTAAATACCGAGGCGAATACGAAGCTGACAATAACAGGTGTACCGACAAATCTTACTGCTGTTACCGGAACTGCAGTCGGTGGTGACGGTGAATTTATTACAGACAGCAAGACGTATATTAATATTGCCGAAAACAGTACATCAACAGTTAAAAATGCGAACGGAGATAATCTTTATCAAGTAAAAGCAACATTGAATGGTGCAAAGGGAACAGAAAATATTTGTACATATGAAGATACAGATTATTATATTGGCGACGACCATATATTGTGCTTAATGGTTCCTAACGGTTCATATAATATGAGTGTAGGCTATAGCGAAGATGATTATTCAGGTACAATAGAAGTTGACAGTGCAATGGCAGAAGGAATTTTATATTCCGTATATGTAGAGTCGGTTACTTATGACAGCTCGCAAAAAGACAATAAAGGCGGTAAAGTTGACTTTACTGTTAAAGGTGTGTCAATTATAGGCAACGTTAAAATAAGAGTAAAGAGCCTGGAGGATATTCCTCTTGTTTTGGAAAGTGACGTTATTAAAGACTCAGACGGCAATTATGTTGCGTCGATAACTCTTCCGGAAAACCAAAGTGCAGAAAAACCTGTTGTCTATGAAGTATATTATGTTGTTAAAAATAAAGAAACAAAACTTAAAAATAACTTAATAGTCGATTATGATAAAAGTGTGTGCAGTATAACGGATTTTGAAATAGACGGTCAGCTTGGTCAAAGTACAATTTATGAATCGGAAGACAGTCATACAATCACGGTTTATATGCCATATGATCATGAGTATCAAGATTATTATACGCCTTCAAAACTTACATATATCGGCGGAAGAATTTCAAATGACCAAGGTAAACCGATACAATATACTGTTGATATAAACGGCTATGCGAGAACAAAATATACGGTAACTGCTCAAGACGGTACAACGACTGCCGATTATATGATTAAGATATATAAAGAGGCAACTCCGGTGATTACATCTCTGAGCCTTAGAAACCCAACATCAAGTGCGGCTTCTACCGTTACGGTAAAAATAATCGGACGTGCATTGAGCAGTATAAAGAACGCGGAAAACGAGAATAACAGAAAGGTATATATTTATTCTGATGACGGACTTGATCCTGTCGAGGCAACATATGACCTTGTAAACGGTGTTGATACATATACGGCAGAAATCAATATTCCTGAAAATACAAGCGATACAGAGGATAAAATATATACATTGAAAGCTAAAATCGGCGATACCGAACAAACAAGTGTTAATTCAACTATACGAGTCCCGAGAAAAGAACGCGGACTTATCGGTATAAATGATTTTACAATCAATAATCAAATAGGCGATACAAAAATATCGGGTGAACAAGGTAAAAATATAAGCATTACAATGCCTTTTGACGCAGATATTACATCATTGCTGCCGAATGTTGAGCTTGAAGATATGTATGCGACATATTCGCCGGCTACAGAGCAGGACTTTACATCTGATGTAGTTTATACGGTTACAGCGGAGGATAAGGTTACAACTAAGGATTATACTGTTCATGTTGAAAAACAGGCAGCACCTCAAGTGAACAGCATAACGTTTGAAGACCCTGAACAAAACTCAGAAAGCAGAGTACAGGTTCGGATTAACGGTGATAATCTTGATAATGCGGCAAATGCACTAAACCATGAAAAAACAATTACCGTAAGTGCAAAACTTGTAAGCGGTGAATCTGAAGGAAGCGGTATATCAACTGCAATCGCACAGGTTGACAAAACCGATAATTACATTGCTACGCTTAATGTTCCGAAGAATGATAATGATACAAAGAGAGTTTATGAATTATCTGTAAGTGCTTGCGGTGAAAAACAGGATTTGTCTGGAAATACAACGCTTACCGTTCCGGAAAGAAAGTCGAACAGAAAAGAATTGACAGATTTTGTTGTTTCGGAAAACCAAAGTGAAATTTCAAGAAACGGAAATAAGTTGTACTTGTATGTACCGTACAACACGAATTTAAACAATGTAATACCTAAAGTAAGTCATACAGGTGTATCATATACACCTACAGATGCACAGGATTTGAACAGTACAAAAGAATACACCGTCATTGCAGAGGACGGAACAAAAAATGTATATCAAATCAATGTATTGAGAGAAGGCGTTGCAAAGGTAAACAACGTAAACATAAATCAACCTAAAACATTTAATGATACTGATATAACAGTTGATATAACAGGTCAGTTTATACCGTATTTAAGAGATGATGAGGTTAAGGATACAATGGAGGTTGTTGCAGTACCTCGCGGTGACGGAGAAACTCAAAAGGTAATGCTTGAATATGACGGCTACGGAGGTCATGCAATCGGTAAAGTTACATTACCTCAAAATGATACAAGTGAGGATAAGAAATATGACTTTAAAATAACGATTAACGGCAGAGAACAGCAAATCGGTTTGTCGGGAATTGTTACAGTACCGCGTAAAGAAAGCTGTAGAATTACAGGCTTTAGAATTAACAACCAGACTAAGGACGCCGAAATCAATGATGACGACAATACAATAACATTGTATATGCCTTATACGACTGATTTAACGGCGTTGACGCCTAAAGTTGATATAGACGGTAAGGATTACACACCAAAGGGAACACAGGATTTCACAAATCCTGTACAATATACCGTGACAGGTGACGGAGGTGTTTCAAAAACATATACTGTAACAGTTAAGCGTTCGGGTATGCCGACAATAACAAGTGTATCGGTTTCGAATGCTCCCGAAACATTTAAGGGCAGTGATGTTAAGGTTGAAATGTCAGGTATTTTCAACGAAAGTATGAAAGTTTATGCCGTATCGGAGGACGGAAATAGCAAGATTGAATGCTATGATGCAGTTGTCGGCGATGTAACGGACGGTTTCAGAAGTGCGTCTGCAAGTATAACAATGCCTGAAAATGATGATACTGAAAATTCAAAGAATTATACATTGGTATTTGATGTTGACGGATTTGAAAATGTATCGTATGTTCCGCTAAAAACTGTTACAGTTCCGAGACGTAAGACGAGGACTATAACTAATTTCTATGTTCAAAATCAAGTTGGCAGTGCTGATATACAGGATAAGGATGTTTATGTAAAAGTACAGTATGATACTGACATAAGCAAGCTTACACCGAATCTCAGAATTGACGGTGACAGTTATGCGCCGGAAGGGGAGCAGAACTTTGATAACGAAACAAAGTCACTTGTATACAAGGTATCGGCGGCGGATGATGTGGACAGAGAATACACTGTACATATTTCAAGAGATGGTAAACCTACTATTAACGAGGTAAGTTATACTTCACCGGTAACGTTTAAGGGCGGACTTGTAACAGTAGGCTTGAACGGTATATTCTTTGAAGATGTAAAGGTGTATGCAGTGCCTATAAGCGGTGGTGCAAAGATAGAAGGAAAAACAATTTCATTTGAAGATAAATCAGCAACAGCAACTCTTAATATTCCTACTAACTACAGTACTGAAAGTGAGCAGGAATACAGAATTGAATTTGTTATAGATGGTTTTGATACAAATTATTCAAGTGAAACAAAAATCACAGTTCCAAGACGTACGACTCGTAAGATAACTGAATTTACATTGCCTGATGTGCAAGAGGGTGAAACGAAGATAGATGGTACGGATATATATATATCATCACCGTATATCTATGATTTATCATCTGTGACACCGCAAATCACGTTTGACGCTGATGAAATATCACCGAGTGCCGATACCGCACAGGATTTCAGTAATTTGGACAATCCTGTTAAGTATACGCTTTCATCGGCAGCCGATGAAGATGTAACTTATACGGTACATATTGAACGTGTTGGTGATGATCCGTATTTGGAGAGCTTGACTGTTGACGGACAGTACGGTGAAACAGAGTATGAAGACGATAATGTAAAATTGGTGTTGAAGTCAAGTGCAAAGCTTAACAGTGTTGAACCTGTTTTGCAAATACACGGTGACGATTATTCGCCAAAAGGTGCGCAGGACTTTACAGATTCAGAAAAAAATCCTGTTGTCTACACAGTGAAAAACAAATATGGTGTAGAACATAAGTATTATGTAACGATAACAAAGAAGAGATCAAGCGGCGGAAATAAAGGATCATCAGCTACTCCTACACCGACTCCGACCGAAACGCCGATAACGACAGTTGAACCGACGAATTCGCCTAAACCGAATGACGGAAATCAAACACCAAATCCAACGGAAATGCCGATAACCAAGCATGAACCGTATATAAGCGGTTATGAAGAAAACGGCGTGGTACAATTCAGACCGGATAATACAATTACTCGTGCGGAAGTGGCGAAGATATTGACGGTGCTTGACGGTGACTTTGATGTAAATAAAACATATGCTAATAAGTTCAGCGATGTACACGATGGTACATGGTATCAGAATTATATCAATTTCGCAGTAGAAAAGAATTATATTTCGGGTGATGAAAATGGCTTATGCCGTCCGGAAGATATGATTTCAAGAGCAGAATTTGCGTCTATAATCGCAAGATATATTAATATTGAACCGTTGGACGGCGAAGATAAATTTACCGATATTGCAAGATTTGATTGGTGCAAAAAGTATATAAATGCCTTGGCAGAAAAGGGAATTGTTACGGGTTATGAGAATGATGAATTCTTGCCTGATAATAAGCTTACAAGAAGTGAAGCAGTCGCGATTATCAACAGAATTACTGATAGAAAAATGACTCCTGAAATTCTTGAAAAATTAACTTGCCCATTCAGTGATGTTTCTGAAACACATTGGGCATATAACGATATACTTCTTGCGGCTTGTGAGTATTAAAAAAGAATGACAATTTAAAAGAAGAACCATTAGTTTGGTTCTTCTTTTTTGTTTTGGGGTATTCAAAATAAAGATGAATATGTGAGTGGGGTTATTGCCACAGTGATTTTGATTAGGGATTTAACGTCTGATATAGTATGTAGCAGCCTATACAATTTTGCAGGCAAATTTTGTTTGAAAACATTCTGTCGGAATAAAAGAAAAACCTTGTAAACATTACTGCTTACAAGGTTTGTGGTGCCGATGGTGGGGGTCGAACCCACACGATGTTGCCATCACGGGATTTTGAGTCCCGCGCGTCTGCCAATTCCACCACATCGGCAAATTACCCAATTATAATACCATAAATATCTTCTAATGTCAAGACTAAAATCAAGAAATAAGTATTTTTTCTATTCCGCCGATATATTTTTTGAAAAGTCTTGCGATAAAGCCTACAAGAATAGCGGCAACAATAGTTCCTTCGCGGACGCCGTCAAGGTGTCTGAACATTATAAATGATAAAATTGCCGCAATTACTGTCATAGACGAATCGAATGCGATTTTGGTTTTACCGAAATCGGTACTGAACACATCGGAAACCGCTCTGACGGTTGCCTCACCCGGTAACATTGCGACGTTTGCGACCATTTCCATAAACACACCGAAACCGAGAATTAAACAGCCTACTATAAGTGATACAACTTTCATAGCATATGTTTCGGGCTGCATAAATCCGAGCAATGACATTGTTAAGTCAATGAAGAATGAAAACAATGCGATAATCGGCAGCTGCAACAAGTTTTGAAGTTGAAAATTACGTCTTAAAAGAATTACTTGAAGAATTACAAGAAAAATATTAAAAACCAACGTAAACATTCCGACTGTCGGCGTAAAACCAAGACTTAGAGTGTAGGGGATACTTGTAATCGGTGAAGTACCGAGTCCGGCTTTTGTGATAAAGCTTACGCCGAGTCCGTTGACGAAAAGTCCCGCAAGTAAAAATATGTATCGTTTAATTAATTCTGTTTTGTCTGTCACTGTAATTCCTCCGTATTTGTCATATTATTGCATATTTTAAAAAATGTATTGATAAACTGCTCCTTTTCACTTTCTGAAATTCCGCCCAAAATCTCATTTTCGACTTTTTCAAAAGTATCATTCACTATTTCTTGAAGCCGTTTGCCCTCATCGGTCAAATACACATATAAAGAACGCTTGTTTCCGTCCTTTGTTTGACGTATAATAAGCTTTTTTTCTTCCATGCGTGACAGTATACCGGTAAGCGTTGCCGGCTCGATTTGGCACCCTGTGGCGATTGATTTTTGTATGCAACCGTTATGCTTACCTAAATAGTCAAGCACTTTCGGCTGACCTGCTGTGAGTTTATAGGGGGATAGAGCGTCCAATACCTTTTTTTGAAACAATGATTGGTTTACCATTATCATATAATGAAAACTTTTATCCATAAAGCACCTCTATTATTAGTATGCTGATAGTTAGCTTGCTAACTATTATAACTCTGTATGCGAATTTTGTCAATAGGCAAAATAAAAACCTAAACTCAAAAGGGTTTAGGTTTTTATGAATTATGAAATTTGTTTTTGCAATGTTTTATATAAACTTGTTGTATATATACCTGCACCGCCACCTCTTGAATAGTTAAAGAACAATATTTTATTCAAAAGTTCGTAAAAATCTGCCCTTGATATAGGCGATTGTGCGTTTGCGGTATCTTCTGTATCGATAAAGTTTCTTTCGTAAGCGGTGCTGTAAATATCGCTTGGCTCGCTCAGTCTTATTTCTTTGATTTGAGAGCTGCAATCGTATGTACTGCCTGTCATTCGTATGGCATAAGTCAATGCTTGAAGATTGGTAAGATTATCTTCAAGCTTTAATTCTGCTATATCATCAAATGTCAGCAAGTTTCGGGAATGAAGATGAATAAGTAACTTTTTTGATGAATAATTAATATTGTTTAGGCTTTCAAATTTATCAGACGAATACCAACGATTAAAATACGACTCGCTCGGCATTGTATAAAATTTTTGTATTGTGTTGAGTGCCTCTTGAGTTGTGATGTATTCGCTTTTGTTTAAATCGTCATTTGAAATAATTCCGAATTTGATTAGCGGGGTCAAATAACCTTTTTCGTATTTGTCGATATGTACTTCCTTATTATCAGCGTCCCAAGTGATGTTTAATTCAAAGGCTGTTGTAACATCGGAAAGCGGAATATATGTGGTGTCGTTGATAAGCTTCGGTGCAGTTTCAAGAATTTTTGGTAAAGGAATCGGGTTGCCTTGATATATGGTACTACACTCCATTACTGAATTCCCTATGGTAAATGTTAGTGTGGTTTCATTTTTAGAGATTGTAACTTTTTGTGCGTCACCATCCCAATCTACATTGTAGTCAAGATATTCAGAAATAGCACGTACAGGTACAAGTGTGCGGTCGTTTTCGATAATTATAGGTGCGTCTGTAACCATTTCTGTATCGTTAACATACACTTTCACGTCATTGTCAGCCAAAGCGCATGGCACGATTTGAGCAGTAAGAGCGAGTGCGGAAAGTAGGCTTATAATTTTTTTCTTCATAACAACATCTCCTGTTCCGTAATTTACAATATTTATAGTCGAATTATATCATATCGAACAGATTTATGTCAATAATTAACTGTAAAATGAAACAAAAAAATACTGTCCTCTCATTTTGAGAGGACAGTATGATTAAATCGAATTAGTAAACTCTTACTGCACCTGCGTATTGAGAAATACGATATTCTGTGTTGATTGAAGAAATCTTAACAACGTCACCTGTTTGAGGAGCGTGAATCATATTTCCGTTACCTACATAGATACCAACGTGGTGAATGTTTCCGCCCTTACCGAAGAATACAAGGTCACCCGGTTGTAGGTTGTCACGACTTACATAAGTTCCGTTATTTCTTTGGTCTGCCGCTACACGGCTTACACTGATACCGTTCTTTGAACATACATACTGTACAAGACCGCTGCAGTCGAAACCTGATGGGGAAGTACCGCCCCAAACATACGGAACACCAAGATATTGCATTGCTGTGTTTACGATAGATTGTCCCTTTGATGAAGATGACGGAGCCGACTGTGTTTCTTCTGATTGTGAAGATGTTGACGGTGCAGATGTTGCAACGTTGGCTGCGGCTGCGTTTTGCTTGGCAATTCTTTCTGCTCTTTCAGCGGCTGCCTTTGCGTCTGCAATTTCCTGTTGCTTTTGTGCGATAGTGTCTTTTTCTATCCATTCGCCTGTGAATTGAAGGGAAGTATTGATAACGTAACCTTCTTTATAGTCATCACCGTAGCAAATCTTTATAAAATCATTTTCACCGTTTAGTACATATACATAAGTACCGTCTGAAAGTTCTTCTATAACATCTGCGTCAGTGTTTGCAGCACTTCTTACTCTTACAGATTCGCCTGAAAGTGTAACTTGAGCAATTCTGTAATTAGTATAACTCTTTTTAGCCTCGTCTGCAAGGTTTTTATCTTGAGTTATCGATTCGCTCGGAACATAACCTGTCTTACCGCCGTTATAAGCTATTTTGTACCAACCCTCTGAGTTTTCCATAACTTCAACTTCTGTACATACTTCGACTTTGTCGATAACGTTAGCCTCGTCTGACGGAGTTTCTCTTACGTCAAGTGAACCGTTTGAGATAAGTACATAGCCAAGAGGGTAAAAACTCTTTGCCGCGATTTCGCTTTCTTCTGCTGTATTTTCAGCAGAAGTCTCTGTAGATTCTGTTGAAATCTCGGCAGTACCTTTAACTGCGTCTGTAATATCCTTTTGAGCGATTGTTATGCTCTGCTCTGCTGCTGCCGCATTTATTCTTTGTTCTCTTTCTGTTTTTGAATTGTTTAAGCCGGATGCTTGTGCTACTGCAAGTGAACTTATCATTGCTACTGCTATTACAGCAATAAGTGAATGCTTAAAGTTCTTCATAAAATAAAACCTCCTAATGATTTAAGTTTTCTTAACGATTACTTAAATTGCATTTGTATTTCTAATATATTTCTAAAACATTACAAACAGGATTATACACCACATTAAACCATTTGTCAACACTTTTTTAATCGTATCGTATTCTTTTTGTAACAATTCGGTAATAAAACAGTAGCTTTTGTAACATAAAACGAGGGGTAAAATGTTCAATATGTTGCATAAACAGTGCGTTTTACAGGTGAAATAATGTAAAAGTGTACAAAATTCAAATAATTCAAAAATTACAGAATTTCAGCCTAATATTACAGGTAGATTACGCGCAAAGTATGTTTCTTTGTAAAAATCGGTGCATTTATATTACAAACGCGTTACAAAGATTACAAAAGTTACATTGCCGTTGTAAAGAAAACTGCGATTTGATATAATTAAAGCATACAAGGAGTAAGAAATATGGTTGAATATATTAAAATCGCCGTATTCTTTTCGATTGGGGTGTATATTTACGAACGCATAGACATTGCGTTTGCATTAATTTTTCTTTTGTCCCTTATAATGGTATTGACAGTTGTGTCGGTTTTTAAACATAAATTCAATACAAAAATACTTGTTATGATGACGGCGCTTGTTATGGGCACAGTTCTTTGCAACGCCCAAGTGAGCGAAAATGCACATGATTTGTATAAGTATGAAGGGCGGTATGTGACTGTCGTCGGACGCGTGTGCGAGATACCGCAGGACAGTGAAGAAGATGAAAATGTACGATATGTAATCGATGTGCGTAAAGTAAATAATGAAAAGGTAAGGGATAAAATCCTTCTTACTTCCGATAATAAGCTGGAATACGGTGATACCGTAACTTTCGGCGGATTTATCAACGAACTTCCTGAAAAATTGAATAGAAATGGCTTTGATTATAAGAAATATTATAAAAAATTGGGGATTTTCTTTAAATCATACAGCAGTGAAGTTAAACTTTCGGACGAAGTGATAAAAGATTATTCACCATATGCGATTAACAATTCGTTTAAGAACTCAATTTCAAAATTAATTGACAAGCATTACAAGGGCGATTACAATGCGATAATGAAAGCTGTGCTGATAGGGGATAAAAAAGAATTTTCGGACGATTTTGATAAGATACTTACCAAAACGGGTACGAAAAGATATTTTTATTCTTCGTATCTTCATATAATGCTTTTAATGTCCTTAATGACACTTGTTTTGGGCATATTCAAAAAGAAGACACGCGATATTTTGACGGTGTTTCTTCTTATTATATATGCTTTCGCAAATGCAAACAATACCGTTTCGGTCAGATTGGCTGTGATGATAGCGGTAATAATATTTACCAAAAGTAAATTCGGACGTAAATATTATCCGGATATAGTCGGTATAACGTTGCTTGCGGTCGGAGCGGCAAACCCGATAATGCTGTTTGACGCAGGATTTGTGATGTCGGTGCTGTCGGCAATTATGATATATTACTTTTACGACTGTGTGCACGGTAAACTTAAATTTATACATATAAAATACATTCGCAGACTTTTTGCGATAGGCATAATTTGTACAATCGGACTTTTGCCTGTTTCGGCGTACTTTTTCGGTGCTGTTTCGATATATTCTATTGTTTTGTCAATAATAATGTTGCCTTGCGTGACGGTGATTATGGTGCTTGCACCGATTTTGCTTGTAATGCTTGCGGTATTCAACACCGCACCGCTGTTTAAACAGGCGGTTGACTGTGTGCTGTTTATACTAAAACTTGTGCCGACAATTTCATATAAACTCGGTCTTGTATCGCATACAGTTGCAAAACCGAATTTGTTATTACTTATTATATACACTCTTGCCGTTGCCTCGGGAGTGAAATATATTAAGAAGAAAAACAGTCAAATGCGTATTGCAATTTTTGTTGCGGCGGCATTGATGACTTCGTATGTAATAGGCGAAGTGATTAGTACAAATAATGTGGAAATTACATTCGTCAATGTCGGTCAGGGTGACGGTGCGGTAATTCAAGCACCGTACCGATTTAATGTGCTTATAGACGGCGGCGGTGGTAATTCGTATTCTGATTACAACCCCGGTGAAAAGGTGTACCTTGATTATCTTGAAACAGAGGGGATAACAAAGGCAGACAGTGCGTTTGTAAGTCATTATCATCAAGACCATGTGCAGGGAATTATAGCGGCAATGGAGAATATAAAGGTAAGAAATTTATTTCTGCCCGATAATATGGAGGGCAGTGAATGGCGTGCGGCACTTGAAAATACCGCAAGGGAAAACGGCACGACAGTGCATTACATTTCACAGGAAACACTTCTTACTTATAATAACGGAATGACAATAAGAATTATTCCTCCGTCAAATAAGACAGGGTTAAGTAATGATGAAAATGATACTTCATATGTGTATTACGTCGAGTATAACGGTTTTTCTGCAACATTTACGGGTGATATGTCATCATTTGCCGAAAAGAATTTGATTGATGACGGAAAAGCAGGCAAAACGAACTTGTTAAAGGTTGCACATCACGGCTCGAATACCGCAACGTGTGAAGAATGGGTTGAAAAATTAACTCCCGAATATGCGGTTATAAGCGTCGGTGAGAATAATCCATATAATTTGCCGAATGACGATGTACTTGAAAGACTGAAAAATGCACAGGTTTTTCGTACTGATTATGACGGCGATATAAAATTTATAATACATAAAAACGGCAGTGCCGAAACGGATATATATAATAGGAGATAAGTATGGCGGAAAAGAAAAACGGAAATTTGTTAAAACTGAAAAAACAGCTTAAAGAGGGTATTTTAGCGCCTTTGTATGTGTTTTACGGTGAGGAGGATTACCTGCGTGAAATGTACGTTAATAGGGTAAAAGACTGTGTTCCGGACGGCGGTTTTCCGGACTTTAACCACATAAAAATTGAAGGCCGTGACGTTGCGTTTTCGGAATATGACGACGCATGGGAAAGCTTTCCGATGATGACGGATAAAAAGCTGATACACATTAAGGACAGCGGTATTTTTCAGTTGAAAAGCGGAAAAGATGAGGCATCGACAGAAGAAAAAAAGGAATTTTGGACCGAAAAGTTTAAAAGAATATCTGACGATACGGTCGTGATTTTCGATGAAACAGCGGTTGATAAAAGAAGTGCTTTGTATAAGGCGGCGGCAAAGGTCGGAACAGTGGTTGAATTTACTTATTTGAGCGAGGCTGACCTTGTGACGTGGGTTGTCAAGCAATTTCTGAACGCAAAAAAGAAGATTTCAAAAGAAAATGCGTATTACCTTATAACTATATGTGACAGTGGTTTGGCGAGTATTAATAATGAAATTAAAAAGCTGATTGATTTTTGTGATGAAGAAATATATAAAACCGATATTGACAGAGTTGTTGCAAAGTCAATGGAAGTTATCGTTTTTGAACTTACGGACGCGATTATGCTCGGCAATACACAAAAGGCAATGGAAACGCTTGCCGATTTAAAAACGGTCAAAGAAAATGTGTTTACGCTTATATATTTAATGCTTTCGACATTTGAAAAAATGCTCCGTGTAAAATTAATGAACGGTGCGTCACAAGCTGAGGTTGCATCGGGAATAGGCGTTCCGTTGCTTGTTGCAAGAAAATATATAAACAGCGCCAAAGGCTTTTCGGAGGATTCGCTTGTTTGGATGCTGAGGCGAGTTGCGGAGATTGACTTGGCGATAAAAGAAGGACGTGTTGAAGAGTGGAATGCATTGGAACAATATGTTGCGGAATGTATTTACAGAAGTCACAAATAAAATTTATATAAAAAGAGGGAGAAATTATGAAAAAACAACTTATTGCAATGGTGTCTGCGTTGGCAATGACGTTTGCGTCATTACCGTGTGTGAGCATTGCGGCGGAAAATGTACCGAAACCCGTTTTACAGTACACGTTTGACGGAAACAAACAGCTTGCCGACCAAAACGGCAAGAATGAATTGAAACTGTCGGGCGATGCAAGTGTAACTGATGACGGTAACAAGGGTAAAGGTCTTTTGCTTGACGGTACTGACGGCTATGCCGAATTGCCGGATAATATTCTGTCAAGCGATATGACGATTACAACGTGGGTGAAGATTAATAAATTCACAACATGGGGCAGAGTTTTCGATTTTGGTACTGACTCAAACCAAAACTTTTTCTTTGCACCGTACAGCGGCGGTGCTTCAAGAGTGGAGATAAAAAACGGTGCAACCGTTGATACAATGGATTGCACGCAGGAAACCGCAAAAGATTGGGTAAACTATGCGATAACAATTAAAGGCGACACCGTTTCATATTACAGAAACGGCAGACTTATAAAGAGTAAGTCGGGTATAAAGGATATATCCGAACTTACAAACACTGCCAATTATATAGGTAAGTCGCACTATGACGGTGACGCATATTTGTCGGCGGTAGTGGACGATTTCAGAGTTTATAACACCGCACTTTCACAGGACGAAATATTAAAAGTTATGGCTGACGGTGAAATAAATGCCGATGTTATGCTTGATTCATATGCGATAGACGATGAACAGATTGTGACAGGCGACAGTATAACTTTACCGCAGGCGGACGGTATTGTGTGGAATGAAACGGATAATCTCGGACTTATAAACACCGAAACAGGTGCGGTTAAGCATAATAAAACCGCCGAAACAGTAACACTTGTGCAGTCATACGGCAACACAGAAAGAGAGTATACACTGTATGTGACGGGCAGTGAGGAAGATCCTTATTCGATTAATATTGACGCTTCGGACAGAAGTAAGGACGTTTCGGACGATATGTGGGGATTGTTCTTTGAGGATATTAACTCTGCCGCAGACGGCGGACTTTATGCGGAAATGGTGCAAAACCGTTCTTTTGAAAAGAGTGATGAAAAAGAAGGACATTTATATAATTGGGGACTTTATTCAATATACAAAGAGCCTAACAGAGAGGACGGCAAATATTATACCGCCGAAAATATACAGGTTAAAACAGATAAACCGATGAACGAAAATAATCCTACATATATTACCATTCCGAAAGGTGAAATGATTTGTAATGACGGTTTTTATGACGGAACCGAATGGGATTGCGATAAAGGTACATCTTTCAGCGGAATGGAATTTAAAAATGGCGAAAAATATGATTTTTCGGTATATGCACGCGGCGAGGGTGAACTGACGGTGTCGTTGGGAATTGTAATAGATGAACATAAGGCTAGTTTTGAGGTTGAACCTTTTAATGAGGCTGCTGCCGTTATAAAATGTAATTCAAAAGACGATTGGAAAAAGTATTCTGTTACATTCACTGCTGACGAAGAACTTGAAAGTGACGGCAGCGGACTTATCGTTACAAATACAGGCGACAGTGACCTTGATGTAGATATGGTTTCGCTTATGCCGGAGGATACATACAAAGGACACGGCTTGCGTAAGGATTTGATGGAACAGCTTGAGGCAATGCACCCTAAATTCTTGCGTTTTCCGGGAGGTTGTGCCGTTGAGGGACAGACAATGGATACGGCTTGGAACTGGAAAGATACAATCGGTGATGTGTCGGAGCGTAAGGAAATGATAAACATATGGAATCCGTCTGCGATAGAGCCGTATATGATGACTTACGGACTTGGTTTTTATGAGTATTTCCAAATGTGTGAGGACTTGGGAATGGAGCCTGTTCCGATTTTGAATTGCGGTATTGCGTGTCAAGTCCGCAGCGGAAGTGCAACAGACGAAGAACACCTTGTTCCTATGGATAAATTACAGCCGTATATTGATGATGCGCTTGACCTTATCGAATTTGCAAACGGCACTGATGAAAGTAATGAATGGGTGCAGAAGCGTATTCAAATGGGACATAAAAAGCCGTTTAATATGAAGTACATAGGTATCGGAAATGAGCAGTACGGCGATATTTACTTTGAAAGATACGAAGAATTTGCAAAGCAGATACACGAAAAATATCCCGATATTAACCTTGTAACAACATCCGGTACTGCGTCAAGCGGAAGTTCAAACGACCTTGCATGGAATTGGGCGAATGAACACGAGGAACTTGCCGACCGTATGGACGAGCATTATTATGAAACAGCCGATTGGTTCAGACAGCACGCTTACAGATATGATAATTACAGACGTGACACAAATACAAAGGTATTTTTGGGTGAATATGCGTCAAAGGGTAATGCTTGGTATAACGCACTGTCAGAGGCGGCGTTTATGACAGGTCTTGAAAGAAATGCGGACGTTGTGCGTATGGCGAGCTACGCGCCTATGTTTGCGAAGTACGGCAATACACAGTGGTCGGCGGCGGATATGATTTGGTTTAATAATTCGGATTACGTTCTTACACCGAATTATTACGTTCAGTCACTGTTCTCAAATAATCAAGGTGATTATTCTTTGCCGACAGAAGTTAAGCTGAACGGTATCGAAAAAGATGGCGCACTTCAAGGCGGTGTTGCAGTCGGCAGTTGGGGAACACATAACGAATTTAAAGATATAAGATTATATTCGGGTGATACTATCGGTGTATTGACGCCAAGTGAGTCTGAAGAATATGATGATGAGGACGATTATAACTTAGATGAAGAATATGATGAGGACGATTATAATTTAGAAGATTGGGGTTGGAAGATTGGCAAAGGCGAATGGACAATGAATAAAGAAGGCACACTTGTCCAATCCTCTGATGAAACAGGTGCGATATGTTATTTTCCGTATCCGGATAACAGACAATATACTTTGTCGCTTAAAGCACGCAAATTGAGCGGCGGCGAGGGTTTCCAAATAGGAGTTGCGGCAGATGATGCATTGAATTATTACAGAGTTAATATAGGCGGTTGGGGCAATACAACCGCAAAGGTACAACAAATTGTAAACGGTGTAAGTTCTTCTTCCGGTAACGTTGCGGAACAGTCGTATGTCGGTAACGTGCATATAAATGATAATGAATGGTATGACGTTACGGTTGAAGTGACTGATGATGAAATCAAAGCATATTTGAATGATGAATTTATATGCTCATATAAAAAGCCTAAGGAATACGGTCCTGTGTATTCGTCAAGCGTGTATGATGAGGAAACAGGTGACGTTATCGTTAAGGTCGTCAATACAATGGACAGTGATGTAAATATCGGAATGAATGTATCGGGCGAAACGGTAACGTCAAATATCGCAAAGACAACTGTTATGTCGGGCGATACAAATTTGGAAAACAGTCTTGATAATAAAAATGCAATCGTACCGAAAGAAATTGAATTAACAAATGCAAGCAATAACTTTACATATAATGCGCCTGCCGATTCATTCAGTATTATAAGACTTAAAACAGGAAACGGCGGAAGTAAAGCGTATATTTCTGGATATGAGGACGGCACATTCAGACCGGATAATACAATAACCCGTGCTGAGGTTGCGGCAATTATAGCAAGATGTTCGGCTGATTTTGACGAAAATAAGACGTATTCAAGTAATTTTACCGATGTATCGGGTGATGAATGGTATGCGAATTATGTCGGATATGCCGCTGAAAAGGGGTATATTTCGGGTTACGATGGCGGCCCATTTAAGGCTGACATAGATATAACACGCGGAGAATTGGCGGTTATTTTGAGTAAATACGGCTCATTTGACGGAGATGGAATATGTACAGAATTTTCAGATGTGCCAAACGATTATTATGCAACAGGATATATAAAGTCGTTGTATGATGAAAATATCGTAAGCGGATATGAGGACGGCACGTTTAAGCCTGATAATTCAGTAACTCGCGCGGAGGCGGTTACAATGATGAATAAAGTGCTTGGTAATCCGATAGCGGAAAATGCAGAAAATCCGTTCGGTGATGTTTCACCAAATCATTGGGCGTATAATCAAATTATGACCGCAGTACAGGGAAAATAGCGGACTGTTTTCCCACGTAGGGGCGACCATTGGTCGCCCGTTGAAGAAAACACAAAAAGTGCGACCGATGATCGCCCCTACGAAAGCCACTCTTTAAAGGAGTAAAAAAATAAAAGGAGAAACACAATGAAAAGAGAAGATATAAACATACGTGATCCATTCATATTGCCGTATGAGGGCAAATATTACCTATACGGCTCACGCGGAAGTGAAGTGTGGGAGGACAATGCGACAGGGCTTGATGTATACGTCAGTGACGACCTTGAAAATTGGTCTGAACCAAAGGAGATATTTACGCGAACGGCAGATTTTTGGGCGGACAGACATTATTGGGCGCCTGAAGTTTATGCGTACAACGGCGCGTTCTATATGTTTGCGTCATTCAAATCGGCGGACAGATGTCGCGGAACTATGGTGTTAAAGGCAGACAAGCCGGACGGCAAATTTACGGTACACAGTGAGGGTACAATTACACCGTCCGATTGGGAAGCGCTTGACGGTACGTTATACATAAGCAAAAGCGGTAAACCGTATATGATTTTTTGCCATGAATGGGTACAGGTAAATGACGGTGAAATGTGTGCGATTGAAATGAGTGCAGATTTAAAAAGAGCAGTCGGTGAACCGATTTTGTTGTTTAAAGCGAGTGAGGCGAGCTGGATTGCCGAGGCACAGAAAAACAAAGGTATATACGTTACGGACGGCCCGTTTCCGTACAGATGTGATGACGGTACGTTGCTTTTGCTATGGTCAAGTATGGGCGAAGAAGGATATACAGAGGCTATTGCAGTGTCGGATAACGGCGACATAGACGGTAATTGGGTACAACGTGACGAACTGCTGTTTAAAAAAGACGGCGGACACGGTATGATTTTCAAAACGTTTGATGACAAATTACTGTTATTGTTACATTCGCCGAACAAGCATCCGCTTGAACGCCCTGCGTATTTTGAACTTGAGGATAAAAACGGAATGTTGTATGTGAAATAGGGGAAAAGTGATGAAAAAAACAATATCTATAATTATAAGTATTGCGATGTGTGCAATGCTTGCGTCCTGCGGCGGTGTGAAGAACGAAGTATCTGATACAGAACAGCCGACGCTCATAGATACAATGAGCCTTGAAGAAAAAGTCGGACAAATTCTGTTTGTGCGTTGCGTTGAGGACGAACAAACAGATGATTTAATGAGTATAAAACCGGGCGGAATATTGATGTTCGGACGTGACTTTGAGGGACTTACAAAAGACGAAGTAAAAGAAAAAATACAGAGTTATCAAGATAAAAGCGACATACCGCTTATAATCGGTGCGGACGAGGAGGGAGGAACGGTTGTAAGAGTAAGTTCAAACCCTAATCTTGCACCCGAAAAATTCAAGTCACCGCAAGAGATTTACAATGAGGGCGGAATGGACGCAGTAGTTGAAAATGCAACGGAAAAATCGGAACTCCTTTTGAGCTTGGGAGTTAATATGAATCTTGCACCCGTTGCGGACGTTTCGACAAATCCGTCTGATTATATGTATGACAGAAGTCTTGGACAAAATGCGGAAGTTACGGCTGATTTCGTTTCAAAGACGGTAACGGCAATGAATAACGCAGGGATTATGAGCGTATTAAAGCATTTTCCCGGATATGGCGGTGTAGGCGGTGACAGTCATCAAGGCACTGTTTATGACGACAAAACTGCCGAGAGCATACGCGAAAACGACTTGCTTCCGTTTAAAGCCGGAATTGAGGCAGGTGCAAGCAGTGTGCTTGTGGCACATAATACGGTCAATGCACTTGACAGTGAAAACCCTGCGTCACTTTCGCCGACAATTCACAATATGCTTAGAGATGAGTGCGGTTTTGACGGTGTTATAATGACAGACGACATTGCTATGGGTGCAGTCGCAGATATGGAGAATGTGTACGTTAAAGCGGTAAATGCGGGTAACGACTTACTTATAACGACCGATTATCAAACAGGTTATAATCAGATTTTAAATGCGGTTAAATGCGGTGAAATCAGTGAAGAGACACTAAACAGTGCAGTAGAGCGAGTGCTTAAGATGAAAGGGCAAATATAAAACAAAGGCTGTCGAATTTCGACAGCCTTTTATAATGTCTGTAATTTATCAGCCTTTGATTAGGTTCTCATACTCTTTTTCAGGCATCGGCTTTGCACAATAGAAACCTTGAATTGTATCACAATGCATTTCTTTTAATAAATCGTATTGACTTTTTGTTTCAATACCCTCTGCCGTAACCGACATTTGAAGTGTATGTGCAAGCGATATTGCGCTCAAAACAATAGCCTTTGACTTATCGTCTGTTTCAAGTTTATCGACAAAACGTTTGTCAAGTTTAACGATGTCGCAAGGCAGAAGATTAAGCATATTAAGTGAAGAATATCCGCTGCCGAAGTCATCAAGCAAAACTTTAATTCCATGCTTCTTACATTGTTTTGTAAGCGAAATAAGTAAGCTTTCGTTTTCTGCAAGAATACTTTCGGTAAATTCAACTTCAATCAGATTTAGCGGTATTCCGTATTTTTCAACTGTTTTGATATGATCCTCAACAAAGTTTTCGTCCAATAACTGCAAGAGTGATACGTTTACCGATATTGGCGAAACGTCATAGCCTAAATCGAGCCATTTTCTTATTTTGGCACAAGTTTCTTCAAGTACATATTTGTCAAGCTTAACAATATCGCCGTTCTTTTCAAACAGCGGTATAAACATACCGGGTGAAATTATTGTTCCGTCAGGCTTTTGCCAACGTACAAGTGCCTCTGCACCGTTGAATTTGTTTGCGTTAATATTGAATTTAGGTTGGAAATAAACCTTAAATTCTTTGTTTTTAATAGCATCCTCAAAGCCGTTTTCAATCGTTTTCTGCATCATAATATCATCACGTTGCTTTGAAGAATATATTGCATATTGCGATTGTGAGGACTGTCCTTTCAAATGCTTTTGTGTTGTTCTTGCACGATTAAGCATTGAATTTATATTCATATTTCTGTCATCCACAAGATAAATTCCGACAGATACCGTCATATTATATACACCGTCTGCCGGACTGTATAATTTAAGCGAGTTAAAGAAATCTGCGCAAGCTTTATCTAACGACTTAGTATTGTCGTATGTGATTAATGCGACAAAGTGGTCGTCAAAAATTCTTGAACACAATTCTTTTGGCTCAAGTCGCTTATAAATGGCAGACCACAAAAATTTTAAAGCTCTGTCGCCTTCGTCATCGCCGAAAAAGTCATTGATATATTGGAAATTGTTTATATCAAGGTTAATTAAAGCATAATTTTCATCAGGATTGTTTTTCAGTATTTTCTCAGCCTCAAAAACAAATTTTGTGTATGACATACCGCCTGTAAGACTGTCAACGTAAGCCATTTCCTCAAGCTGCTTTTGACCGGTGGCTTTTGCTTTGATTGCCGTATGCAATAGGTAGAAAAATACGATTGAGCAAAATACGATGAACAGGTAACAGCATATAAGAATTTGAGTTGTGTACTTTGTCACAACGTTTTTTGGCACAACGGTAAGTATGTACCAGTCGTTTATATTAAGCGGTGTATAATAAATGTATTTTTCAATGCCGTTAAGCATTATTATTCCGTCTGATTTACCTTCTTTTAAATCGGCTTGCATTTGCTGTATGGCACTGTCATTTTTGCTTGACGCTTGACTCATTTCGTCAAACAGATTGTCGAATGTCAATCCGAATGAACCGTCATGAGATGAGCCGACAATTCTTTTTCCGTCACTGTCAATGACGTAAGAATATCCTTCGTTTTCAAATGTAGGCGTTGAAATTGAATCTGCATATCGGGAAGTCAGATATGTAGAGAAAATTACGAATTTATTTTCGCCGTCTATTCTTATGGGCGTAGTGCATACAAGAAATGTAAAATCATTATATGAATCGCAAAAGAATTTAGTTTCTTCGCTGTTAAAAGCCTCTTTTGTATTAGGAAATTGCGATAAGTCGATTTCGACTCCGTTTATGTCGGTAAGCTTGCCGTCAGGTGTTACAATTCCTAAAAGATGCTGTTGATTAGCGATTTGGCTATGCTTTAAAAATGTAAGAATATCGTCAAAAGAGGCATAACCCAATTTTTCTATATAAGATGCCGCATTTTCTATGATTTTTGCATCTCTTCCGAGTTCAAGACTGAAAATAGTCTGATTTTGGTGTGAAATTTCAGAAAGAGTAGAAATCGTTCGTTGATTTGCCGCATAGGTAATATAACTGGCATAGCTGATTATAACAATAGCAATAGTGACAAGCAGGGCAATTAAAAGACCTAAACTTTTTGATATTGTTTTTTTATACATATATTCTGTGCCTCCCCAAAAAAGAAAATATGAATAATTAAATTATAAGTATAATTATATTATCATAATAGGCAGAACAGTGCAATAATTTCAAATAAAAAAACACATATAAATGTGTTTTTTTGGAGATTTTACACTAATATATATCCGATAATGAGTCGATGTTTGTGCGGTCAAACATAATCGGGTCGCCGAGTATTATTTCGCTTGCATTGTCCTTGTCAGCGGTGATTGTCTTTTCGCCGAGTGAACCGGCGGTAAATGTTTCACCTATGCTGCCTGTTATTTCATTTTCGTCAAGGGCTTTAAGCGTGTAGGCGGTAAGGTAGCCGAGATCGGTCGTATTCCATATGTACAATCTGTCGCACGTTCCGTCTTTTATGTATTCGGATAATTCACTCGGAAAACCAAGTCCTATAAGATTTACATCCTTGCCGGATTCTTTAAGCGCTTTGGCGGCGGAACTCAAGCCTATTGTCGTAGGAACGATAATAGTTTTAATAGCGTCATTTTGCAAAAGATATTGTGTTTCCGTGTAAGATTTGGTTGCATCATCATCGCCGTAAGCTATTTCGATAAGAGGCATATTGCTGTATTTTTTGGGATTTTCTTCTATTTCGAGCTTTAGATAGCGTATCCATTGATTTTGATTCGGTGCACTGCCTGTGGAAGTTAAAATCGCAAAACCGCCTTCACCGTTTGAAACGTCATACGCACTCTTTATAAAATTTCGTCCGAGTACTTCCGGATCGGCTTGTTGAATATGTGTTTTTCGTGAAATTGAATTTACGGGTGCATCAACCGATATTACTTCAATGCCTGAATTCAGAGCCTCGGTAAGTGAAGATTCAAGTGCGTCGGCATCGTTGGCGGAAATGGCGATTCCGTCCACGTTATTATCTATAAGTTCATTTATAATTTCAATTTGTTTGTCAGCGGTTGCGGAAGTCGGTGCTTTGTAAACCGCCTCAATGCCGATTTCGTTGCAAGCGGTTTCAAAACCCTCAAAAACTTTTTGGTTGTAAGGATTTTGTATATCTTTTCCGACAAAAGCATAGACGGTTTCATTTGCTGATTTCTCCGAAGGAGAAGGAGTCGATTCGCTCTGCGGAACAGAACACGCAGTAAGCAATGAAATGCTTATCGCCAATATAGGGGGAATTGAAATTAACTTTTTTATATATTTCTTCATAAGTGTTTCCTCCTCTAAGTTATACATTTTATATTAGTAATATTATACACCATAAAAACATAAAAATAAATATAAATATCAGTCAAAAATAACCAAAAAAAATCTTTTTTAAAAAAATAAAAATTTTTTTTGAAAAAGTGTTGACAAAGTAAAAAAGGTCTGCTATAATAGTCAATGTTGTTGGCCGACACAACAGGTCAGCGCAAATGGGAGTTTAGCTCAGCTGGGAGAGCGTCTGCCTTACAAGCAGGATGTCACAGGTTCGAGCCCTGTAACTCCCACCAAATACACTTTATGAAAATAAAGTGTTATGGCCCGGTAGTTCAGTTGGTTAGAACGCCAGCCTGTCACGCTGGAGGTCGTGGGTTCGAGCCT
>ENA-OOZG01000267-OOZG01000267.1-human-gut-metagenome-genome-assembly--contig:-NODE-267-length-44590-cov-19.023599_pt1 | contig 44590 bp, 50 predicted proteins | sample MGYA00241706_ERZ501384 | MGnify/ENA primary metagenome ERZ501384 (study PRJEB25962, sample SAMEA2042742) | human gut metagenome | biome: human gut; feature: human-associated habitat; material: faeces...
CGGTTGTATATTGTGCAACAAGTTCATCGCCTTTATACAAACCATAAACAGCACCACTGAGTTTAGCGTCACCTTGTGCGTGTCCTTTTTCGTAGTCTTGTTTTGTGACATTAACCCTAAATTTTTTAAGAACATTAGAAAACTGAACCGAAGCTGTCTGACCGCTTACAATAGTTACTGTTTGTGTGTCTTGCGGAACATATTTGACATCCGTATATTCAGAAATCTGATAATTGCCGGGTGCAAGATTGGCAATGTTTATTTCACCATTGGCATTAGTTGTTACATCTTTAGAAATGCCATTACCGCTTATATGAAATCTTACATTGGCAACCTCTCCATCTTCGCTGACTTTCATCAGCTTAGCATTACCCAATGAAACTTTAACATTTAAGTATGCTTTTACCGGGTCTGAAACCGACTGCCCAAAAGTAACGATGTCTTGCAGCTGTCCGCTTTGCGGTCCGATTTTTTCATCAGTCCATGTGATAACGGCTTTACGCTGACTGTTCTTTTTATTTACAGTAATTAGTACATCATCTTTTGGTGCTTTTTCTGCCGTGATAGTAAGCGAATTACCGGATTTACTGAATGTAAGTCCACTACCGCTAAAATCATAGTTTGAAAGCACTCCATTTGTATCGTTTATGGTTGTGCTGTAGTTCTTACCGTTCCATTTTAATTCAATGCTCCTTGCTTTGCTTTTACTTCTGCTTGCAAAACTCGGAACAGTTGTATGCTGCTTTACACTTTTTTCAATGCGAGAATAGTGGCTGAAAATTTTACTTCTAAGCGGATGTTTGCTTGAAATGATTTCTTTAATATTGTGCTTGCCATGTTTAGTAGCATCAACATGATTGAAATTCTCGTCACGCTCTCCGATTACCGTTTCCCAAACAAGAAGTTGCGTTGCAAGATGATTAGCACAATCATCAGCTTTTGATGAATTCGTAGAAACCCAATCTACTGAGTTTTTGCCTGTGTAACCATACTGCATAATTCTTCCGAGATAAACTTTTATTGTGTCAGGGTCAATTGTTTTATTATATTTACTTGGATAATTATCCCAAAAGCTCTCTGCTTCCTTTGAAAGTTTATCTCCCGTATATAGTGAAACACCGGGTTCGATACAGTAACAGGAATCGCCCTCATAATCGCCAATTGCTTTAACGGTTACATAGTCCGTGTTAAAGGTGCTCCAACCATTCATTAGCTCGTATGCAGGATGTCCCCAATGTTCCTTGTTTGTTTCTTTACCTCTCGGCAGGTCAATAATATATACATCCTGCTTAGTGGCAGCGTGCGCCGTTGCAGTTACGCCAATAAGAGAAGAAAAGCACATCAATACTGCAAGAAACAATGATGTACTTCGTTTTATAAATTTCTTCATTTAGATAATTCCTCCTTGAAAATGAAAAAGCACACCGAAAAACGATGTGCTTTAACAATGGTTATTTTTTGTTTTAATTAAGCATAGCCAATATAAATATCATAGTTACCATTTCCTGTGCTTTCTGCCCAAATCCATACATCAGTAAATCCTTCGACATTCTTATATCTGTTCAATCTGCTCTTAATATCTCTTTCGATATTGGAACAATTGGCATTTGCATTGATAGGATTATCCCAACAATCCGTGCAACTGCTGTCAAGATTTAAGCCGATACTTTTAGCATAATTTTTTGCATAGCTTACATAGTGGTTTACATCAAAAGATTTTTGAGTAGTAGTATGTTTCTTTGTGGTTGTCGGCTTTGAGGTAGTAATAACTTTTTTGGTTGTAGTTTCTTTCGTTGTCTGCTTAATTGTTGTAGAACTTGACTGTACCGACTTGGCATTTGTCTTTGTAGGTGTTTCTTTTTCAGTTTTATCAGTGTTCTTTTTTGGTGAGGTTGAAGTATTCTTATTATTACCTTTTGTCGAGTCAGACGGCTCCTGTTCATTTTCTTTAGAAACAGATTTTTCCTTTGAAATTTCATCCGATTTATGAACTTCCGTATTTGTTGTGCCTTCATTTTCGGACTGACTTTCAACTGAGGATGTTGGATTGCTTTCTGAAATCGGCATTGGCGTTTTAGCTTTGTTTGAGCAACTTACCAATATGAGTGCTGATAAAACGATAAAAGATATTGTAAATATTAACTTTTTAGTCATATGTATCTATCTCCTTTCAACTGTACATTAACTCTAAACAGAAAATAAATCAAGTGAAATATAGGGAAAGGTCCATTTTTTAGTAGTATTGATAAAAAGGAACTATGACTAATTAAGCAATATTACCAAATATACCTACATGGACTGTTCAAACGACGAATCTTCGTCCGGGATTTCCTCGAAATCAGAGTTTAGCAAACCGTCAAGCTCTGCCTGTGCTTGCACAGTCTCATTATACGCATTTACAAGGCAAGTTCTTACTGCATCCGACGCTTCTTTGGTGATTGGATTTGCAAACGGAACATATTCAGTTTCGCCTTGTTCATTTGTTACCGCTCTTGACGGCATTGAGGCAAAAAGACCATTTTTGCCTTGAATCAATCTAACCCCATGAATAGCAAATGTGTCATTAATTGTTAGTGTAGCATAAGCCTTGGTTTTGCTTTCGTCATTAATCAATCGATCAATTCGTGCTGCAACAGTAGTTGACATAAGTATTCCTCCTTTAATTCATTTCCAAAGGAATAAAGGTGCAATACATATCTGACTGCACTTCTTCCTCTGAAATATCTTCAATTTCTTTAAACTTGTCTGCATAAAAATCTGCCTGTTTATTGGTTAACGGTATAAAGTTTTCATCACCGTTATCACCGACAATAAGAATAGGACCGGCATAAATGCTTTGTCCGATTTTACGATTTCCATCCATACCGATTAGCTTTGCCTCATCATTTCCGATAACACAAGCTTCATCGTTAAACGGATGTGTGAGTTCAATCAAACCGCCGACAGCGGCGCTGAGATCTTTGTAATCATTGATATGCATATTAATAACAAGCGGTGTATGATGCGGCGTGATATACACAGCTTTTTCACCATCCATATCTTCACAAAGGGAAGTATCGAAATTATCAAGTTCTTTATAACCAACAGAGTCGACATAAAAACATTTACTGTCGGAATTTTGTTCTTCGGTTTCAAACAATTCAACAACATCACTGACAGATAAACTCGTGCCTTGATAAAGTGGTGGTCGATCATCTTCATTAAGTCGTATGTATAACGATTCAAGGTTATTTACATCAACATCGCCATAATAGACTTGCTTATAAATATTAGCGTCAACGCCTCCTCGTTTTTCAACATAGGATAACGGTGCAAACCTATATGCGTGCTCATCTTTTTCTGAATCAATTTGATATATCTTTACTCTCATATATCCTCATTACATTTGCTGAACCGACTCTAACGGTTTAGGTTCTTGTGTTTCTATCTTTTCTTTAGCTAAAAACATATTTAAATCATCGAATGCAATTCGAGTTTTATCAATTAGTGCATTGATTAGAACAGGGTGATTGTTTATGAGATATTCATTTCGCAAATTGCTGTCGGGGATAGCAATCAGTTCACTCCAATTTTTGTTTTCCTGTGAGTATCGTGCATCCTGCATGGCTCTTTTTATATTACAGGCAAGAATATAACTGACTCGGTCAAAGCCGAACTCATCAATAATGCTTTTCATGAAATCAGTATTTAGGTGATTATCGGCAAAGTTGCAATCAATTGCATTATGAATAGCGCTTGCACAGCGTGAGTTTTCTAAGTCACTTTGACGCCAAATGTCAACCTCATTACAATGTCTTGCTGTATTAAGAGAACTGCGATAAAGAGGGATTTTGTCCGACATTTTCATATCCTCCTTTTTTCTTTGATCTCTCAACAAGCAGATGAATCAAAGCAGCATCCTGCTCCGCCTCCGGTAGTTGATTCAAGAACTCTGCAAGGGTAATGGTTTCTTTTCTTTCCTTTTCATTTTGACAGTTATCACAAATTTTTTCTTTCTTTATGATAATCTCGTCTTTTGAAAAAGTAAGACTCACAATGCTGTTGGCAGTAATGCCGGTCAAAAAGCGAACTGACCGAGGTATTGTTAATCTGCCTCGGTCATCAATTACCTTATACTGTTTATCCATTTTTAACTTTAACCTCCTCGGTAAATTATTTTTTCAGACAGAATCTTGTCCACATCAATCTCACGATCAAACAAGGAAAATTGGAAGTATGACTTCATTCGTTCCGATGTATCGTAATTTGATATGAGAAGTTCTGAATATTGTTTGCCTCCCTCATATCGTTGAGCAATATTGTTAATTCGTGTAATACCTTCAATAAGAATTCCCGGTCTTTGATATAACTCGCTGATTTCAGGACAGTCATTGTATGACAAAAGAAACTTGCCTTGTATATTGCAAAGCGTATTCGCAAGTCTTTCGTGATCGTCCTTTCCGAATCCGCCACCGTCATAATAATCTTCGGTATTGTAATACGGAGGATCACAATAAAAAAAGCTGATTGGTCTGTCATACTGACCTATCAGTTTTTCAAAATCTTTGTTTTCGATAATCGTATTACGGAGTCTTGCGTGTGCAGCACGAATTAGGGGAAAGTTCTTCCACATATCGTGTGGTTGACTTCCAAAGCTGTCAACGCCGGATGCATAACTGTATCGAATCAATGAATAATAATATGCTGCTCGCTGACAATCAGACAAATCATCGTCTTTTAAGCGATTCGTCATATATTCAAAATCTGCTCGTGAGTCAAGTGAAAACTCTAACCATTTAATCAATTCTTCCGGCTTTTCCTTGACGCAACGATATAGATTTACTAAATTTTGATTGAAGTCGTTATACACCTCAAATTTGTCGGGTTCTTTATGAAACAAAACCCAACCGCCACCTCCGAACACTTCAATATATCTACCATAGTTAAGGGGTAGGCGTTTAACAATCTCTTCACGCAGAGCTTTCTTTCCGCCTACCCAAGACATAAAACTGTTCATAATATTTAGGGCAAGCTCTGTGTGTTATTTGTTTTTATATGGTCTCGGCACAGGGTTATATTTTCCGTATTTTTTATCGCATTCGTCAACAACTCTTTTATACAGCAAATCCAAATCAACATCGGTTAAAATATGCCAATATTCTGATTTGTGACAAACACGAAAATCGTATATATATCGTCTTGCCGCAGCACACTTTTTTCTTTGCGATTTTGTTTGTGGATTTGGATATCGGTGCAATATTTTTCGTGCCCACCTGTAATCCTCGACAGTAAATGAAATCACACGATTAGCAAGTGCTTCATAGGGTTCCATTACAATCACCATTTTTGCTTAACTCAGCCTGCAGCGATGCATTTTGCTCATTGAGTTTATTCATTCGATTAAGCTGAAAGCAACACATAAAAGCGACTCCGACAGAACCGCCGACCATTACGCCTAAAACAAAACACAACAGATTATTCATCCCATACACATCCCTTCATCTTCACTTTCATCCGGACCTACAATATTAACATAGTCGCTGATAGCCAATAATGCCTCATTGTAGCTTCCGGAATTTGTAACCTTGTCAATCATCTCTTTTGCTTGCTCATCAAGACCGTTTTCTCTAAGAGTACGAGCCGCAATGCCCATAAGATTAAAGATATTGCTGTCTTGACCGATAAGCTCGCAATCCGGTTTTATGACTTCTTGGCTTTCGTTATTAACAACTTCTTCCTTATCAGAAAGTCTGTTGTCAATATAATCTGATAACCAAGTGCCGCCAAACACCTCATGCGTACCGATTCGCCACATGGCAAGCTTAGGAATATTGACATCTGCATTATCAAGTGGGAATAAAAGATTTGTAATTTCACCCGACTTAAACGAGTAGATATCTTCAAATTTGGAATTATTCATAAGAATGTTTCGTTTTGTGAAATCCTCATTAATTCCTTGAAGCCAATCATTAAGGTCACCACCGCAACCTTGAAGAATTAAGCCTTCTTTATCTTTCATTTTGAGCAAATCCAACTCATTGATTTCCTTAATCATATGTAAGACCACCATCCTTGTTAATATATTCATCTAAAGTATCGAAAGTAGGTATATCACCAGACAGCAAATGTTCAAAATCACTGTCTACACCTAAAAAACTCAAGTCGCTTTCATCAGTAAGTTCAATGTATTCTTGATTGCCAAAGTCAATCTCTTCGGCTGTTACCAATGAACCGGCATGATTAACATTCACTTTACGCTCAAGCGTTTGCATTTCACAGTTATCATCTTCATAACGCAAATGATAAAGATGTAATCCTTTGGGAACATCGTCTTCGGTTAATCTTTCATTTGCGAAAAGACCGGGTTTTCCGAATATTTCAACTACGGAATATTCGTCAACACTACTGCAAATATATTTGTTGCCCGATAAATTGAGAACCAATCCTCGCTCAGCAGGACTCATCTGCCAAATATCAGCCGCAAAATCAACTGCTGACACATCTGTATGAGGCAGTTCTCTCGAAACAACTTTTCCGTTTTGATATGTTTCAGTTCCACAGTTTTCTCCGAAATCCTCATCGGCCCACTTGATTGTGAAAGTCAATTCGGGATAATGTTTTGAAAGATTGCCGATAATTCCTTTCGCCGGTTTCCAGGCTGTTAAAAAATTAAGCTCGTTAGGGTTATCACTTTTATGGTATTTGTATGCAAGCGAGGTTGTACCCCAATTCTTAATTGTCCAATCATACCAAGTAGCCGAGTTATAATAGTGAATATTTGAAACTGCTGCTATGCCTAAATTCCATATTTCCTTTTTATCTTCTGTCAAACCATTTGCATATTTCTTCAAATATTCCATGAAATCATCAAAAGTACCCTCACGACTCAAATCCTCGTTTGGTATCTTATCAAGAAAGTCCTTAACAAGAGCAATGCCCTCACGAGTATCTGAACCTTCGGGTATGTCCAAATCTTTCGGTATCGGTAAAACCTTTTTAAAATCGATAGAACCTCTGCCAAACGCATCAACCTGAATTGCTTTGAGCATTTCGTCAATCAATTTTTGGTTACCACTGATGGTTAAAATGTTTCGTATATCGTTAGCCATTTAAACCTCCTTTGTTTCTTTCATCAATTATTTTAATTCGCTTCGCAAGTGCTTCAACTACATTTACGGTGACTGCATTTCCTGCTTGCTTATACTGTTGGGAATCACTGAATCCTGCCTCTCGTGATTTCAAATACTGTTCATCGGAAAATCCTTGCAGTCTCCAACATTCCTTTGGAGTAAGTCTGCGAATAAAACCAACAAAGCATTGAGTATCGGCAACAATAATCAGCAATGCAATTTTGTTCTCCTTTTCGTCAAGTTCCACGAATTCGTGAAGTCTTGCATAGATATCAGAAAACTCATTCGCATTAAATTCACCAACTAAAACAAGCAACGCTGAATGTTCGCCCTTATCCTTGCTTACTCCTGCATTTTGTCTTGCTGTGATACATCTTGCAATTTCAGTGAGTTTAGGATCAGCATTCATGTCAACGAAATAGTAGGTTTGTGACGGCGTAGTAGTTAGTGTATGTGCTTCATTCTTTCCTACACGACCTCGCCTCTGTTTTTGCCCTAAGTATGCAATATCAATGCTATCACCGGGTTTAGCGTATTGGTAACCAAGCTTTGTGTTGCTGATAACAGGAATTAAGTAAAGTCCTGTTTTTCCGCCAAATCCTCCTGCCGAGCTTGTGAGAGTAATTGATGTACCATCAACGGAGTACACTCTATCACCTTCACTTCCTCGGATGCATCGGACAGTATTTGAAGCAGTTGTTTCAGGGAAAGCAAATATTTCGCCTTGCACTTTTTCTCGATAATAGCAGACAATGTACAATCGCTTTCTTGACTGGGGAACTCCGAAATCCTTGCTGTTATACACTTGCCATGTGACATCGTACCCCAATTCATCCAATGAACTGATGATTTTTTGAAATGTCCTGCCTTGGTCGTGGTTAAGCAATCCGGGTACATTTTCAAGAAGCATATACTTAGGTTTTTTAACGGAAGCGATTCGGGCAATTTCAAAGAACAAGGTTCCTCTTGTGTCTTCAAATCCGCCTCGCTTTCCAGCAATAGAAAAGCTCTGGCAAGGAAATCCTCCGCAAATAAGGTCGATATCGGGAAGTGCATTTGGATTGATTTCTCGTGCATCACTAAAGTACAATCCTCCTTTCGTATCGTATAGAATCTCATATGTTTCCTTGGCTTTTTTATCTATCTCACAAAAGCCGACGCACTCAAATCCGCCGACTTTATCAAGTGCAGATCTAAAACCGCCTATTCCCGAAAACATATCAAGATATTTGATTGCCATAAGGCATCAGCCTTATATTTACTTTTATCACCTCACATACTCATTACAGGACCATCAGACTGTTCATCAGCAAGATCGTCTGTAGTTTCTTCTATGCACATAGCATTTTGCTCTTGCTCAATTTCCTGCTCTGTGAGTTTTCTAAAACTATCTTCCTTCGGAACAAGAGCCAATGTTCTGCCATTATCCCAATTCATATGAATTGAACCGATATCATCGACAAATTGCACCGTACCTCTTGTGCCGGGTGGAACTGCTTGAGGATCCTCCATAGAGATGAGTTCAAGTCGAGTGCCTTTATGATACTGTTCCTTATATTGCTTTGATTCTTTTTCAAGTTTTAATAATTCGTTTATTACTAACACCTCCAAATAATAAAAGGCGACTGATTCAATTCAGTCGCCTTCATTGTATTTAGTTTAATTTTAACCCTTTTCTCGCTATTTTTATCGCATCAATAATTATTTTAAAGTTCTTATCATTATATAATTTTCTATCAATTATATCTTGAATCAGCATTTCATTTTCCAACAATATACCTTTTGAGAATTGTAATAATTGATGTGAATTATTGTTAATTCCTCGTATGTTTATACTTTTAAAATCTATGTGATTATGGTTTATATGTTCTTTTGATATATTCCATAAAAATTCATCACTGGTTATTACATAAAGTGCAGATAAAAATTTTTTGCTAAAATATCTGTCGCTTTTATTAAGTTCTTTTATTATATCCAAAAATCTTTTTTTATGTTTTTGTCCTATAAACATATAAATCGCCTCCATATTTATATAATAATATATTTAGTACGACACAATAGCAATTGTTCATTATTGTATATATAAAATGCAATAACGTTTTAAATCATTTATTCCTGTCCCGATTTAAGGGAATATTATAAACGGATTTGGTAATCCTCATTGGAATCTCACCAGTCCCATCCAAGCGACCCGCTGCCATAGCGGAAGTATCATTATAAGTTTGTACTTTCATTGCAATCTCTTTCTCACCACTGAAAGAGAAAAGATATTACTGTTATTCGCTCCCTGTAACAGATCATGGCGCAGTAATACTTTATGCTGAAACGATTTTATACCCCTCATACAAACTAACGTATTTATAATATTGGTATTCTGTTTTATAAAAGGGAATAAACCCTTTCATAAAATAGAAATTTCTGGGGTTCATTTTTCGGGGGTATTTTCAAAAAAAGCCAAATATTTTAAAAATTTTTTTCTTGCTCCACTTATAGATTCATATATTGATGAAATATGTTTTCCTTCTTCTATTGCAATTTCATTATATGTTTTACCATCAATATAATATTTTATGAATCTTCTTTTAGGTTGAGGTGAAAGCATATTAATTGCCTTTGCTACATTCGTGTTATCATCAAGATTAATTTCAAGTGAGTGAATTTGTTTGAATCTATTTGATGAAAAAAATTCAATTGGCTTTTCTCGTCTCATTCGATGTTTTGCATCGTTATTGTTGTATTTAATGATTGCTTTTGTATATTCAATCCATTCTTTATTTGTCAAAACAGTATAATTTGAATTTAATATTTTATTTATATCGGTTTTATTAATTTCGAATGTTGCATTGATGACAATAACATATGGATTTCCCTGATAATTCTGATAGTCATTGCTGATATCATATATTTCTAATATTTTTTTCATATTTCCTCCGATTTTTTATTTTGTTAAAAATCGAAGTCTATGGGTATCTCGCAATAAATTGCTTCCACAAATGAAAAAAGGAGTGTACATCTACACTCCTTCTACAAATTATATTTACATAATAAGATAAAATAAAAACAGCAAATCTATACATGAAAATAAGCATAGATTTGCTGTTCTAGAACGAAAAGTAAAACTGCAAAAGCGTTAAGTTAAAATTCAATAGTGTTATCAAACTCAAAAAAATTCGACAACATTGCATTTTTAATTTACGATTTGTAAAAATGATTATATTATCTTATATAAATATAAAAATCAAATAACATTATTGCGTATTTTCCTTACAATTTATCACAATTTTTTTATTTCTATATTATTATTTGGTATCCTGTTCAAAACGGTCTAACAATTCATCTAATATTTTAAATGTGAATTGCCTGTCCTTAGGTAATAGTTTCATCATTCTATTAGAAAGTTCATTTAATTTTATTTGAGTACCAATCTGTGTTTCACAGCAAAACAAATAATCAAAAGATATGCCTGATAAGTTTGAAAACTTTATAAAAAAATCTACACTTGGTTCTCTTTTTCCAGTTTCAATATGGCTCATATATGTTGTATCATAACCTAATAATTCCGCAAGCTTTTCTTGAGATAACTTATTTTCTTTACGGTATTTTTTTATAACTTTTCTATAATAATCGGTTTCCATATCAGCACCTCTTTCAATAAATATAGTATAGACAATTTACAAGTTATATTTAATTGCCTATTTGTCATTTATTGACAGTTGGTCATTATTTTGCTAATATATATCCAAATGCGAGGTATAATAATGAATCAAAAAATAAAATTTCTTCGTGAAACATTAGGACTGACCGAGAAAGAAATATCTTCTTTTTTAAACATATCATCATATAAGTATACTTCCTTTGAAAAAGCAATGACAATTATACCATGTGATATTTTAATACTTCTTTCAAAAATTTATGGAATCAATATAGAAATGTTGATTGACAGTAAATTTGATAACCAAGATTTACTGTTCGAATTGAAATCTCAAGGAATTATTGGAGAAAAAAACATATTAGAAAAGTTAAAGCAAAATTTATTGCAGGATAATATTAAATTGACATATCGTTCAGTAAAAAAAATCAAAACTACTTATCAGGAAAATATTATTTACTTTTTGAAAGAACTCATATATAACAGTGGAAAAAGCGTGATTGAATTTTCAAAACATGTAAATATAAATAGCCAGAACCTAGATTCTATACTGCAGAAAAAAAGATTTATTGAACTAAACGAACTTATAAGTATTTCAGAAAAATTTAAGATTCCAGTAAACGATATAATCGGTGGATAGAGCAAAATGATTTTTTATACTTGTTTATTGAATTTTGTTTATATATTACCGTTCAATATAAGACCATATTGAATTAATAAAAGAATACGGAGAGAGCTTTATTCGCCCTCTCCGTATTCTTTTAAAATTTGAATTTGTTCATTGCTTCTGGCTCTTTTGGCTGATGAAAAACCATTAGACATGCAGAATTTGAAGTTGATATGCCAATTATTAATGCCAATGCAGCAAATGAACTTCCAAATTTCATTATTAAACTTTTAAATTTTTGCACCTTTTATCCTCCTTCCAATTTTACTTAGTATTAATGAAAATGCTATTAGGTCTATCCCATAGCAAAATGAAAAACAATATTTATTTGAAATCAATCTATGAAAGCCAAATGTTTCTAAAATAATGAATACTAAAATTAATATAGCAGCTAAGCCTCTACTTATTAATTTAAATCTCCTTTTTTGTTTTTCTGAAAATGGTTTGTTGTCATCTTGAATAGGTGATAAGAATATTATAGTAATTGCTCCGATAACCAAGACAATTGTTGAAACTTCAAATATAGTATTGAATTTTTTTATTATCAATATTAAAAATAGATAGCTGGCTAATGACATTATCCCACATTTTAAATAATTATTAGCATGATAGCCTCCACAAATTTTTCTAAATGACGAAAACGAAAAAATAAAAACAAACGAAGAAATTAATTCGTTAAAAATTATTGAAAGAATAAATAATAAACTATAACTTAAAAGAATCACTATGGTTGTTTCAAAACAAAAATTATATATTTCTTTGTCCTCAGATTTTATAATTTTACTATCAATAAATTTATTTGTTATTTTTTTTGCTAATATCTCAATCATTTTTAATTTCTCCATAATAAAAAGCACTATCTATACAATAGTGCTTAAATCTATATAATTTATTATTTATGTAATTTCGTTGATTAAAAATACAAAAGTGTTAATTCCCTATTACTACATATGATGTAAAAATGTTATTTGAAAATGAGAATTTAGAATATCCATTATATTTTTTTGCTATAAGGGATATACTTTTTAATCCATACCCATGATCTTTTTTATTAAATTTAGATGTTTTTAAATTATTAGAATCTACAGCAGTGTTTTTTATATTTATTATAATATCGTGCTTGTCAACCATAATAGAACCCCATATTTCTTTTTCACTTCTAACCTTCTGACAAGCTTCTATTGCATTATCAAGAATGTTACCAACTATAACCGCTATTTCAATCTCATTAATGGTGATAGATTCTTTATATTGATATGAAAGATTAACATTTATATTTAATTCATCACACTTGTTTAATTTATTTTCAATTATAGAATCAATTGATGGGTGACCGGTATCAATAATTTTACTCGATTCTTCTATAATATCAATATCACTTTTTAATTGTTCTATAGCATTATCTATTCTACCAACCTTTAACTCAGCAATAGTACCGATACAAATGCTTTTCATATTATGACGCATTTGTCTTATTTCTTCATGCGAAGATTGTAGATTTTCATAATGTTTAGTTTGTTCAGTAATGTTTTCTTTTAGCAATTTCAATTCATATTCAGACTTGGCTAATTTATTTTGATTTCTTATGATTTCAAATGTTATTATATTTGATAAAATTAAAAGTATACTTGCAAATATAAATGTTATCTTTAGTTGATTGTTGTCTATAATCCACATTATTTGATACATTAAAAATAATAAAATAATGGTAGTAATTGGTAATATACTTAAGATTAATAAATATTTAGTGCCCAAATTATTAACATTAAACTTCTTTTTACTAATTTTCACAAAAAGAATTATTAAAAAAGTAATAAATTTTGATAGTAGAATACCTAATGAATATATTTGCGGTTCAGAATTAAGATTCGCAAAATTTTTTGAACTTACAATCATTAATATTCCACTTACAAGCATTTCACCAGCAACACCTATAATTATATATGTCACAGACAAAATCAACTTAATATATTGTTTTGATTTAAAAATTTGGCTTATTAAAAAAACCATTATTATTGAACATAATAATAAAATTGATCCTTGAAATAAAAAAGATATTATAATTTGATAAATCGAGATAATAGTATAAATGCAAATAATTTGATTTTGCTTTGTTATTCTTTTATCTAAAAAGGAGCTAATAAATATATTCACAGAATATACTTCAAGCAATGCACCTAGAATTAAAGATATATATTTAACTACCATTAGAATCTCCTATTAATATATTCAGAATATGCTTCCTTAGTTTTTAACCTTTTGCGTACGCTCATCAAAACAGATTCTCCATTTTTCATATAAATTTCACTTTCTCCAAAATCTTTTATATGTAGCATATTAACAACAAATCCTTGATGAGATTTTACAAAACCGTGTATTTTAAGGAATTTATACATTTCATCAATTTTGCCAACTATTTCATAGCTTTCCCCATTGTACAAATGGAAAACCAGATGTCTGTTGTATCCTTCAATATAACATATATCTTTTATTTCAAGATTAACTGAATCATTTTGCCATTTAATAGGGATACATTTATGTATCTCAGTATACTTCTTGATAATTCTCTGAAATGTTTTGTTAAATTCTGCCTTATCTATAGGTTTTCTCAAAAAGTTTAAAGGTTCTGTTTCAAAGCAAGAAAACACATAATCTGGATGGTTAGTAATATATACAATTATTAAATTAGGAAACTCATTACGTAAGTATTTGGCTAAATCAATACCATTCATATCACCGAGTTCAATATCAAGAAACAATATATCCGGTTCATTTTTTAGGCAGAATGAAGTTAACTCTTTAGCAGAATTGAAAGTGTCAATTACTCCTTCAGAGTTTTCATCAAAATTCGCCAAAATGTATTCATTTATTATTTGGCAATATCTTTTCTCATCATCACAAACTAATATTCTCATACTTCACCATAGATATTTATAATTTAACAATATTATATCAAATTATCTTGAAATATTAAATGGCAAATTCATATTCGTTAAGTAAATTTACAAATGAGTTATATATTGATTACAAAATAAATTTGAACTAATACACGTGCACAGTTTTAAAACACTAAATGTCAAAGATAATTAGTATAGATGTATTTCACATTTTATTCTTTTGATGACGAGTTTGTATTTTTACCTAACACTATTCTATTCTAACTTGATTTATTATTTAAAACAGACAATAATTGAATCATAACATTATTGTATTCCATATGATTATATGAGATTAACAATTTAATGTCTTTATTTTTCAATTAAATAGAAGATAGGTATAGAAATGAAAAAAATATTATTAGTTTTTGGAACGAGACCAGAAGCAATTAAAATGTATCCTATAATAAAGGAATGTCAAAAACAGAAACAATTGCAAATAATAGTCTGTGTAACAGGTCAGCATAGAGATATGTTAGACCAAGTTCTAAAGTGTTTTAATATAAAACCAAAATATGATTTAAATGTTATGCAGTCTAACCAAACATTAAAAACGATAACAGAAAATATATTGGGGAAATTTACACTTGTACTTCAAAAAGAAAAACCTAATTTAGTTCTTGTTCATGGTGATACAACTACAGCTTTTTCTGCTGCGTTAGCAAGCTTTTATATGCAAATTCCCATTGGTCATATTGAAGCGGGTCTTCGCACACACAAATTAACACCATATCCAGAAGAATTTAATCGAGTTTCTATAGATCATATGTCAAAATATTGTTTCGCACCAACTACTACGGCTGTTAACAACTTGTTACTTGAAGGAATAGAAAAGTCGTCAATATATTTAACTGGAAATACGGTTGTCGATACATTAAAATACACTATAGAAAAAGTGTATTCTAATCCGGTTTTAGATTGGGCTGCTGGAAGTAAATTGATATTACTTACTACTCATCGTAGGGAAAATATAGGTCAGCCAATGAAGTTATTGTTTAATTCCATTAAAAAAATTTTGGCTTTTTTTCCTGATGTTAAAATTATTTATCCTATACACCCTAATCCTAAAATAGTTGAAATTGTAAAAAAAGAATTGCCCTCCTGTGATAAATTAAAAATAATTGAACCAATGGATGTATATAATTTCCATAACACTTTAGCTCGTGTAGATTTAGTACTAACAGATTCTGGTGGAATTCAGGAAGAAGCAATTTCTCTTGGTAAACCAGTTATTGTATTAAGAGATAATACCGAACGAACTGAAAGTATACAACTCGGTTGTGCGCAATTGATTGGAAGTAATCAGCAAAAATTACTTGAAACAGTTGACAAATTGCTAAAAAAATGCAATTACAAACGAAATTGTAATTGGGAACAAAGTCCTTATGGTGATGGGTATGCAAGTGAACGAATTGTAGATATTCTATTAGAAAGAATTCCAAAAAAATTAGAAAATAAATCTATATAATACATTATATTTTACATAATTGTTTTCAAAGAGGTGATAAATTGAATATTACAGTTGTTGGAATAGGTTATGTTGGTTTGTCATTATCTGTTCTTTTGTCGAAAAATAATAATGTTATTGCTGTTGATAATAATATATCACGTGTTAAATCTATAAATCTTAGGAAACCATATTTAAATGATTTGGAACTTAACAATCATTTACAAATGGATGATTTAAATTTAATAGCTACAAATAAATTAGATCATGCTTCTTTAAATACAGATTATATACTTATTTGTGTTTGTACGGATTTTAATACGCAAAACGAATCTTTAGATACCTCTGTAATAGACTCTATATTAAAAAGAATAAGTTTATTTAATAAAAAAGCTGTTGTAATAATTAAATCCACGGTTCCAATTGGCTATACCGAATCTGCTAGAAGCAAATACAAATTACCATATTTATTTTTTTCGCCTGAATTTTTAAGAGAAGGAAAAGCCCTATATGATAACCTATATCCCTCAAGAATTATAGTTGGGACTCCTTTAAAAGATAAAAAAGTCTATGAATATGCTAAGACATTTGCAAAATTATTACAGAAATGCTCATTAAATGAAGCTCCTATTCTTATAACTGGCTTAAGAGAGGCAGAATCTATAAAATTATTTTCTAACGCATATTTAGCAATGCGTATATCATTTTTCAATGAAATTGATACATTTTCAGAATTCAATGATGTTGATTCTTATAGTATTATTAAAGGAATTGGGTTAGATCCACGCATAGGATTAGATTATAATAATCCATCCTTTGGATACGGTGGATATTGTTTACCAAAGGATACAAAACAATTACTCGCACAATTTAACAATATACCAAATAAAATTATCAATGCGATTGTTGAATCAAATGTTGAAAGAAAAAATTTTATATCAAATCAAATTTTAAAATTAAATTCATCAGTTATTGGTGTATTTCGCTTAGTTATGAAATCTAATTCTGATAATTTTAGAGAATCTTCTATTCTAGATATTTTAAGTAATCTTAATGAACATTCTGTTAAGGCGATAATATATGAACCATTGTTAAAAGACAATTTTTTTATGAATATACCAGTTGTTAATGATATTAATAATTTCAAAAAAACAGCAGATGTTATTATAACTAATAGAATGTCTAAAGAATTATCCGATGTTAGTGAGAAGATTTATACTAGAGATTTATTTGGTAAAGATTAATTTCATATTTGTTTACTTAAGAAATTAACAATTATGCGTTTTACTAGAAAAGATTAGAAGTGTATAGGAGTTGACTTTACCGGATTACCATTATCACAAGATAATCATGAAATTTGTTTAGACTTTTCAAAAATATTATTGTGTCAGGTAATATTAATGCAAGAGTTCTATGAAAAATTTAAAAATGAAAATTGCAAAATAACTTTTAATTTTACTTATGAATGAATAAATACTAACATGTAACAACTTTTAAAAAATTACTTATTCATGAATAAGTAATATAAAGAATTCAGTTATAATCAATATTTTGATATTTTATAAATTACTACATTGCGAAGGATTAATATTTGTGCTTACTTACAAAAATATAAATTTTATTAGATAGGAGAAAAATAATGGATATACCAAACGATTTGAAAATTGCAATTGAAAAAAATATAGAAGGTATTGATAAAAAACAGTTAAATAAAGATGCAGAAAACATTAGTCTAAAATATAGAGGAAATAGAAAACAGCAAGAACCACTGGTCTCTCTAAAAAACGAGGTTAATGCATATTCTGTAGTTAGAATGCCTGCAACCTATGGAGCAACATATACTGCATTGAAACATTCAATAACTGCACTTGATAAAATGCCAAAATCTTTGCTTGATATAGGTGCGGGAACTGGTGCAGCAACATGGGCGGCTACCTCGTTACTTGAACTCCAGGAAATAACTTGTTTTGAACGTGAAAAAGAAATGTGTCAATTGGGACAAAATCTTATGAATGATTCAACAAGTGAACTAAAAAATGCGAAATGGATACAAGGAGATATATTGAAAGATCCAATTCCTTTAAATGCAGATCTTGTTATTGCCGCATATGTATTTAATGAAATGTCCGAGGAAGAACAGGAAAAGGGATTGTTTAAATTATGGGAGGCTACAAAATCAATTTTGTTAATTGTTGAACCTGGAACGCCAAATGGATTTTCAAGAATAAGAAAAGCAAGAAAATTTTTAATTGAAAATGGTGGTCATATTTTAGCACCGTGTCCACATGAAAATGATTGTCCTCTAGAAAATAATGATTGGTGTCATTTTTCTTGTCGAATACCAAGAAGCAGATTACATCGTGAAGCTAAGCAAGCGGATGTTCCATATGAAGATGAAAAGTACACTTATATAGCTGTAACGCGTAATAAACAAGAGTATGCGTGTTCACGTGTATTACGTCATCCATTTATTGAAAAAGGACAAGTAACTCTTCAATTATGTACAAAGGACGGAATACATAAAAACAAAATTACCAAGAGAGATAAAACATTATACAAAATGGCTAGAAAAGTTAAGTGGGGTGATTCTTTTGAATATGTTAAATCATGAAGAGATTCTATTTAACAGTGAACAAAATTCTAAATTAAAAACAACATTAAGATATGTCAAAAAAAATGTTCCTATATATTCAAAATTACTAGAATCCATTGACTTAGAGAAAGATTTTGATGACAAAGAATTAAAGAAAATCTATAATTCTCTACCATTTCAAAGCAAATCGTCAATGAGGTACGATGAGGGTTATTTTAGCGTTGACAGAAATATTTTGTCTTCTTCCATTGAAAAAAAATATACAGGTGGAACAACAGGTGAACCTTGGTGTATTCACAAAACAAAAACAGAAATAGGAAAGTATTTTTATCCCCTTTGGAAATCTCGTTTGCAATTTGGTATCAAGCCATCAGATCACTTTTATCAATTTGGCGGTTATGGTGAAATAGATGGGGTTTTTACAACAAAGCAGATTATAGAATATAATAATTATACTGAATTTTCCCTTTTTCATCTAAATGATGAGGTTTTTGATAAATATATTAATGTTTTACAAGAAGGCAAAGGAAACTGGTTTTTTGCAAATCCATCTGCATTATATTTATTAGCTCTTCGGATGAAAGAGAAAGGAATCAAAGGAATTGGTAAAATTAAATATATAGAATTAACAGGAGAGCGAGTATATGAATATCAAGAGGAGTTGTTTAGGGAGGTCTTTGATTGCCCAATAAGTGTAATGTATGGCTCAAGAGAAGTTACGACAATATCACATCGCTGTTTATATGGAAATCATCATGTTTTTGATCATTTAATCATTGAAACAATTGATGATAATGGGAAAACAATACCTTTAGGGACTCCAGTTGCCGGAGAAATTGTTGCAACTTCTTTAATTGATAAATATATGCCTTTTATTAAATATAAAACAAACGATTATGCGATTCTATCTTATAAAGATGATTGTCCTTGTGGCAAAAAAGGATTGGTCTTTGAAAATATTTTAGGAAGAACTGCTGAAATCGTTGAAATTAATAATAAGAAATATCATATGGAACTTGTTTTTTATTTAATGGATAAATTTAATAGTTTGTATAAAAGTGGTATTCGTCAATTTCAAGTTACATTTCGTAAACCAAATACATTTATATTTTGCTTTGTTGTTGAAAATAAAGAACTTGAAAATATTGTAAGTGAATTTTATAAAAATGAACTCAGATGTATGATACCCGGCATAAATGTAGAAACCAAATTTAAAAAAATAATTAATAGAGAAAAGCGAAAATATAATCCATATATTATTGAGTAACTAAATTACGAATCGAAGAAACATTTATCAAATTAATTCCTAAAATGATAAATATAGAAATAATTATTTTTGAAAGGATATAATAAAATTGAAAATTGCTTTAGTTGTTGGTGCCTCAAGAGGAATAGGCTTAGAAATAGCGAAAGAATTAATAATCAATGGATATACTGTTGTTGCTACTTGCACAGATCGTAATAATCTCTCGCTTTTGAAAAATAAGTTAACAATTTCAAAAGTGAGTAACGATAGTATATTAGTTTACCCATTAGATGTTAGAAATGAATCGCAAGTAGAAGAGTTTTCACATCTTATTAACACAAAATTCAACAAACTTGATGCTTTAATTAACTGCGCTGGGATAACAGAACCTGAATGTGTTAATACAGAATTTGAAAAAACAGAAATATGGGATAATGTGATGGCTGTTAATTTGCGAGGCTCATTTTTAACATGTAAATATTTTATCCCTTTACTCAAAAAGTCAAATATAGCACATATTATAAATTTTTCTGGTGGCTTAGGTTTATTTAGTAATGGTATGGATGGTGGTACAATGCCTGCATACCGAATTTCTAAAACTGGAATTAATGCATTAAGTCTAATTATTGCGAAAGAATTAATTACTGATAAAATTATGGTTACTAGTTTTGACCCAGGGTGGGTCAAAACTGATTTAGGTGGGCCAGATGCTCCTAAGGATCCTCAAACAGTAGCTAAAGAAATCCTTAAAGTATTAAATATGAAATTCGATTCAAAAATCTCCGGTTCACTAATAAAAGAAGGAAACATTATTCCGTATTAATATTGGAATAATCATCTTATTCAATTTATGATAAAAAAAATATTTTCAAATCAAAATAAAAATGGATATTATTCATTTGAACGTGCAATTTTACCCCTGCAATACCCGATTAACAATTGGAAAATTATAGGTAAAGGTCTTGATACCAATAATCGAGTTTTTGAGAGAAATAATTTGATTTTAAAAATCACATTCATTGAATCTTTTTATTCATCAATGTATGTAAATGCTCTCAACGATATACATGCGACTCTCCATCCATTAAACATTGCACCTAAACTACAGTGGATGGAGTATAGAGAACCATATCTAATTACTATTTTTGATAAACTAGAAACTGTAGGCTATCCAACGGCTTTTGAAATAGGTGAAACTCTTGCAAAAGCACATATTGCCTTACAAGAAATACCTGTAAAAAAATCCTATCCATGGATAGGATTTTATGGAACTCCAGATGAATTCAAAATAATAATTCCACAAATTACTCACCAAGAAATTAGAAAAAAGTCAGAAATACTTCTATCAAAAGCAGAAAAGTATCAAATTGTTGAAACACACCAATATATTCATAGAGATTTGAACCCGACAAATATAATAAAAACTAATAATGGTTTAAATATTATTGATTGGGATATGGCTCATGGTGGTTATTGCATAGATGATCTTGCTATGTCAATATGTTGTTTAGCTCCATATAAAAATAATGAGTCACTACTTGATTTTTACTTTGAATTTATAAATGGATATCGACAATACAAAAATAAAGAGTGGATATGTACTTATGAAAAAAACATAATTCCCGCAATCGCAATAGCTGGATTGCGCCAGGCAGTAGGGGGCTGGTTTACTGACAAAGGTGATTTATCGAATTCTTATTGGCCCAATATAATGAATCGATTAAATACTTCTATAAAATTGTGCAAACTTTTATAAAAATTTCTTGTGAAAGAGTTATCTTAAGTATAATAATTTTAAATTATATAGATTTATATTCCTATAAAATAAATTTTGAAACAAGATAAAACTATACTGAATAGATTGCAATAAAAATTAATTTATAAATAATATCACAAACAACAATTATATATAAAGGGGGAATATTATTGAAAATCCTAATTACTGGTGTAGCAGGCTTTTTAGGTAGTCATTTAGCAGACAGAATGATAAACTTAGGACATTCAGTTATTGGTGTTGATAATTTAGTGGGCGGTGAATTAAAAAATGTAAATGAATCTGTTGATTTTCATTTATGTGATTGTTTATCGTTATCCGATATGGTAAATATATGCAATGATTGTGATGTGGTTTTCCATGCTGCATGTACTGCTCATGATGGGTTATCTTTGTTTTCACCAAGTTATATAACTAATAACACCTTTCAAAACACTATAAGTGTCCTAAGTGCCGCTGCACAAAATAATGTTAAAAAATTCATATATTGTTCCAGTATGTCAAGATACGGTTTACAACAATCGGTTCCTTTTACAGAAGACATGGTTTGTAATCCGCAGGTTCCATATGGTGTTGCTAAGTATGCTTCTGAACTGGTAGTTAAACAAATTTGTGAATTAAATAATATGGATTATTGCATTGTTGTACCACATAACATAATTGGTCCACGCCAATGTTACACTGATCCATTTAGAAATGTTGCCGCTATTATGATAAATAGAATGTTAAAAAAGCAGCAACCTATTATTTATGGAGATGGATCACAAAAACGTTGTTTTTCTTATATTAGTGATGTTGTTTTTTGTTTAGAACGTGCCATTTTACAAAATAATGTAAATGGGGAGGTAATTAATATTGGACCTGACGAAGAATTTATTACAATTAATGAATTGGCTAATGAAATTGCATCTATTATGAATTTTACAGTAAATCCTATATATTATCCTCAAAGACCCAATGAAGTAAAATATGCTACTTGTAGTTCTGAAAAAGCCAGAAAACTGCTTGGTTATTCAACTAAAACCACTTTGCATGATGGATTAGTGAATATGGTGAATTATATGTATAATGAAGGTCCAAAAAACTTCAATTATAATTATGAAATAGAAATTAATAATAAAAACACACCTTTAACATGGTCAAAAAGAAAAATTTAAGGAGAGTACATAACATGAATGATCGTATATTAGTATTATCATATTATAATCCATGGATTAGTGGTGGTGGTCATCGCCCTATTTGTTTGGCAGAACAGGATATCAACAATGGAAAACAATTATTATTTTGTTTTGAAAGTGAATCAGAAATGGAGAATATGGAAGATTTTCCTCTATATAATCATAAAAATCTTCTTATTTTTAGAAGGAATCCACAAAATAATCAAATTATAGCCATAAACAATTCCGCTAAAAATTTTTCTTCTTCTCCAATGTCTGATTATGAATTATTAATCCAATGGAGACCAAATTATATTAGATCACACAACCCGGTTGAAAACTTTATTGAACTACTTCGGCTATCTAAAAATATGAATATAATTCATATTTATGATCAAATGGATTTTTGGGATGCCTTTCCGGTTCAACCTTGGGGTACCAATACGGAATCCGAATACATTAAACTGTCTACTGCTTGTGTAACTATAAGTAAATATTTGCAAAATAAGAATCCTTCTTTTTATCTTATTCCTAATGGAATTAAAAACAGCTTTCTATCAAAAATTCATCTTAATTATGATAAAATTATTTCTCGTTCAAAAGAAAAGACCAAAAGAATTATTTACAGTGGTGCTATATGGCCAGATTGGTTTGATTGGTCGATTGTTAAAGATCTAATTAAATTACGTCCACAATATAAGTTTATATTTGTGGGATCATATATTCCTAGCACAGATGAAGATGATAATCGCAATGTTTCAAAAATAGTTTCTGATTTATCTAAATATTCAAATGTTGAATTTTTAGGACAAGTATCACATGAGCAAATTATTCCACTTTTACAAACCTCTCATGCTGCAATAATCCCTTTTGTTGTTAATAGCGTAACTGAAGCTTGTTCGCCATTAAAATTATATGAATATTTAGGAGCATTTCTTCCTACTGTTTCAACAATGTTACCAGAAATATCAGGATGTCCATTACTAGAACTTGCAAATAACAATCAGGATTTTATTCATAAATTAGACTTATGTGTTAATATGGAAATATCTCCGAAAATTTATGAAGATACAGATTCATTTATTCATAAAAACACATGGAAAAATAGAATTAAAATGTATGATGATATTGTTAATAATTTAACAAAAAAGAGGTGATGTAATTGTTAGTATTAGGTATATGCGGAGGTCATGATGCAAACTGGTGTATTTTTTATAATGGAAAAATGCTAGGGGCATTTGAAAAGGAGCGTTTTAGCAAAATAAGGCACGATACTGGATATGTTTTAGACTTAGCAGAGAAAACACTTAATAGTTTTGGGTTTTCGTTTGATGACGTTAATCTTGTAGTAACTAGTGAATATAATCATAAAGGAACGGAACCGGGTCTTAATTTTGTATCAAGCAAACGATATGAAAAGCCAAATGACTGGATAGAAAATGCAACAATAATAAAAAATCGTAAAATACCAGTATTTTCTATACCTCATCATCTTTGTCACGCTGCTTATTCATATTATTTGAGTGGAAAAAACGAGAGTGCCGTACTTACTTTAGATGGTGGAGGTGATCTATTTACGATTGATGCCTATACTTCTTCAAGTGTTTCCTATTGGAAAGATGGTAAATTGTCTTGGCTTGAACGAATTGATAACAGTGATATAGGATCGCTTTGGCACATTTATTCCAAAGTGATTTTCGGAAATATTCATGCTGCGGGGAAATTAATGGGGTTATCAGCATGGGGAGAAAATGCTTTAGTCGATGATGTTAGAAAATATTTTGTTCGTCCAACTAGGGGCTTACTTAATAATGTTTGGAGTGTAAAAAATTGTTGGCCTGATGAGGATTTTCCACCCTTTTGCAATGTAAATGATTGGACAATGAAAGAAGCTAAAGATTTAGCTTTTGCAATACAAAAAATAACAACGGAAGCAGGGGTTCAATTAAGCAAAAAAATTAAAAGTGTTACAAAAACAAATTTTCTTGCCTTAAGTGGCGGTGTTGCACTTAACGGATATATGAATACTTCAATTTTAAATCAGGGTATATATGAAGATGTTTTTGTTCCACCGTCGGTTCATGATGGTGGACTATCTATCGGTGCTGTGCTTTTTGTTTTAAATCATATTTTGGGTATTAAAACGGAAAGACATTCGGAAAATGATATAGTATTTACAGGAATGCATTATAACAATGATATTTGCATTCAAGCATTAAAAAAACATCATGTATCATATAAGATAATTGATAAAAATAAAAAGATTACACAAGTTGCTAATGAACTTAAACAAGGAAAAATTATTGCTTATTATGAATCAAAATCAGAACACGGTCCTAGGGCTTTAGGGCATAGAAGTATTTTAGCAAGTCCTGTTGATCCTAACATGTGTAAACGTCTTAATAGTACAATTAAATTTCGCGAACCATTTCGTCCGATTGCTCCTGTAGTGCTGGAATCAGATGTTTCATATTGTACAAACGATATAAAAAGAAGCCCTTTTATGATGTATATTGTAAACACAACTGAAACCTTTCAAAACAGTTGCCCTTCGGGCGTACATGTAGATGGCTCGGCGAGACTTCAAACTGTAAATAAGGATAATCCTATGGGATTGATTCTTGATGAGTTAAAAAATCTTGACCATCCACCGGCCTTACTTAACACATCATTCAATGTTTGTACTCCTATTGTAGAAACACCGGAAGATGCAATACAGACTTTCCTAAAAGTTCCTATTGATTCTCTTTATCTTGAAGATTTATATATATCTAAAAGTGAATTGAATTAAATGGCAATGATATAAGATAAATTATAATCTTTGTAGAATAATTCTATATAAGTTTATCTAATATATCAGATAAACTTATATAGAATAAAATACACAAGAAGAGGATCGTATTTTTATGAATCATAGAGTTTTTATAATAATACCATTATATAATGCACAAAACACTATACAATTTGCTGTTGAAAGTGTTTTACATCAATTATATATACAATGTAGCATAATCATTGTAGATCACGGATCAACTGACCAAAGTTTAGAACTTGTAACAAATTTATATGGCGATTATAAAAATGTTCATATATTGCAGATAAATCGAAAAATTGACGAACGAAAATCTGCTTCTAGACCTTTAAATGTTGGATTTATATACGCTTTAGAATTATCAAAGAAAGTTCATGATACTTGTTGGATGATGCGTCTAGATGCTGATGATGTTTTGTTTTCAGATTCAACTCTTTTTGAAGCATTAAATCATTATACTTATGGAGTAAAATTAATAAATGGAAATATTATTATGACAGATATGATAAAACAGGAAGCATATTTATATTCACCAAAAAAAGATTTAACTTCTATTGAGACTCTTTTACATAAAAGTATATATTCTTTTGCACATCATGCAACACTGATTTCTTCTGAATTGATTGAAAATATTTTATCAAACGATTCAATTTGTTATCCAGAAAATATTAGCTATGGTGAAGATATGGATTTTTCAATTCGTTTGATTAAGCAATGTAATGATGAAAATTTGTGTATAATTAATCAAAGTTTCTTAGTAAAAAAGACAGATGGTCCTAGTATAAGTAATACTATTGGAGTAAAAACAATAATTAGAGACCATATTACAATTTTTAAAAATAACAAGCAACTATCTCGCGTGTTATTATTTAAAATTATACTTTGGTTTTCACTAGATTCTTTTGGAAGAATCGGGAAAAAAGTAAATGCTATGATAAAACCACCCGCATTTCAATATGCTGATATTATACCATTTCCTTATTATAATGCGATAGAAGTTTATAATAAATTGAAAAATTTTAGGTGAATATATGACAAATACCATAAAAAAGATTTATGACGAGATTATTTCTATATCTAATCTCCAAGAAGAAGATATATTGGGGTATGAACGTTTTTTGTTATTCGACAAAAAAGAATGGTTGGATTCATTTATTTATGAAAAACCATTTCCTCCTATACAAATAGACCTGCAGATAAGTAGCCAGTGTAATTTGAATTGTCGATGGTGCATTGGAAAATTTATGAAGGAAAAAAATGATTTTGATGAAGTTCAAAATTGTATGAATAATAGTATAATTGATAGTATATGTAAAGAATTGTCAAATATTAAATTAAACAAGCTTTCGACTGAAACTATATTATTTTCTGGACTTACGGGCGAACCATTGTTTAATAAAGAGACTGCATTATATGCTATGCAAACTTTTTCTAGTGCAGGATTTCGCGTTGGGTTATTTACAAATGGTGTATTAATGGATGAAGAAACATGGAATATACTTACTGAAATCGAATCGGTTCATATAAGTCTTGATGGTGGTCCAGAATCTTGGAGAAAAATAAAAAAACCTGACAATAATAATATTAACGTGTCTTTTTTTAGTATTATTTCGAATATCGCCGGACTTATTAAAAAGAAAAGAGAAACTAATAGTTCAACAGAAATTAATATAGGTTATACAGTTACTAGTGATAATGTTGATGAAATAGAAATTGTTACCAAGTTACTATACAATATTGGAGCGAATTCAATATGTTTAAAACAAGATATTACGGATTCTGATTTTAATGGTTCTCAAAATGATGAGTATATTTTAAAAAAAATGCATCAGTGCAAAGAAAAGTATGATAATAAATATAACTTTAAAGTCTTAATTATGCATAATTCTGTTGCAAATAAGCCTAAATCAACTTGGAAATGTAGTCAAGGATGCTATTATCGTTACTTTTTTTGTTCAATAGGTGCAGATGGTTATATGTATCCATGTGATTATCAAACGTTAAAACAGTGTGCTAATTTTGGTAATGTATTTATTGATGGTTTTTATTCTTGTTTAAACAACAAAAATAAGAATTGGGGAAATGAGATCACTAATAACAAGAAAATCAAAAATGTTTGTCCACCATTTGCAGAGCGTATCAATTCTTTTTTACATCAATTAATAAAATTGAAAGATAAATATGGTACTAATAACTTAATGAATGCAATAGAACAAATTAGAGAGGACTTTAAATTTGAATCATCGAACAGATAGCAATTATAATAAATTAATAATAGAACCATTTCAAATTAATTTTGAACCAGGATTAAATTTAGATGGTGATATATATCGTCCAATATGTTTCAAACCTTTAGCAGTTGTTTTGCTTAGAACACCGTATAGTAAAAGTAACTTTAATGCGTTATTTGATCCAGTAGTAATTGCCCGTATGGGATTTGCAGTTGTGATTCAAAATGTGAGAGGAAGATATGAATCTGATGGCCATTTTTATCCATTTGTCAATGAAAAAAAAGACGGAATTATAACAATTCAATGGCTAAAAGAACAAGCTTGGTGTAATGGTCAAATTATGGCAATAGGTGCATCATATGAAGGTTTTGCTGCAATGGCCTGTAGTGATAAATTAACAGCTGTGGTGTCAATAGTTTCAGCTAAGGACATACATAATTTCTGGTTTTTTGAAAATGGTTTAGTACGCCAATCTTTTATTCAAGCCTGGACACACAGTTTAGCATATACTGATAAAAATTTTTTAAAATCCGATGAAATTAGTTACTTACAGTTGCTAGCAAATGATTTACCTTCACTTTATAAATCAGATTTAAATGATTTTCCTGTTGCTAAATATCTTCCGTATTATAGTTCATTAATTAATTTTTCAGACGATATTTACTGGAGAAATATTAATAATCAAACGTTTAGTGAAAATAATATTACACCGGGATATTATATCAGTGGCTGGTATGATATATTTTGTGAGGGCACAATTAATGACTATCAGATAGCATGCCAACTTGTAAATCATTCTCAGAAATTGGTTATTGGACCATGGAGTCACAATGATTTATTTTCATCTTTAGTTGGTGAAATTGACTTTGGTGTAAAAAATGTAAGTGCTTATAATCCATATGAAATATTTAATTGGTTTTTAGAAGTCTCTCGAAATAAAGTCCCATGTAGCGCAAATATATTCATAATGGGAAAAAACAAGTGGATTAATTTATCATGTTGGCCACCAATTACTACTTCTACTAGATTATTTATTTCTTCTAAAAAGTTAATTGATAAATCAGTTTCTATAAGAAGACTGACTTTTTCTCAAAGTATAAATGATGGTAATGATTATTTCATTGCTAAAAAGAACGAATATTTTCCAAGTAGAGGTGGAAGGACTTTAGATACATCAACATCACAACAGGGTAAGCCAGGTCCATTTGATCAAAGTTCACTATTAAAACGCGATGATATACTTGTATATACATCAGATGAATTTACAGAAGATTTTACAATTGTAGGAATGGTTAAAGCTACTTTGTCTGTTGTTGTTAATTATGATACATCAATTCACATCATGTTGATAGACCATATGCCTGATGGTCGTGCAATTAATATATTGGACACATGTTATCCTTTAAAAAAATCAACTTCTGCTAAAAAAGTAAATATTGATATAGGAAATACGGCATATACGTTTAAATGTGGTCATTGTATTCAATTGGTTTTTTCTTCTTCTAGATTTCCGCGTCTTAGTATTCACAATAATTTAACAAAATATAATATTAAATATGAATTGTTTTGGGGACCAGATTATTCCTCATATATTGAATTACCTGAATATAAAGAAAATCTATGAAATTTCCTGTTACAATTATTTTTTAATAAATATATGGTGTTATTAAAATATGAATAAATTTTAATTAATATGAAAGAGATATAAAAATGGAAAAGTCTATTATAAAACGTGATTTTCAGTATATAATTTTAAATTGTTTTACTAATAGAATTCCTTGTTGGATGATTAGAAAACTATTTTATAAATTGTTCGGAATGAAAATCGAAAAAAAAGCAAGAATTGGCTTGTTTACAGTAGTTATAGCAGCACAAAATATTACACTTGGACAGAGGTCCGTTATCAACGAATATTGTTATTTGGATGGAAGTGGTAAAATTATAATTGGTGATGACGTTTCTATTTCATCCTATGCAAAAATTATCACGTCAACTCATTATGTGGATTCTCCGATTTTTGAATATCGTACAAACAAAATTTGTATTGAGAACAATGTTTGGATTGGAGCTTGTTCAATTATATTAGATGGTTCTATTTTAAAGTGTAAATCTGTTATTTCATCGGGGTGCGTATTTAAGAATATTGCCGAAGAAAATACAGTGTATTTTGGGAATCCAGCAAAACTACTTAAGTCAAGAAATTTAAAAAATAATTACGATATAGACTACAAACCTTATTTTCGTTAAATTTTTTAATAGCAAAATAATTGCTATATGTATTTTTTAGCATAAGGAAATAAATCGTAGAATAATATCATCAATCGTTTTGTTTGTGATTTAGTTAGTAAGCATATAAATAAATTAATAAAAAATAATATTTAAGGTGATAATTATGAATGAAAAATTAATTGAACTTATTAGACAAATTTGTAAAGAAGATCTCCCAATTAATCAAAACACTACATTATCAGAAGATTTAGCTTTTGATTCTATGAGCTATATTCAATTGGTAGTAAATATTGAAACGGAGTTTGGATTCGAATTTGAAGATGATGAACTTGATTTAAATAAATTAAATCACATCTCTAATATTAATGATATCATCAATTCGCATCTTTCTAAATTATAAAAAGGTAGGAATGTTAATGTCTAGAGTTGTATTTATTGGATGGAATGCTTGTGGTCACATTAATCCAACATTAGCGTTGGTTAACGAATTAGTTAATCAAGGTGAAGAAGTGTATTATTTTTCAAAAAACAATAAAAAAATAATAGAAAATACGGGCTGTATTTATGTTGAAAATAAATATCTTTCAATATTATATGAATCTTTTCAACTTAAATTAGAAAAACAGACTGAAAGTGATTTTATACAATCTGTTACAAATTTTTATGGCTCTTTAGAATTTTTATTTGTATTACTTGATAAATTCAAAAGAGAACTTATCAAATTTAAGCCGGATTATATAATCCATGATTCTGGAATGCATTTTATTAAATATGTTTGTAAAGAATTAAGCATACCTTGTATAAGTTCAGTAACGCTATTTGCTTTAAATAGAAATATGTTTGAGGCATCTCCAGATTTATTTTCTAATATATATAATGTTAAATTGGAAACAAATGTTAGCGATGTTATTAAGCGTGTAGACAATTTGGCTGATAATTATGCGCAAAAGCACAATTATTTTTATGATTTCTTTGATAATGTTTTAAGTAAAGAAAATTTAAATATCGTGTACACATCAAAATTATTCCAACCATATACAAATTTTTTAGATGATTCATTCCATTTTGCAGGAAATAATCTTGCATTTAGAATAGAAAATGAAGGCAGTTGCAAATATAAGTTTTCGAAACATAAAAAAATAATTTTAGTTTCACTTGGCTCTATATTAAGTGGTTGTAAAAGTCAAATAGCATTTTATAAACAATTTATGCGTCATTTTGCAAAATATAATGCAATATTTATAATTAATATAGGAAATATTGAAAAAAGTGAGTTTGGTAAATTACCTAATAACTTTATTTTACAAAACAATATATACCAATTAGAACTATTAAAATTGGCAGATTTGTTTATAACACATGGCGGTATGAATAGTGTTAGTGAGGCAATTCAATTTAATACTCCAATGATTGTATTACCTCAAATAATTGATCAATTTATTGTCGCAAGACAGGTAAGTAATTATGAAATGGGAGAACAGTACACACAGCAAAATATTGACTTTTTTGAAATTGAATATTTAATTACAGAAATTCTTATTAATAAAAAGTATATAGATAATACTAAACTAATATCTGAAACCTATAAATCTACTGGTGAAGAAAAAGGAGCAGTTAATAGAATATTTAAATATATAGGGAAATATTAAACTACTTAATATGTATAAAATTATTACAAAAATGAGGGTATAAAGTGTTTTTAAAAGATTTATTATATAGACAAAAAAACAACAATAAAATAGCAATTAGATGCGGTGATCAAATCATTACTTATAGTGATTGGTACAAAAAGTCTTCTTTAATTGCAAAAATCATTTTCCAAAATAATTTGAAAGAAAAAAGCAATATCGCTTTATTTATCCCTAATTCTATCGATTACGCAGTGGCATACTTTGCCATTTCTTTAACTAATAAAACAATTATTCCTATTGGGACGGAATCAAAAAAAGCAGAAATTATTAATACTTTAGAGTATTGTGAAATTGATATGATTATTACTACGAGTGCCTTCAATGATATTATGATTGATGTGCTTTCAAATTATAATCATTTTGTAGCTCTTATATTTATTGATGAAAAAGTGGAAGAAAATAGAATTGAACAAAAAGTAATGGCTAAAAAAAATGAATGTTCAAAAATCTATAATTCCAAAAGTGACGTGGCAATTATGCTACACACTTCAGGAACAACAAGTAATCCAAAAAGAGTAATGCTTTCTCATGAAAATTTAATTAAAAATATTGAATCAAATATAGCTTCATTAAATTTATCTGAAAATGACGTAACTTTAATTTCAATGCCAATGTATTTTGGATATTGCAATACAGCTCAATTTTTAACACATTTATATTTAGGAGCTTCTATTGTTATTATGGAAGGAGTTTTTTGGCCACATAAATTCTTTCAACTTATTCAAAACTACAAAATAAGCAATTTTACTGGTGTTCCTTCAATGTTATTAATGTTACTGGATTATCGATATTCAAAAAATTATGATATAAGTAATTTACGATATATTTGTTTTGGTGGAGGTAATATGCCAATTGGTAAATTAAAACAACTTATAAAAAAATATAATACAATAGGTTTTGTTCAAACTTATGGGCAAACCGAAGCGGCTCCACGTGTGACCGCATTATTACCGGAAGATTCAATTCGTAAGATTGGATCTGTAGGAAAGGCTATACCTAATGTTGAAGTAGAGATTATGGACTGTAATGAATGCGTTTTAGCTCAGGGAGAGATTGGAGAAATTGTTGTACGTGGTCCTAATGTTATGTTGGGATATTTTAAGCGAGAAGATCTTACTAAAAAAACATTGTTAAACGGCTGGCTTCATACGGGAGATTTAGGATATATTGACAAGGATGGATATTTATATCTTACTGGTCGAAAAAAAAATATTATAATTTCTGGAGGAATTAATATCTATCCTGAAGAAATTGAAGAACTCCTAATGAATCATCCAGCAGTTTCCGAGTGCTGTGTGATTTCTGAACAACATTATTTGTTAGGTGAAATACCTATAGCTAAGATTGTTTTGAAACAGGATTTTATTGATTCAAATGAATTATACAAATATTGTAAACACAATTTGAGTAACTACAAGATACCAAAACGTTTCGATTTTGTTTCAGAATTATCTAAGACATACAATGGTAAAGTTAAAAGATATTAATATTATATTTTTTATCACGATGAAAATGCTTAATTTTGTTAGTTTGAATCTCAAGGAAATCATAAAATGAATATTGACATATCTGGAAAAGTAGTAGTTATTACTGGAGCTTCTAAAGGAATCGGAAGAAGGCTTGCAATTGAATTTGCAAAAGAAAAAGCAAATGTTGTAATAAATTATTTTCATAGTGAAAGTAGTGCTAAAAAATTAAAAAAAGAAATTGATACATATAACTCTAACTGCATATTAGTAAAAGCTGATGTAACAAAGGAATCTGATGTATCCCACCTTTATAATAAAACATTAGAATGTTATGGGAAAATCGATGTATTAATAATAAATGCTGGAATTTGTGATGATAATTTTATTCAAAAGATGTCGGTAGAACAATGGCAGCGCGTAATTGATGTGAATTTAACAGGTGCTTTTTTATGTAGTAACTATTTTTCAAAAGCAATGATACAACAAAATAGTGGAAAAATAATTATAATTTCTTCATTAAAAGGGCAAGAAGGTTGTAGTAAACAAATTAATTATTCAACATCAAAGGCTGGTTTAATGGGATTTGCAAAAGCATTAGCTAAAGATCTTGGTCGTTATAATATTTCGGTTAATGTGGTTTGTCCTGGGTTCATAACTACTGACTTAAATCGTTGTGATGAAACTAAAGAGAATATTGCTATAAAGCGTAGTGTTTTACCCATAAACTCAATGCTAGAAAATCTTGCGAATTTTACAATTTTTCTATCTTGGGAAAAAACATCAGGTATAAGTGGTAGAATATTCAATCTTGATTCAAGAATTTTGGATAATTAAATTTATACAGTAATCAATAAATAAATCATTAATTTTCATTTTATAAGTTATTACACAAATTTTCTTAAAAATTATCTACAGGATCTGTATGCAAAATCTTTATTAGAATTCAATACGTCTGTAAATTTCTGTAACTGTATTTTGACCACAATTTTGACCACTTGCAAAATATAAACAAGTTAATTATAGAAACTTATATGAAATTGTGGGCAAATTTTATATAGTAGAAACGGCTTAAAATAGCCATATTTGCTGTATTTAAGTCATATCTTATCTGCTACGAACCAGAAGGTCGGGGGTTCGAATCCCTTCCGGCGTACCACAGTAATTAAGCCAAATTTTCAAAGTTTGGCTTAATTTTTTTTGCCCTTTTCTAACACTTTTTCTAACACTTTTTAAATCAACACATTTGTTATTGAATTTGCGATATTCTCTTTTCGCTTTGTATCCAAATGCAAATAAATATTTGCCGTTGTTTGAATATCGGCGTGACCGAGCCATTCCTGAATATCTTTCAGTGTAAAACCCTGTTCATTCAACAAGCTTCCGCAGCTGTGGCGCAACCCGTGAAATGCTATGTGTTTCAAGCCGTATTTTTTAAGTGTTTTTGAAAACTTATGTGTTATATAATCGGGGTCATAAGGTCTGCCGTCTTCCCATTTAAAAACATAATCATTTGATACATAGTTTTTACCAAACGATTTTTTATTTCGGGTTTGTTGCAACTTCAACTTAACAAGTATGTTTACAATTTCATCCGTCAGCGGAAAGCTTCGCAGACTTGATTTTGTTTTTGTTTTATCCTTTTCTATTATTTCATTACACTTTGTCCTTGTATGCTGTATTGTAAGCCTTTTAGCATTTATATCTATACTGCCCCACTTTAAGCCCAAAACCTCGCTTCTGCGCAAACCATAAAGCGCAGTAAGTAGATAAAGCGGATATAACGACTCATCTTTAACAGCATTCAAAAATTCTAAATTCATAACTCAACAAATCTTAACCGGCGAAAATTCGCCGGCTTTTTACTGTAATTATATGCAAAGACTGTTGCTGTTTACAATTATGCTTTTGTTTGATATAATCGGCATAGATAATCGCAAAGCCAAAAAAATTATTTTAACAGAGTTTTATCAAAGAATTTAACCAAAACAAATTAGCGGAGGTTTAAAATATGTTTCACTATGATTATTTAACATCCGGCACCTGCTCAAAAATCATCAGCATGGATTTAGACGGAAATGTTGTTCACAATATTAAATTCACCGGAGGCTGCAACGGAAATCTTAAGGCAATTTCACTATTGCTTGAAGGAAGCACGGTTGATTACATTGAAAAGAAATTAAGCGGAGTTACCTGCGGAAGCCGCCAAACATCTTGTTCGGATCAGCTTGCCAAAGCCGCAAGAGCCGCATACAATGCCTCTTTAAGCAAGCGGTAATAAAACAAAATATATAAAAAACAAAAGCAACCATACTGCCGAATTTTCAATTTTTGAAATTCGGCTGCTGCAAAAGCAAAGGAATAAAAATGAACATAAAAGAAGAAATTCATAAATCAAGCGAAGAGATGCTTAAAAATCTTGGCAAGCTTGTTGCAATTGATTCGCAACTCGGCACGGCAACTGCAGGGAAGCCCTTTGGCGACGGGCCGGCAAAAGCGCTTGAAACAGGCCTTGGCATTGCAAAAAAACTTGGGTTTAAAACCGTTAATCTTGATAATTACTGCGGCTATGCCGAAATGGGAGAGGGCAAGGAAATTATAGGAATTGCCGCCCACCTTGACATTGTGCCGGCAGGCGGCGATTGGAGCCGTGATCCGTTTAAGCTGACCCGTGAAGGCAACTGTGTTTACGGCCGAGGCACAACAGACGACAAAGGTCCCGTGATTGAAGCACTTTATGCAATGAAGTTCCTTCGTGATTCGGGTGCAAAGCTAAACAAAAGAGTTCGTTTGATTATGGGCTGCAACGAGGAAACAGGCTCAAAATGCATGGAGCACTACAACAAGGTTGACGAAGAGCTTTCATGCGGCTTTACGCCGGATGCCGATTTTCCCTGCATTCACGGAGAAAAAGGCCACATGGCTATGACGGCTTATTCCAAAAGCACAAAAATCATCTCTATGAATGGCGGCTTTGTTTCAAACGCAGTTTGCGACACTTGCACCACCGTTATCCCCTTTGAAGCAGCTCTTAAAGAAAAGCTTGAATCTGTGCTTTCCAAAACAGGATTGCAGCAATACAAGGTTTCCGAAAAAGAAAACGAAATCACAATTTATGCAAAAGGCGTACCTGCGCACGCAAGCACACCCACTCTTGGCATAAATGCTGCCGGCGTTACTATGGAATGCCTTGCGAAAGCAGGCTTTGAAGACGATTTTGTTAAATTTTACAACAGCCATATAGGAACAACCTGCAACGGCACCGGAATAGGCCTTAAAATCAGCGATGAATTCGGAGAGCTAACACTATGCAACGGAATTGTTAAAACAGAAAACGGCGTTATAAGCTGCACAATTGATATTCGTGTGCCTGTTACCTTTGGAAAAGAGGATATTTTAAAATTTGTTGACGGCAATTTGGAGGACGAAAACGGGCGTATTGAAACAGAGGAAATAGGAAATCCGCTTTTTTTTCCAAGAGAATCGCCGCTTGTTAAAGCGCTTTACAAAGCTTACACGGATGTTACGGGAGACACAGAGCACAAGCCGATGGTAATAGGCGGCGGCACATATGCCAAAACACTGAAAAACATTATTGCATTCGGCCCCGAGAAGCCCGGCACAGACTATCGCATTCACGGCGCAGATGAATTTATTTTAATTTCGGAAATGGAAGAAGCTGTTGAAATTTATATGGAAGCAATAAAAAATTTGCTTGCCATATAAGTGCACTCTTTCGTAAATAAAAGAACAAAGCGGCAGTTGCTGCTGCAAATTGCCGTTTTCGCAGCAATTATTACCGATAAAAGCAATTTGATAATCACACTTTAATATTGCAAAGAGGTTAAAGAGGCAACTATGAAAAAGGGTAAAGACATTATTATTAGCAAAAAGGAAATTCAAAAATATACCGCAAACTGAGAAAGCTTCAAGGTTGGTGTTATTTCCGACACCCAACTGCCGCCTACCAAAAAAACTTTTGGATGAAGATGATTTATATCTTGAGCACCTGAAAACGGCACTGACCGAGCTTAAAAACAACAAGGTTGATATGATATTGTTTGCAGGCGATGTTGGCGAAGCAGGCACATATTTCGCATTTGAAGAATATCAAAATGCCATTGATGAAGTTTTTGGCAGCAACAGACCGATTATACAAACGATTATGAGCAACCACGATTATTGGACCGCGGCATTACCTCACCGGCAAATCATATTAAAGCATTTGAAAGAGTTATGAAACGATCACTGTGGACTCATTATGTTGTTAACGGCTATCATTTCATCGGAGCCTCGCCAAACTGCGGTTTGATGAGACGTGATTATGTTTTAACATCAAGATGGCTTAAAAAAAGAGCTTGAAAAAGCAAAAGAGGATTCAAACGACAAACCGATATTTGTTATGACTCACTCTCAGCCGATAAACACATGCTACGGCAGTGACGAATGTGGCGACAGCTCACTTAATGATGTAATTTCAAAGTATCCAAACATTGTCCTTTTCGGCGGCCATTCCCATTATTCCATGCTTGATGAGCACACTGTTTGGCAGGGTGATTACACCGTTTTGCAAACGCAGTCACTGGCATACATTGAGCTTGAATCCGGCAATGAAAACGGTTCAATTCCGCCGAATGCAGACCTAAGCCCAATGGGATATATTTTAGATTTTAAAAGCGATGAAATAGAAATTCACCGCATCAGCTTTGACGGTGCGGAGCTTGTTGGCGATACACGCTTGACAAAGCGTTTATATGCGCGTCAGTTGTGCGGGCAATACAGCGTTGAAAAATTAAAAGCTTTTGAAGATTTAACAAATTCAACAAACGACCGATTAATTGTATTTTATAATTTCAACGATGAATACAATTTACTTGCCGAGATTTGCCAAAAAAATGACAAACCGTTCTCAACAGTTAATGGGCGCATTAAAAATTTGACGGCATACGAGGAAGCCGATAATAGTATCACACTAATACAATATCAGGCGGGCGCTATGGGACTTAATTTGCAGAAAGCAAATAAAGTAATATATTTTACGCTCCCAAAGCGATTAGAACTATATGAGCAGTCAAAGAAGCGTATTCACCGCATTGGGCAAGACAAGCCGTGTTTCTATTATCTGATGATGTGCAAAGAAAGCGTGGAAGAAGATATATACAACGCTCTAAAAATGCGTAAAGACTTTACCGACAAATTGTTTAACGAAAGGAAGTGAAAACATGGACAAATTCAAAAAATATTTAGTTTTTGATGAAGCCCCTGAAGGATATATTCGCCGTGTTTATAAGTTCCCGAATGACTATGGTGCGCGCGTTACTAATTATGGCGAAGGAACGGATATTGCAGTTGTTAAATTTGATGGCGATATATGGATTGTGGATATGACAACACCAGTTGCAAGTGATATTTTAATCAATGTTAAAGATAAAGACATTGAAGGAGTTTTTGAACAGATTAGAAGCCTTAAAAATGGCACAAGAAAAAAATTTTGAAAATCGTATTAAATCATTTTTAAAAAATGAAGGATGTTATTTTTTAAAATATTGGGTCGGCGGAAATTTCACAAAATCTGGTATACCCGATTTATTAATATGTTGTAATGGAAGTTTTGTGGCAGTAGAATTAAAAGCTAAAAGCGGCAAACAAATCGCCTGTTATAGCAGACAAAACAGGCTTGGCAGCAAGCAACGGCAAAACAACCGAATTAACCTTTGCGGCCGAAAGCGACGATGATTTCGTTCATTCCTACAAGGTGATTATTGACGGAAAGGATGAAAAGTTGTTTTTCAGCGATTTTTACAACGGCCTTGAAAACATGAACAAAACAGTTACGCTGAGCCTTAAATCGGATGGTAAAAAGCATACATATAAAATTTATGCAATTGATTCATGGGGCGCAGAAAGCAATGAATTTATTGAGATAAATTGATAAACGGGCAGAGCGGCGAGCTTTCAGCCGAATCCCGAAAACATCAAACAATTTTTGCGGCAGGCGGCAAAACGCCAAGAGCCGCACAATTTACTATCGCTTTAAGCAAAAGGCAATTTGCCGGATTACCCGACAAACTGCCTTTTATTTTTATTTATAATCATTTTAAAGCATCCGTCGACAGAATTCTTTATTTTTTCAAATATAAAAACTGTTTTTTAACAAATTATTTTGCGGATTGACAATCTCGTTTGCCGAATGTATAATGTTCTAAATAGAACGATAAAGAAGGGAGAACAAATGTTTTTTTGGGATAAACACAAAACGATAACGGACTGCTATGAATTGCTTGCAAAGGGTGTTTGCGAAAAATATGAGCTGACTCAAATGGAATATGACATTCTTATGTTTTTGCACAACAGCCCGCAGCACAACACGGCCGCAGAAATTGTTAAGGTGCGCAAATCCACAAAATCGCACGTTTCCACATCACTTAAAAAGCTGGAAGAGAAAGGATTTATAAAAAGAATTCAAAGTGCCGACAATAAAAAGCACATTGAAATAATTTTGTTGGATGCCTCAATTCCCGTTTTGAATGACGGGCTTAAAGCGCAAAAAGAATTTGCAAAGCACATTTTAAGCGGCCTTACAGAAGAGGAAAAGCACGCCTGCGTTGCAATATTCAGCAAAATATGCGCCAATGCAGATGATTATTTAAAAAATCATACAGAGTAAGTTGATGAAAAAAATATTTTATGTAAAAAAAAAACTCTTTTGATAATTGCCGAAATTGTTTGGCTTATTGCAGGATTTAATGTTGCAAGGCTCGGAGTTTTGTCATATTTGGAGATAAACCGAAAATGGTATTTATACTTGCTTTCCGCAGTTGTTTTTTGCCTGTTTGGCTTAATGTTTCGGAAAACGATATGGAATATGAAAGCCATCGCCCGTTTTGGCATTTCTTTGATTTAAAGGCATATCTTATAATGGCTTGCATGATGGGCTCCGGCATCGGCTTCAGGGCACTTGGAATTTTCCCGGATATATTCGTTGCTTTTTTCTATTCCGGGCTGGGCTGTGCTCTGGCATTGGCAGGCGTTCTTTTTATAAAAAACTATTTTTGCTACAGCAAATTGATAAATAAGGAGAAAGAATAATGAAAGAAAATAAATATAAACCTCAGGTTCCGGATATTATGGAAGCCGTGTTTGATGCGGCATATTTGATTTTTGATTTGGTTGCCGGAATGCTGTTTTTTGCTTTTTCAAAAGGAAATGCATTATTTGTGCTTTACGGAGTATTAACATTAACCCTTTGCGGCGGCGATGCATTTCATTTGGTGCCGCGAATTATCAGAGCGGCAAAAGGCAGCAACGAAAAGATAAAAAGGCAGCTTGGCATAGGCTTGCAGGTTTCTTCCGTCACAATGACCGCATTTTACATTATATTGTTATACATTTGGAAACTCACCTTCCCTGAGCTTACTGCTCCGATTGCCATTGAAGCAATGATTTGGATTTCTGCAATAATCAGAATGGTTATCTGCGTGCTTCCGCAAAACAATTGGTGCTCCGATGAAGGAAACATGAAATTATCAATTATCAGAAATGCTGTTTTTGCAGTTACCGGAATCGGGGTAATCATTCTTTATGCAATTTCCGGAAATGCGCACGATTATCATATGGGCAGAATGGTGGCTGCAATCATAATTTCTTTCGGCTGCTATCTTCCCGTTACATTATTCAGCAAAAAAGCACCCAAGGTAGGTTTACTGATGATACCGAAAACCTGCGCATATATGTGGGTTATTTCAATGGGACTTCAGCTTTTGTTTTAAAGGCAAAGAATATTCAAAACCGTCTTTGCCATTGAAACATTAAAAAAACAAATGTTTCGCTTTTAAATTCAAAGTTATTACAACTAATTTAGATATTTGACTGCTTCAAGTATTTTGTATATAATGAAAACGCAAGCGGATAAAGCAGGCAAACATTTCACCATGTAATCTCTGTTTCAAAATCGGCCACAGGCGTAATTTTGAATGTAAGAAGCTAAGCATACGCCTTATTCGTTTGCGATAAGGCGTATGCTTATATATTTTCATGCAAAGGGCACGGAATCTCCATGAAAAAAAGTTGGGACAATAAATGGTACAGCGATGATTTTTTGCGAAGTTTAAAAAGCAATGCATATATTGAACGCGAAGGTAATTTGGAATACACTGTTAAATTCGCACCGGATGCGGTTTCAAAAACGGGAATTGACCCAAGAATGCTTGGCGGACCGATCGGCAAAACAGCAAAGCTGCTTAGGTTTGTTCCCGATTTTGCTTTTAAATTCATTAAGCCGTCTGTAAACGAAAAAAATCTTTCTTCACTGAGAAAAAGCTTTGCAAAATCGGCATATGCAAACTGCCATATTGATGATGTAGTTTTGAATAACGGCACGGCAACTGCTCGAGACGGATATAAAATCCCTATAAGAATTTATAAACGCACAACCGGCGCAAACGATATTTGCCTTGTTTTTATGCACGGCGGCGCATTTATCGGCGGCGCACTTGAGCCTTATGATGAATTCTGCAAAATGCTTGCATCCAAATTCGGCTTTAAAATTATAAGCATTGATTACCGACTGCTGCCAGAAAACAAATATCCTACGCTGTATAATGATTGCTTTGATGTGCTGCTGCACATATATAAAAACAATTTTGAATATGGCATCAACAAAAGCAAAATCTTTGTTTGCGGCGACAGTGCCGGCGGAAACCTTGCGCAAGCGTGCACCAACAACTTTGGCAAATCCGATATGATCAGAGGGCAGCTTTTGCTTTATCCATCATTGAATATGTTTTCCGTTGAAGACAAATATTATAAAAAAGGAATTTCCGATTTCAAATACGATCCAACGCAAAAAGCACTTTCAAAGGGTGTTGTGCGCCAAATGGAAATGCTTTCAAACTGCAACATAAAAAAGATAGGAATATTGCATCCCGATCCGCTCAACAACCCTTATTCATTCGGCGTAAAAAACAACACACCAACCTTTATTTCCGCCGGCTCGCTTGACTATTTAAGCAAAGATGCTTTTGCATGGGCACATAAACTGGCAGATGCCGGCACTGATGTTAAGATGGTTGTTTACAACGGTTTGGGGCACGGCTATATAAATGCCACCGGGGTTTTTCCGCAGGCAGAGGATGTTATAGACGAGATGGGAAATTTCATTATTAAAACGGTTTACTGAATAGTTTTGCAAAAAAGCCGCACGGCAACTAACCGAGGTTATATAAATCCCGGCAAATAAATGAGGCGAAAAAATGGAAAAAGAAAGATATTCGATTATATTCAGCAGCTTAACAGGCAACACAAAAGAACTTGCAAACGCAATAAAAGAGGCGCTGCCAAAAAACGGCTGCGATTATTTCGGCGAAGCAGATGCGGTTGAACCGCAATCCGAAACCGTGTATTTGGGTTTTTGGACCGATAAAGGCACAGCAGACGAAAAAACGCTTAAACTGCTTAAAAGGCTGAAAAATAAAAATATATTTTTGTTTGGAACAGCAGGTTTCGGTGCAAGCGAAGATTATTATAAAAAAATCCTCGGCAACATTAAGCAGAACATAGATTCAAGCAACAAGGTAATCGGTGAATTTATGTGCCAAGGGAAAATGCCGCAATCAGTTAAGGAGCGCTATGAGAAAATGAAGCAGCAGCCAAACTGCATTCCAAACATTGATATGCTGATTGAGAACTTCAACACGGCACTAACGCACCCCGATGAAAACGATTTAAACAGGCTGAAACAGGCTGTTTTAAAATAACGGCAAAACAGAAAACAAAAAGCAGGTGAATTTATGAGATGGATATATGAACTTTCGTGGCTGTGGAAAACACTTGGAATTTCAATAGGTGCATCAGCGGCATGCACGGTGTGCATTTTCCTTATTTGCAAGGCGGCAAAGAAAAGACTTGAAAAAAAGCAAATTATAATAATTTCCATAGCAGCATTTTTGATTGCCGTTGCCGTGATTGTTATGCTTGCCAAAACGCCGATGCCGATTTAAATACAGCAATGCTTAAATTACTTTAAAAAAAGCGAATTTGCAACACAATTATCACAAAAGAATATTACCGTGCCGTGCAAAGAAAAAACGCGTATTCAAACAAAAAACCGAATAAAATTACACAAATAAAAGCCGCCGGGTTTTGGAAATTCCAAATCCGGCGGTTTTTTGCATTTAAGCACAGCTGTTTATAAATTCATAAATATTCCGTGCGGCAACTGCCTTATATTTGCCTCTGAACACATGAGGCTGATTATCATAAACAATCATTTTGCAATGCTTTTTTTCACAATTATAATAATCTGCAAGCCTTGCCGATTGCTCAACGGGCACAAGCTTATCCCTGCCGCCCTGCAAAATCAAAACAGGGCCGCAATAGCGCCCGACATTGTATTTTGCGCTGGTTTCATAAGCCTGCTCATTAAGAAACATTGCGGGATATTGAAGCACCAACCCCTTAACCCGGCCTTTGCAATTTGCAGCGCAGGCTGCCGCAGTTGCAGAGCCCATGCTGCTGCCGAGCAAATAAACATTATCGGCATCAACAAAATCAAAGCTTTTAACTTTTTCTATTACTGCATTTAAATCATTAACCTGCAAAAGAGCCATTTTTGCATATGCTTCAGTATTGCTTATCGGTGTATTCTTAAACCACTTGGCACCCTTTGGTCCTGTGCTTTTTGAGGTCCAGCCGTAAAAATCAAAAGTGTAGCAAGCCACACCGCTTTTAGCAAGGCTTTTAAGAGTTGAAATATCCGTTTTATGACTGCTCAGTGCGCCGTGAGCGTAAATTACGGTTTTGAATTTTTTTCCTTTATTTGAAATCGGCACAAGAGCCTTACCGTAAAGGCAAATATTGCCGTAAGTTACAAATATCTTTTTCGTTTTATATTTATATTTCTTTTCACCGATGCATTTAGGCATGCCTATATAATGATACAGACATATTGCCGCCGCAACCGTGCCGAGAATCAACAAACTTGCAATTATTAACATATTTAAATTCCTTTTAAGCCGCAAATTAACTTCAGCTTGCTCCGCCGATGCTTTACACCGATAAAATAAATGCCGGCAAAGCGGCCTTCATTACAAACAAAAAGGCGGCAATTCAAAATCTTAACATTTATGCTGCGGTTTATTTTATTTTGAAAAGCAAATGCTGAAAAAGGGCAGAAAAAAACAGGCCATCAAAATGATGCCTGTTTTCTGAAACAGCCGCCCGTGATTATCAGGTTGCATGCTTCGATTGCTTGCCGTTAGCTACCGGCAGCTACAGTTGCCGAAATAGCAACCGGCAGTGTAATATGATACCGCAACTATCAATTGTATACTGCTTTTATACTGTACCACATATTTAACAAAATTTCAATAACTTATTCAAAATTATCATACATTTTTTTAACATTTTAAGTCAATATTGAAAAAATGACAGGTTTTTAACTGCTTTTTACAAATTAAGAGCCCCAAAAAGTTAACAACACTCAGAGCTTTTACCAATCAAACTTATTTATTTTAACACATCGTTGATGCCGGTTCGCAGAAATCGCTGAATATTTTGCTGCCTTGGTAATATTTCCAGCTGCGT
>ENA-OOZG01000269-OOZG01000269.1-human-gut-metagenome-genome-assembly--contig:-NODE-269-length-44462-cov-12.842052_pt1 | contig 44462 bp, 33 predicted proteins | sample MGYA00241706_ERZ501384 | MGnify/ENA primary metagenome ERZ501384 (study PRJEB25962, sample SAMEA2042742) | human gut metagenome | biome: human gut; feature: human-associated habitat; material: faeces...
TTCTGCGGTTGAGCCCCCTTGATGTGCCCTTTCTGACTTTTACCGGACAGCAATGAAATCTTTTATCACAAAAGCGTACTCAAACGAGGGCTGACGCATTATATATAATGATTGCTGTCTGGTGAAAGCTTTTTGAGGGGGCATCAAGTAGATCGTCCTGCAGAAATGAGCTCACTATCAGTGCCACTTGGGTGAAAATAAAGCTTTATACGGGTGGCACAAAGGTTTCCTAGGTAAGAAACTGGAGTGCCAACAGGGGGGGGTACTCTAGTTCCACTCTATTGGCACTAATGTCTCAGGCGTATTGGAGGGTATGAAGGTTGGGAGCCACGAAGGAGAGCGGCTCGCTAGCGACGCTGGGGGTAGATGTAGGGTCGGCCGGAGGCGGGGGCGGGCTGCACGAGGACGGTGGTGTGGTAGGCCGCCTGGAGGTGCGCAGCGGTGAGGACCATCTGGGGCGTGCCGTGCGCGAGCAGACCGTCGGGACCAAAGAGGATGAGTTCCTCGCAGTATTCGGAGGCTACGTTGATGTCGTGGAGGATCATTAGGATCGTCAGTCCCTCTGCGTGGAGTGTCTCGAGGAGCTGCATGATCTCGCTCGTGTAGCCAATGTCTAGGTGCGAGATCGGCTCGTCGAGGAGGAGGAGCTGCGGCTCCTGCGTGAGTGCTTGTGCTATGGCGACCATTTGCTGTTCGCCACCGCTCAGTTCGTCGAGTCGCTTGTCGGCTAGTCGTGCGATGCCGGTGCGCTCGATGTAGTGGGTGCAGCGTGCGTGATCCTCCTCGCTGTACCCGATCTGGAAGCGCTTGAAGTAGGGCAGTCGCCCCATGAGAACGTAGTCGTAGACCCTGAGTGGCTGAGGCGTGATCTGCTGATTGACCATCGAGACGAGGCGAGCACGCTCACGGAGGGTGTAGTGGGCGAGGGGTTTGTCGAGCAAACTTATCTTTCCAGAGAGTGGGGGGAGGACGCCTGTGAGGGTTTTGAAGCAGGTGCTTTTGCCAGCCCCATTAGGCCCGATGATAGCGGTCATGGAGCCACGAGCTATGGTGAGGTCGAGGGGACCGATGACCGCTTTGCGACCATAGCCACAGATGAGCTGCTCGGCACGTAAGATCGTCTGACTGGTCATATCTGGTGCGAGCGTCTGGTGCGGTGAATGAGGTAGAGGAAGGCGACGCCACCGATCAAGCCGGTGATGACGCCTATCGGCAGCTCGATGGGCGAGAGGATGGTGCGAGCCAACATATCGCAAAGAATGAGGAAGATGCCTCCATTGACAAAGCTCCCGACGAGGAGGACTCGGTAGTCATTGCCGAGGAGGATGCGTGTCGCCTGTGGGATGACTAGCCCGACGAAGCCGATGACGCCAGCGACGGCGACGCAGGCACTGGTTAGTAGCGAACTGAGCACGAAGAGCCACAGCACGACCCGTCGGGTGTCGATGCCGAGCTGCTGCGCTTTGAGTTCGCCTAGACGGAGCGCATTGAGCGACTGCACGAAGAGGTAGCTTACTCCTAGGAGGAGCAGGGTGAAGAGGAGCATGCCCCAGACGATGAGCGGCTTGCTCTCTTGTAGCGACCCCATCGTCCAGAAGATGATGCGGGAGAGTTGCTCGGCACGAGCTACCGAGAGGAGGAGCATGACGCCTGACGAAGCCATAAAGCTAACCATCACGCCGACGAGGAGCATGCGCTGCACACTTAGCCCGTGACGCTGGTAGCTATTGGCATAGACCAGTAAGATGGTGACCAAGGCACCGATGAAGCCAAAGGCGGGGAGCGTCAAGAAGGCGGAGGACAAGCCTAAGACGATGGCGAGCGTGACACCGAGCGAAGCACCGCCCGAGATGCCGAGGGTGTACGGCTCGACGAGCGGGTTGCGAAAAAGCCCCTGCAGGATAGCTCCGCAGAGGCTTAGCCCGCCACCGATGGAGATGGCGTTGATGATGCGTGGCAGACGTAGTTGCATTAGGATCGTGTACTCAACCGAGGTGGGGTCGGAGAGTATCTCTGAGAGCTGCCAGAGGGAGATGGGATGCGCCCCGACATGTAGCGACAAGATGGCGACGACCAGGAGCAGCAGCACCATCAGGGGGAGCGTCCAGTAAGACTTCGCGAGGGTAGGGCGGTAAGGCATGGGGGGAGGAGCTTTTGCTAGATGAGGGGAACTCTAGGCGGGCGGAGGGGCTAGGTCCTTTTACTCACTAAGGTAGTCGGTCATCAGCTGAAGAGCCTCGACAAAGTGCTGTGGCGTGGGCTGGCTGACGACTTCTCCTGGGAGCGGGCAGTAAGCACTTTGCTGTACGGCTGTGACGGAGCGCAACTTGTGCCATGACTCTTCTGATCCGCTCTCGCTGCCATGATTGGTGATCAGGAAGAGCACCTCGGGGTCTTGCTCTACGACATACTCCAGACTGAGCTGACCATTGCCCGCCATGGTGATGATGTTTGTACAGCCGCTGAAGGTAATCAGATCGTTCATGTAAGTCGATGTGGAGGCACCAAAGAGCGGGTCAAAAGCTATCTGCATGAAGGCACGCGGATGCCAGGGACGTGTCGCATTGAGCTGCTTGAGCCAGTCGACGCGTTGGTTGATCTCTGCGAGCTGAGCCTCGGCACGGTCGCTCGCGCCGACGAGCGTGGCAATCTGGCGGTACTGCGCCTGTATGGCGTCGTAGCTGGCGGGGTTGGTGAACTGAACGACCTCGATGCCAGCGTTCTCTAGGGCGGAGATGGTCTGTGGAGCGGTGAAGTCGGAGGCGAAGACGAGGGTCGGACGCTGCGCTATGAGGAGCTCGAGATTGGTCTGTATGGCGGAGCCAACGACGGGGACGCTGTCGGCAACAGCTCGGCTACAGTATGAGGTGCAGCCGACGAGGAGCGAGTCACACGCGAGGTCGTAGATCTGATTGGTTACAGAGGGTACGAGCGATACGATGCGTGGTGCTTGCGACTCTTTTTCTTGCTGACCAGCCTTGTGGCAACCGACCAAAAGGGGGAGCAGGAGCAGGAGCGGGAGGAGACGTAAGAGTGGTCTGCGGAACGAAGAGGTTAGAGCGGTCATAGTACGTTAGGAGTGAATGGTAAAGGTGTCGCTGTCGCGCCATACGGGGAATTTCTGCCGAAAGGCTTCTAGAGGCTCCGGCTCTAGTGTGGTACTCAAGAGCTGGTCTGCGTATGGCTCAGCCTCGCAGATCGGCCGTCCGAGGTAGTCGTAGAATAAGCTTTCGCCTGAGTAGTCGGTACCAAAGGGGTCAGAGCCGATGCGGTTGACGCCGATGACGTAGGAGACATTCTCGATGGCACGAGCTTGTAGGAGTGCTCGCCAAGCGGTGATGCGGGGACGAGGCCAGTTGGCGACGACGAGCAGGAGGTCGTAGTCGAGCGAGCCGTCCGTGTGGGTGCGGTTGCGACACCAGACGGGGAAGCGCAGGTCGTAGCAGGTGATCAGTCGTATGCGCCAGCCACGATAGGTGATGGTGTCGTAGCCGTCGCCTGGTGTGAGTCGGCGGTCTTCGCCAGCCATGGAGAAGAGGTGCCGCTTGTCCTGCGCATAGATCGATCCGTCGGGGAGCATGATGTAAGCACGATTGTAGTAGTGTGTCGGCTGTGTCTCATCGTCCCATACGAAGGCTGAGGAGGCGATCGCTATCTGATGCTTCTGCGCCAAGGCACACAGACGCTCCAGCTCAGCCCCTTGCCAGGGACGAGCCGACTGAGCCACCTTGAGGTTGAAGCCCGTGAGCATCACCTCGGGGAAGACGACTAAGTGCGCCCCCCCTTCGGCCGCTGTGCGTATGTCCTCCGTCATAAGGCGAAGGTTTGCCTCGGGATCTGTCCAGACGATGGGACGCTGTGCGAGGACTATTCGAAGTGCTTCACGCTCCATAAGTTGGGTCCGCTACTGCTCGGCAAAGAGGTGTGGCTTCTTGGCTTGGTCGGCGTGGTACTTACTTCTTATATATAGTATGTCCTTGTCGAGGTCGCCCGTTGGGACAAACTGCTCGAAGATGCCCAGCACCTTACGCTTGTAGTCTATGACGGCCAGCTGTATGGGTACACCCGCCTCCTCAGCGATATGATAGAAGCCAGTCTTCCACCTATCCCGAGCTTTACGCGACCCCTCAGGCGTGATCGCCACCGCAAAGTCGCCCTTAGCTCGAAAGCGCGCTACGACTTGCTCGACCGTATTGCCCTTGCGACTACGATCTATCGGGATGCCTCCCATTGCCTTAAAGATCCAGCCGAGTGGCGGGACAAAGAGCTCTTTTTTCATCAAGAAGTGTGCTCTCTGTCCCACCGCTTTGTAGTATAGCTTGCCCCATATAAAGTCCATATTGCTCGTGTGGGGAGCTACACAGATGACGCTCTGTCGTGGATAGGTGGCTGGCTCGAGGAGCTGCCAACCACACCAGCGCAGTATGAGCCGTGCTAGCTTCATGCGACAGACTAAGCCTCGGGAGCTAGAAGCTCATCGCAGAGCTTGTTAACCTCACCCTCGATCTCGTTGACGAAGTGTGTGTACTCCTCACGGAGCTTGTGGTAGTAGTTGCGTACGAGCTTAGGCTCACCCTTGCCGTCTGTGTGCGAAATGCGAGCGACGAAGTCTCTCTCAGCATCGATCACCTTTATGATGAGCTGCTCGATGGCATACTCACGCTCCTCGGGAGCTACGGAGTAGAGGATAGATAGGTCAAAGAGCATCTCCTCGACCTCTGTGTGTATTGCTTGCTTTAGTTTTCTACGACTTGCCATAGTTAAATTGGTTAGTTGGTTCTTAGCTTACGAAAAATATGATGAGCATCTGTGCCGTCAAGACACGGAGGAACATCGTCAGTGGGTAGACCGTCGCATAGCCCACGGCGGGAGCATCCTCCTCGGTGAGTCCGTTGGCATAAGCGAGTGCAGGGGGATCGGTCATACTACCAGCCATTACGCCAGAGAGGGTGAGATAGTTGACCTTAAAGAGCTTCTTGCCGAGGAAGCCGACGACCAGCATCGGTATGATGGTGATGATAAAGCCGTAGCCGACCCAGTGATAGCCCCCATTTACAATGGTATCGACGAAACCATCGCCTGCGCCAATACCGACACAGGTGAGGAAGAGTGCGATGCCGATCTCACGGATCATGAGGTTGGCACTCTGTGTTGTATAGGTCACGATGCCAAACTTAGGCCCGAAGTTGCTCAGTAGGATAGCCACAATGAGGGGACCGCCCGCTAGGCCTAGCTTGACAGGCTGTGGAATGCCAGGGAACATGAAGGGGATAGAGCCGAGGAGCACACCGAGTGCGATACCGATGAAGATACCGATCAGGTTTGGCTCGTTGAGATGCTTCTGTGAGTCACCGACCAGCTCACGCACCTTGTTGACAGAAGCGTCTGAGCCTACGACACGTATCTGGTCACCCATCTGCAGGCGCATACCAGGATGTGCTACGAGATCTACACCAGCACGGGTCACGCGGGTCACGTTGACACCATAGATCTGACGTAGCTGTAGCTCGCCGAGGCGCTTGCCATTGAGCGTTTTCTTAGTGATCGTATACTTGTTACTGATGAGGTTTGACCCCGTGGGGATCCACTTCTTACGATCTATTTCGATGCGCTGTCCGAAGATCGCCTCCGTATGATCCAGCTCGTGAGGCTGACCGATGACGAAGACGCGGTCATGCTCCTGCAGGATAGTGCTACCGGTAGCGACCGTGATCTCCTGTGTCTCATGATTGTAGTGTCGTGAGATTACGATGTTGCCATGCTCGAAGTAGCTCGAGAGAAGCTCCATGATAGACTTGCCAAAGATAGCGGGGTTTACCACGACAAAGGATGCAGCTTGTGCTCCATGCTCTCCAGCCTCATCTTGTGATGTTAGCTCTTGCTCCTCCTTGCGTATATTGACCCGTAAGACGGCACGTACGATCATCATAGAGAGGATGATGCCGATCACGCCCAGCGGGTAAGCGACCGCATAGCCCATCGCTATGGAGGGGTCGGATGTACCCATGATGTCTGTGTAGGTCTGCTCAGCAGCACCTAGACCAGGTGTATTCGTCACAGCTCCCGAGAGGATACCCACCATGGTTGACATAGGTAGTCCCGAGAGGTACTTGATAGCAATGGTGATGCCCACGCCGAGTAGGACGACTAGGACGGCTAGTAGGTTGAGCTTCAGACCTCCCTTCTTGAGTGAGGGGAAGAAGCCAGGTCCGACCTGTAGACCGACGGCATAGATAAAGAGGATCAGTCCAAACTCCTTGACAAAGTGTAGGACTCCTGGGTCGATCTGCATCCCTAGAGCACCAAAGAAGATCCCCACGAAGAGTACCAGCGTGACGCCTAGGGAGACCTTGCCGATCTTGATGCGTCCTAGGAGCATCCCCACGGCGATGACTAGGGCTATCAAGAAGACAGAGTGCGCTATCCCCGTGCCGACAAATAAGTTTTCAAACCAGTTCATTGTACAATAAGCTTTTTACTTGATGTGATGTAGAGTATGTAATAATAAGATGTATGCGTCACAAGAAGCTTGTAGAGAGGTGGCTGAGATGTTACTTCCCATTGAGTAACTGGTGATAGGTAGTCAAGTCTCCTAGGAGCGACACAGCGCGCTGTGCTACTTTATCGCGAGACATATAGTATTCGAGCCTACCCTCATCGTAGTAGCAGCGTGAGAGGATCTCCATGTTGAGGTAGTCACGGATGAAGCTCTCGTAGGTCTTCATGAGCCGAGGCGTGTCGGCCTTGAGACTTTTCTGAAAAGCGGCAAACTCGTCCGACACCTCATCGTAGCGCTGCTCCCCCTTGAGTGCTTCCTCCACCTTCTTGACCAGTTCGTCTGCGATAGACTTAAAGGTAAAGCCGCTCTCTATCACCTTCTGCTTGTAGGCTGCATACGCCTCGTCTCCGAGGTCGAAGCTCCTGAGCGTACTCCGCTCGGGAGCTTTGTGCGTCAGTAGGTAGTCGGTGACAAAGTCATAGGTGATCGCATCAAAGAGCAGGGTACCTAGCAACGACGGGATCGAGTCTGACGGGCAGACGATGTCAGGCATGATACCTCCGGCAGCGTAGACGGTCCGTCCGCCCGCGGTTAGATAGGGTGTACCCAGCGAGTCGGTCGCATTGACCTGCTCAGCACCTCCACGATGGTTGTAGGAGAGCTTCTGTATCGAGCGTCCACTAGGTATGTAGTATCGAGCGGTAGTCAGCTTGAGTAGTCCGCCATCGGGTAACTCGAGCGTCCCCTGTACCAGGCCTTTGCCAAAGCTCTTGCGCCCCACGATCACCGCACGGTCATAGTCCTGTAAGGCACCCGCCACAATCTCCGAGGCAGAGGCCGAGCCTTCGTTGATTAGCACGACTAGAGGTATCTCTGTGTCGAGCGGCTCTTTAGTTGTCTTGTAGCTGTTGCTCTGCTGTGGGTATCGTGCCTTAAGCGAGACCACTGGTTGCCCCTTGGGGATAAATAGATTGACCAGCTGTATTGCTTGCTCCATCAGCCCGCCACCATTGTCGCGGAGGTCTATGATTAGCCCGTTTAGCTTGCCACCAGCCTCCTTCTGTAAGCGGTCGTAAGCCTTGAGAAACTCTTGACTAGTAGTCGTGGAGAAGGTGTTTACTGAGATAAAGCCTATATGACCAGCGAGTAGCTCTGTATAAGATATGGGGTTTAGGTCGATGCGCTCACGGTCGAAGATGACCGTCAGCGAATCCTGCGCATAGCCTGGACGACGCACCACGAGCGTGATCGGTGTACCAGGCTCGCCACGTAGTTCGTTGCGCACATCGACCACCTTCGTGTGAGAGAAGTCCTTGCCGTTGATGCGCCAGATGATGTCGGCAGGGCGTAGCCCCGCTTTGTCGGCCGCTTTGCCCTGCATGAGCGAGCCAATGATGACGACCGAGTCTTGATGCTGTCGTAGGATCGCCCCGATACCCCCGTAAAGTCCCGTCGTACTCTCCTCAAAGGCTTTCGTCTCCTCCTCGTTGAAGTAAACTGTGTAGGGATCCAGCTGCTGTAGCATATAGGTGAGTGCTCCGTCGTAGAGCGTGGTCAGATCGACCGTGTCAACAAAGAAGTTGCGCACGTTGCTCAGTACGCTCCCCATCACCGCCATGGTGGTGGTAAAGTCATTCGCAGAGCGTGACGTAGAGGTCTCTTGAGCCGACAGCCTCATCGGGGACCATGCTAGGGTGCCCAGGAGGAGCAGCGTGAGTAGGGTGTTGGAGAGTTGTTTCATGCGATATTCACGACATTGCTACAAAGATACGGAATAAGTAGATACCTCGTTAGAGGTTAAAGCTCCGATAGTTCCAGCCAACACCTCTGACTGGGAAAATTCAACGCTGGGCAGTTACAACAATTTAGAGTCGGCTACATATCAAAACGGCGTCGTGTCAGGGAAAACTGATTTCCACGTGGATATTTCGAAATCTCCACGTGGGAAATTTTTATTTCCCAGGTAGGAAATAAAAAATTCCTCGGAGGAATGAAATGAAACTTCGGAGGAAATGAATGACGCCCACGTGGAAAATAAAAAATATCCACGTGGGAATTTGAGATTTTCCACGTGGATATTCGAGAAAGGAGGGGATTGGACGAATTCCCCCGTAAAGATATGTAAATAGGGGTTAGAGGTTAGAGATTAGAAGTTAGAGGGGCTTCTCTAGGGGCTCTAGTCCTAGGGACTCTAGTTAGAAGCCTCGCACCTCAGAGACGAGCGTGGAGACCTGCGCTTTGAGTTCGTTGAGAAACTGCCCTGGATCGTACTCCCGACTCTCTATCTGTCGCAGCTTGAGCTCCCAGCGACCCGTCAGCTCGGCACTCTTGAGCAGGGGATCTTGTATCGACTCGATCAGCTGTATGCCGGCCGGTGTGGCGCGTAGCGACTTGCCCTCACGAACTATGTAGCCCCGCTTGAAGAGCGTCTCGATGATAGCTGCGCGTGTGGAGGGGCGACCGATGCCGTTCATCTTAAGCGCATCTCGTAGCTCCTCATCCTCGACACCCTTGCCGGCCGTCTCCATAGCACGTAGGAGCGTTGCCTCCGTGTAGTAGCGGGGTGGCGTAGAGGTGCTCTCACGTATCGATGGCTCGTGCGGTCCCGACTCGCCCTCCTTAAAGGGGGGAAGTGTCTGCTCCTTGTCTTTCTCTTTGGCACCCTCAGTGGTGTCGTCTCCCTCCTTGCCACTGTCGGGCTTGAGTACCTCACGCCATCCCTCCACGAGGATCGTCTTGCCCGAGGCGCGTAGCGGGTACTCCTCGACGGTAGCACGTACGGTGGTCGTCGAGACCTTAGCATCGGGATAGAAGGCGGCTATGTAGCGCAGTGCCACGAGGAGGTAGATCTGCTCCTCATCGGGCGTGAGTCCGCTGCTCAGCTGTCCTGTCGGGATGATCGCATGGTGGTCGGTGATCTTCTTATTGTCAAAGACCTTTTTGCTCTTTTTTAGCGGCTTGCCACTGCTCAGTAGCGGTGCGATGAAGCCCCCGAGAGCCGCATGCCGTGCGATGCCCTGGAGTGTCTCTCCCACCTTAGGGTATTGGTCTTCGGGTAGGAAGGTGGTGTCGACACGTGGGTAGGTGGTCACCTTCTTTTCGTAGAGAGACTGTATGAGTCGGAGCGTTTGCTCAGCCGTGTAGCCAAACTTCTTATTTGCCTCCACCTGTAGCGAGGTGAGGTCGAAGAGTCGTGGCGGGTACTCCGTCGACTTCTTCTGCTCGACCGCCTGCACGATGAGGGGCTCCTTAGCGATTCGCTTGATCAGCTCCTCGACCTGCTGTCGCTCAGCAAAGGTCACCTCGACCTCTTGCGTTGTGTCTGCCCTAAAGAGCGTCCCCCGGTAAGTGGTCTGCATCTCGTAGGTCGTGACCGGTACGAAGCTCTCGATCTCCGCCTGTCTGTCAACGACCAGTGCCAGTGTCGGGGTCTGCACACGACCTACCGAGCGCACGCCTCGCTGCCGACCGCCATAGCGATCTGTGAGGGTGTAGAGGCGTGTCCCGTTGATCCCTAGGAGCCAGTCGCCGATGGCACGCGCCAAGCCAGCGTAGTAGAGCGTGTCTAGCTCTTTGCTGGGGCGCAAGTTGGCAAAGCCCTCGCGGATCGACTGGTCCGTCAGCGAAGAGATCCAGAGACGCTCCACGGGACAGGTGCAGCCCGCTAGTTGGAGCACCCAGCGCTGTATCAGCTCGCCCTCTTGGCCCGCATCACCGCAGTTGATGACACGCTCAGCTTGCGAGACCAGCTCTTGGATAATGGCAAACTGCCGCTCGATATGCTCCTCCTTGATCAGCTTGATGCCGAAGCGCTCTGGGATCATCGGCAGCGAAGCGAGTCGCCATCCCTGCCAACTGGTCTGGTAGTCCTCCGGCTCCTTGAGTGTGCAGAGGTGACCATAGGTCCAGGTGACCGCATAGCCATTGCCCTCGATATAGCCCGAGCGAGCCGTAGTGGCTCCGAGTATCTTGGCTATGTCACGCGCTACGGACGGTTTCTCAGCGATGCAGACGATCATAGAGGGTCACTTATTCATTAGTTGTACCAGCTCCCGTCTGCATCAGGTAAGCCTTGATAAAAGCATCTAGATCGCCATCCATGACCCCGTTGACATCGGAAGTCTGATAGTTGGTACGGTGATCCTTGACACGACGATCGTCGAAGACGTAGCTACGTATCTGGGAGCCCCACTCGATCTTCTTCTTATTTGCCTCGACCTCGCTCTGGGCAGCACGACGACGCTCCAGCTCCTTGTCGTAGAGCTGCGAGCGCAGGAGGCGCAGAGCGTTCTCACGATTGTCCATCTGTGAGCGCGTCTCAGTGTTTTCGATCACGATCTCCTCCGTCTCGCCTGTGTCGGGGTCGGTGTACTGGTAGTGTAGGCGTACGCCCGTCTCCACCTTGTTGACATTCTGCCCGCCAGCTCCGCTCGAGCGGAAGGTATCCCACGAGAGCAAGCCGGGGTTCACCTCGACCTCTATCGAGTCGTCCACGAGGGGTACGACAAAGACTGAGGCAAAGGAGGTCATTCGCTTGCCCTGTGCATTATAGGGGGAGACGCGTACGAGGCGGTGCACGCCGTTTTCACTCTTGAGGAAGCCGTAAGCCAGCTCGCCCTCGATCTGCATGGTGACCGTCTTGATGCCGGCATCGTCACCGTCCTGCCAGTTGGTGATGGTCACCTTGTAGCCCGACCGCTCTGCCCAGCGCTGGTACATACGCACCAGCATAGAGGCCCAGTCCTGGCTCTCGGTGCCACCCGCACCCGCATTGATCTTGAGGACAGCTCCTAGGCGATCCTCCTCAGCGCTCAGCATGTTGCGTAGCTCGAGGTCTTCGACTAGCTTGATGGCACGTGCGTAGGCATCGTCCACATCTTGCTCTTCGACGGCCTCCTCTTTGTAAAAGTCGTACGCTAGAGCCACCTCTTGCGTTGCGGCATCGACAGCCTCAAAAGCCTCGATCCATGAGCGTATCTCGCCCACACGTCGCATCTGCTGCTGGGCTCGTGGCACATCATCCCAAAAGTCTGGAGCTTGTGTCCGGAGCTCCTCTTCTTCTAGTTGGACACGTCGCTGGTCGATGTCAAAGATACCTCCCCAGCGCCTTCGTGCGCTCCAACAGCTCTGCTAGTTGGTCCTGTGTTATCATAATATATTCGGTTATCTAGAGAGCGTACGCCACGATGTGTGGCGTGCGCTCTTTGATTTATTGTATGAAATGGGAGGTCAAAGGTACAGCTTTTCGATCAGCTCGGCGTACTGCTCGAGGATCGCTTTGCGCTTCAGCTTGAGCGTCGGAGTGAGTGTACCAGCCTCGATGGAGAATGGCTCGGCGAGCAGGGCGATGCGCTTGACCTTCTCAAAGCCCGCCAGATGAGCCTGCAGAGGCTCTATATGGCTTAGGAGCATGTCGCACACCTCGCTACGCTGCGCTAGGTCTGCCGTGGGGAGATCGGCCAGTGCCTCCTGACCACGCTCACGGAGCCGGCGACGTAGCTGCTCGTAGTTTGGATAGATCAGTGCTGCGACAAACTTGCGCTCGTCGGCCACCACAGCGCACTGCTCGATGAGCGGACTGCTGCTCAGGAGTGACTCGACCTGCTGCGGAGCGATGTACTTACCATTGCTCGTCTTGTACAGCTCTTTGATCCGCTCGGTGAAGAATAGTGTACTTCCTTCAAGTCGTCCGGCATCGCCCGTGCGAAACCACCCATCAGCGGTGAAGGCGGCTGCATTTGCCTCATCATTGTGGTAGTAGCCAGGCGTGATAGTATCGCCTCGTAGCTGTATCTCTTGCGTCTCGGGATCTATGCGTACCTCTACGCCTGGCACGACCTCCCCGACGGAGCCTATGACGTAGCGCCCCGGTAGGTAGCAGGAGACTGTGGCTGAGGACTCGGAGAGCCCATAGCCGACGATGATGTTAAAGCCGGCCGACTGCAGGAACTCGTTGATCTCATTCGAGAGTGGAGCACCCGCTGTCGGGAAGAAGCGTCCTCTCTCTAGTCCTAAGACACGCTTGAGGATATAGAATACGGTGTAGCGATAGAAGGCATTGGATATGCGAAGTCCCCAGGGAGCTTTGCGTCCATGTATGCGGTAATCGATATGATACCTATGCCCCACGCGTAGTGCCTTCCTGTAGATGCGCTGCATCATAGGCTTCGCCTGCTCGATGTGCTCCTGTACGCCTTGGTAGACCTTCTCCCAGTAGCGCGGTACGTTGCACATTACTGTGGGGTGTATTTGGGGCATTAGCTCCATGATACGCTTAGGATTGGTCACGACCACCACCTTAATCGCCGTGGCTAGGCAGAAGTAGACCCAGAGCTTCTCGAAAACATGACTCAACGGAAGGAAGTTGACCGAGACATCGTGACTGCTTAGTGTCGGGAAGAGCTGCTGATGCCGCTCCACCTGTGAGAGAATCATACGATGGGTGATCTGCACTCCCTTGGGTGTGCCTGTGGTGCCTGAGGTGTAGATGATGACAGCTGTCTCATCTGCCGTGCCTGCACCTAGCTGCGCCCGTACCTCTGTCTCGTAGGGCATCGCATCGCCCATCGAGAGGAAGGTGTCGAAGTATTCACTCCGTTCATCGGTCGGATCACGCACCACCCGCTCGTCTAGTATGACCAGCTGCTGTAGTGTAGGGTGGGTCGCTAGGAGTGGGTAGACATTGTTGTACTGAAACTGCTCCCCCACGAGGATCAGCTTGACCCCTGCATGCTCCGTGATGTAGGCTACCTGCTCAGGCGAGCAAGTGGCATAGAGCGGTACGCAGACGGCACGTATCGCCATCAGTCCCAGCTCGGTGATGATGCCCTCCATCATGTTTTGCGAGTAAAGTGCCACGCGGTCGCCAGGCTGTACGCCAGCCCGTACGAGTGCCTGGGCGGCCAGCATAGTCTGTTCGGCTAGTTGCTCGCCACTCCACTCGTGCCACTGCTCCTCGGGCGTTCGATCCATATAGCGTAGGAGGGTCTTGTGGCGATAAGTGGTCGTAAAGAGTTTGAGCAGATCACTCAGATGGTTCATGATTAGGGTAGAGCTTAGACGTTAGAGATTAGAGGGAGTGCCAACTTGTTAGCGAGAGTGGTGGTCGATAGGCACCTTCTCGACAAGCTCTGCCAGATCAGTATCTCGCTCTGTGAGAAAGAGTGGATGATTGCTCTCGTAGATCTGCTCGTGGAGGGAGTGGAGGAAGATCTTCTGATCCCACGAGAGGTCTCGTAGGAGTATGTCGCTACTCTGCTGCATACGGGGTAGTAGCTCCTTGACCACCTCTCGCCCCTTAGGGGTGATGCTGAGGAGTAAGCTGCGCCTATCCTGTAGATTGCGTGTCTGGGAGATCAGTCCTCCCTTGAGTAGACGACGGATGATCTCACTGCCAGAGGTCTTTTCGACTACGTTGTAGTTGTTGAGTTCGGTCTTGGTCATCTCCCCTTTTGCCATGAGTGTGATGAGGTAGGAATACTCATCGATGGTCTGCAGGGGGGTGTCTTTGATCGCTTTACGCACGAGGCTACGCATATAGCGGTAGACGAAGCTGATGTCACGGGCTATCATCGCATTGAGGTAGGCATGATGATGTGCGCCTGTCTTAGGCTCTTCGGAACTTTTTTGCTGCTCCAGGGCCTGATCGGCAAAGCGCAAAAAATTGCTCATCGACTGCTCAGCATTCCCACGAAACTCCTCGTACTTCTCGACCAAATCGAGTAACTCATGTAGTAATGGGTAACTCATAGTACTATGTGCTAAAGTCCTTTAATAGTTGCGATACCGCTGCTCTAGCGGAACGAAAATCCACAAGAGGACGTAGATGGGAATGCCCGCAAAAGCAGTTGTGAATGTGAGTATTAGGTAGATGAGTCGTACGATCGTCGGATCCCACCCGAAGTAGTCAGCGATGCCGCCACATACGCCTCCTATCCACGCTTCACGAGAGCGATAAAGTCTCTTGTTGTTAGCCATAGTTGTATTGGTTGGTTTTTATTGATAAGTCTATCGTAGTTTCTTAGGCCAGAACTAGCTAAACTGCGCTGGTTCAGCTACAAATGTACAAAAAGTTCTAGACTTCAGCCCTGGCTGGGAAAACCCAACGCCGGCTCGATACAATAATTTAGAATCGGCTACGTATCGACATGGTGCTGTGTAGGAAAATACTGACTCCCACGTGGAAATTTTCAAATCCCTCCGGAGGGACGAAATGATCCCCACGGAGGGACGAAATAAAACTTCGGAGGAAATGTTTCTCGCCCACGTAGATAGTTGACAATTCCCAGATGAGAGTCCCTGCTTTTCTCCCTATGGGGGATGTGAAGGATACCGACCCGAGACGATGAGAAAACGAGCGAAAACAGCTGATTTGGCAAGAAAATGGCTCTCAGCAAGAGGATATTGAGCGTTTTTTGCCCAAAATAGTTGCAGAGAACGAAAAAATCACTATCTTTGGGGCGTGGATAGTACTGAAAGCCTCTAGAGAGCTACTCTACAAGCCTTCAGAGCTATTCGCAAGAACCTACACATAGGACAAATGTATTACTAATCATAAACAAGTTTATCTATGAACAAAACAGATTTCATCAAGACTGTTGCTGACAAGGCTCAGCTAACTCAGAAGGACACAAAGGCTGTCTATGAGGCTATGGTAGAGACCATCCACAAGGAAATGAAGAAGGGCGAGCGCCTCACACTCGTAGGCTTTGGCTCATTCTACGTTTCTGAGCGTGCTGCTCGCAAGGGCATCAACCCACAGACTGGTAAGACTATCCAGATCAAGGCTAGCAAGTCTATCAAGTTTAAGCCTAGCTCAGCTCTAGACATCAACAAGAAGAAGTAAGCACTAGCTACGCAATTTGATGCCTTCGGGAGTGCTATTGCCCTCTCGATGTGTATCAATAAAAAGAGAGAGGGGTAGACTCCGTACAGAGTCTACCCCTCTCTCTTAACTATTAGTTGCTTGCTATCTAGTTGCCTTACGGAAGGAGTACCTGAGGATGAGCCCCAAGAGCGTGAGGCTCACGGGGAAGGCAAACCAGATGCCCATCAGCTGAGGACCATTGCCCTCGAGCCCTATACCAAAGCCGAAGAGCCACGCCATAGCTGGTGCCACAATCAGGTGACATAGAGCTGCAGCGGGTGCCAGTATCGTCACACGACTGATGCCTCTGAGCGCATTGGCATAGATGATCTGTAGTGCATCGCCTATCTGGTAGATGCAGAGTGGAATGAGCGCTAGGTAAGTCGCCTCAGCGACCGAGAGGTCGGCATTGAAGAGGCGCACCACCGGCTCACGAAACAGGACTAAGAGCGGCATCATCACCGCTGCTACAAAGAGACAGAGGTAGACGCCCGCACTAGCCACACGACGGGTCTCTTGTCGCTCTCCTTGTGCTAGGAGCGTGCTACTACGTATCGCTGTGGCTGCGCCGATGCCGTAGTAGACCATGAAGCCTAGCGTACTAACTGTCGCAATGATCTGATGCGCTGCCAGGGCTGACGTACCGATCCGAGCGACCAAGATGACCGCTATCGAAAAGGAAGCAGCCTCCATACCCATCTGCAGTGCTACGGGCGTGCCTAGTCGTAGCAGTGGAGCCATCCCCTCACGCCACGACCAGCGCAAGCGTCGCAACCGCTCCAGGATCTCACGATAGCGTGGTAGCAGAGCAGTCACTGCAACGATTGCTAGCAGCATCGCTATACGACTGCTCAGCGTGGCTATGCCAGCACCATACAAGCCCCACTCGGGGAAGCCCCCTTTGCCATAGATGAGGAGGTAGTTGAGACCGATGTTGAGTACATTGCCCGCTAGGGTGATGTACATCGGGATCTGCGTATCTCCCATCCCCTCGGTGTACTGCTTGAACGTATTGAAGAGCATCACCACCATAAAGCCCACGATCTGGATACGGTAGTAGGGTAGGGCTATGGCCTGCAGCTCATGGGGTAGATTGAACAGCTCCAGACTCCCCTCGAGGAGTAGGAGTCCCCCGCCGATTAGGAGGGCGATCAAGAGGTTGAGCAGGAAGCTATGCCCTAAGTAGTGCGCCACCTGATCGGAGCGTCCCCATTCCTTATTAGTCGCCACCAGCGGTGTCAGACCGTAGGAGAAGCCCATCCCGAAGATGATGACTAGGTTGAGAAAGTTATTGACAAAGGAAGCTGCCGCCAGCTCGTCTAGGCTGTGGTGACTCACCATCACATTGTCGGCAAAGCCCACGAGGATCAGTCCCACCTGTCCGATGATCACGGGCAGCCCCAGTCGTAGCAAAGGCCCGTAATGCACCCGACAGCTCCGATAGTATGCACTCCAACTCATATCACACGAACCGCACCGGACGACTAAGAGTTAAGACGAGCGAGAAACTCCTCCTCCGTGACGAGCGGGATGCCGAGCTCCTCAGCTTTAGCATGCTTTGAGGGGCCCATATCGCTGCCCATCAGGACGAAGGTCGTACGCCCCGAGATGCTCCCCACGTTGACACCGCCGTGCTGCTCGATGAGCTGCTTGTACTCGTCACGGCTGTGCTGGGTGAAGCTCCCTGAGATAACGATCCGCTCGCCTTCGAGGCGGTTGGACTGAGGCGTATCGGTCGCCTCTTCGGCACGCTCCTCTAGGACTACGCCACAGCGCTGCAGCTCTGCAATCAACTGCTGATTACGCTCTAGCGAGAAGAAGTAAACGACCTGCTCGGCTATCTTCGGTCCCACATCGGGCAGTGCTTGTAGCTCGTAGTCGGTCGCCTGGGCTAGACGCTCGATGCTTTGGAAGTGTCGTGCCAGCGTCTTCGCCGTGCCCTCGCCAACATAGCGGATCCCAATGCCGTAGAGTAGACGCGCGAAGGGGCGACTCTTCGACTGCTCGATGCTGGCGAGGAGGTTGTTGATCGACTTCTCCTTAAAGTTCGGCAGCTGCGCCAGATCGCTAGCGGTGAGCTTGTAGAGGTCGTCGATGTTTTCGATAAGATGTCTGTCAAAGAGCGCATCGATCGTCTCAGGCCCTACGTTGATGTCGGCAGCTCGTCGTGTGCAGTAGTGCTCGATGCGTCCCATGATCTGTGGCGGGCAGGCGTAGCTATTGACACAGTAGTAACCCACCGAGCCATCGATCTGCTGAAGTGGCGCACCACAAGCGGGACAACGCTCTGGCAGGCGTACAGGCTCCGCTTCGGGTCGTCTGAGACTAGTCTCCACGGCGGTGATCTTAGGAATGATCTCGCCACCCTTCTCTATATATACGTAGTCATGGTAGTGCAGGTCGAGACTTTTGATGAACTCCTCGTTGTGCAGCGTAGCGCGACGCACCACCGTCCCCGAGATGAGGACCGGCTCCACATTGGCCACAGGCGTGACGATACCTGAGCGACCCACCTGATAGTCCACCGAGAGAAGCTCCGCGCGCGCATTCTCTGGCTGATACTTGTAGGCAAAAGCCCATCGTGGCGACTTCGCCGTATTGCCGAGCGCACGTTGCTGCGTGAGACTGTCCACCTTGAGGACGATACCATCCGTGGCGTAGGGCAGATCGCCCCGCTGCACGTCCCACTCATCTATATAATGGTATAGTGCCGACAGGTCGCTACTCTTAAATGGTGCGACGCCCGTGTCAAAGCCCATCTCCTCCAGGAGCTTCATCCGCTCATAGTAACTATCCGGCAGGCGAGTCTCATCATCTAGCGCATAGAGATAGTAGCAGATGCAGAGCAGACGACGCTGCGCCACGATACGACTATTGAGCGTCTTGAGCGTACCCGCAGCCGCATTGCGCGGATTGGCAAAAGGCGCTTCGCCCTCAGCCGCGCGCTCCCCATTGAGTCGCTCGAACTCCTTGAAGGGCAGTAGCACTTCGCCCCGCACCTCGATGCGCCCAGTCGTGTAGTCGGGATGCCCCGCAACTGGGCGCAGACGTAGCGGCACCGACTGGATTGTCCGCACATTGACCGTCACGTCATCGCCGAGCGTCCCGTCACCACGCGTCACGGCACGCACCAGCACCCCCTCCTCGTAGATCAGCGATATGGAGGAGCCGTCATACTTCATCTCCGCCACCCACGGCACATCGTCCGTAGCTAGGAGCGTGTCGGTACGCTCGCAGATCTCAGCAATCTCGTCGTAGTTGTAGGTGTTCGAGAGCGAAAGCATCGGCCGCTCGTGCGCCACCTGAACGAAAGCATCGTTTCGATCTCGCCCCACACGTAGGGATGGCGAGGTCGGGTCTGCAAACTCAGGGTGCTCCGCCTCCAACGTCAGGAGTCGCTGCATCAGGGCGTCGTAGTCCGCATCGCTAATGGTCGGGGCATTGTCTAGGTAGTAAGCGCGGTTGTGCTGCTCGATCGTCTTGCGCAGCTGCTCGATCTCTAGCTCTGTATTATTGGATGTCATAGGGAGTTACTTCACTTGGTCAAAGGGGGTACGATTCGCGATGGCGCTCCCGAGCGTCACCTCGTCGGCATACTCGATCTCGTCACCGATAGAGATACCCCGTGCGATGAGCGATACCAGCACACCCGTAGACTCTAGACGCTTATATATATAGTAGTTGGTCGTGTCACCCTCTAGGGTCGAGCGTATGGCGAGGATCACCTCACGGACAGGCTCTTCCTGGACACGCTCGTAGAGCGACTCGATCTCTAGGTCGTTTGGCGTGATGCCATCTATGGGAGAGATGATCCCGCCCAAGACGTGGTATAGACCTTTGTATCGGTGCGTCTGCTCGATGGTCAGGACGTCCTTCACCTGCTCGACGACGCAGACGGTGCTCTGGTCCCGCTGCGGATCGGAGCAAATGTCGCAGAGCGGGCTGTCGCTGATGCAGTGGCACCGCTCGCAGTAGCAGATCTTCTGGCGAAGGTCTATGATCGCCTCCCCCAGATGCTGCGCATAGGAGGGCGGCTGACGAAGCAGGTGCAACGCCATACGCATAGCAGTCTTGCGCCCTATGCCAGGAAGGAGGGAGAGCTGATCTACGGCACGCTCGAGCCATTGGGAGGGGTACTGATCTTTCATAGTCTAGTAGGTCGCCACAAAGATACGAAAATGGCGACAGCTCTTTCACTAGAAAAAGCAATCCTCTAGAGACGAAAGATCTTTCGTCCCTAGAGGATGTTCTATTACTGTTGTCTTGTAGTGCCGCTTACTTAGCAGGCTCTAGCTCTACCGTGAAGTGACGCAGCACCGGTAGCTCACGGGTGATGACGTAGCCACGTGTGATCGACTCACGACGGTCATAGACATTCTTGCAGGCAGCTGCGATGACGTCCATGTGATTGTTCGTGTAGGTACGACGTGGTATAGCGAGGCGGAGTAGCTCCAGCTTAGGATAGCGGTTCTCACCCGTCTTAGGATCGCGGTCTGCTAGGATAGAGCCGATCTCGACACCACGGATGCCAGCCTCTAGGTATAGCTCGATGCCGAGCGTCTGAGCGATAAACTCCTCCTTGGGAACGTGCGTCAGGATCTTCTTCGCATCGAGGAAGATCGCGTGTCCACCAGCAGGACGCTGATAGGGTACACCGTACTCGTCTAGCTTGCTACCGAGGTAAGCTACCTGACGGATGCGCGTGTCGAGCATGTCAAACTCCGTGTTCTCATCCAGACCGATAGCCAGTGCGTTCATATCACGACCGTTCATACCGCCATAGGTGAGGAAGCCCTCATTCATCACAGCGTACATAGAGCACTTGTGGTAGAGCTCCTCGTCACGCATAGCGAGGAAGCCACCCATGTTGACCACAGCGTCCTTCTTGCTAGACATGGTCATGATGTCAGCGTAGCTAAGCATCTCACGGACGATCTCCTTGATCGACTTGTCAGCGTAGCCCTCCTCACGAGTCTTGATGAAGTAAGCATTCTCAGCAAAGCGAGCACCGTCGATCTGTAGCGGTATGCCGTACTTGTGGCACAGCTCGCTCGTCTCACGTACATTCTTCATAGAGACAGGCTGACCGCCAGCCGTGTTGTTGGTCACCGTCAGGACGCACATAGGGATCTGCTCCTTGGGGTACTTCTTAAAGCAATCCTCCAGCTTGTTCAGATCCATCTCACCCTTGAAGGGTAGCTCTAGCTCCGTATTGCTTGCCGCATCGATCGTGCAGTCTACGGCTACAGCCTTGCGAAACTCGATGTGCCCCTTCGTTGTGTCAAAGTGTGAGTTGCCCGGTACGATATCGCCCTCCTTGAGCGTAGCCGAGTAAAGCACATTCTCAGCAGCGCGACCCTGGTGTGTAGGGATCACGAGGGGGAAGGTGCAGATCTTCTCGACAGCATCCTTGAGGTTTTGGAAAGAGGAAGCACCCGCATAGCTCTCATCGCCAACCATGATGCCCGCCCACTGACGGTCGCTCATAGCGCCCGTACCGGAGTCCGTCAGGACATCGATAAAGACCTGTGACGATTTGAGACTGAATAGGTTGTAGTGTGCTTGCTTAATCCACTGCTCACGCTGCTCGCGCGTGCTCTTGTGTATCGGCTCTACCATCTTAATGCGGTATGCCTCAGAAAAAGGTATCTCCATAGTAGTTCTATTAAATTATTGTGTTCTTTTACTGCCCCAAAGATACGGAAAAAGACACACTAAGGGTGTACGAGTAACGATTTTGTAGGGACGCTCGGTCTGAGCGTCCGTTGTATCAAAGGTTATAGCATCAAGATTGTTATCTGTTTTGGCTGGTTCGACAACGGACGCACAGACCGTGCGTCCCTACAGGGCTCAGTGGGGACAGGGCTCAGTGGGGACGGACGTCCTCCGGCTAGACACGACCGTGAGCCCCTACAACGGGGTTACACGTTGAGGACTCTATCGCTTGCCACCTCGGGTAGATTTACTACCTTTGCTTCGATTAAGAAGGTTATATAAGAATCACACAAAAGCATCTACAGATATGCAGATAGTAGACATCAAAGGGCGCGAGGTACTAGACTCGCGCGGCAATCCAACAGTGGAGGTAGAGGTCATCCTAGATAGCGGAGCCATGGGGCGTGCCGCTGTACCCAGTGGAGCCTCTACAGGGGAACATGAAGCACTCGAGCTACGTGACGGCGACAAGAGCCGTTACCTCGGCAAGGGCGTCCGCAAAGCGGTCGAAAACGTCAACGAGGTGATCGCTCCGGCTCTCTTCGGCATGAGCGCGCTCGAGCAGCGTGAGATAGACCAGAAGATGATAGACCTAGATGGCACAGAGACCAAGAGTGTACTCGGTGCTAACGCTATCCTAGGCGTCTCGCTAGCTGTCGCTAAGGCTGCTGCTGACGAACTAGCTATACCGCTCTACCGCTACATCGGTGGCGTCAACGCACACATACTACCTATACCGATGATGAACATCATCAATGGTGGTGCACATAGCGATGCTCCCATCGCTTTTCAGGAGTTTATGATCCGTCCCATCGGTGCCAAGAGCTTTAGCGAGGCGCTCCGCATGGGTGCCGAGACATTTCACGCACTCAAGAAGGTGCTCCACGATCGTGGACTCAGCACTGCCGTAGGTGACGAGGGTGGCTTCGCTCCTAAGCTCGATGGCGTAGAGGATGCGCTCAATAGCATCATTGAGGCGATTCATCAGGCTGGCTACAAGCCTGGTAGCGACATAACCATCGCTCTAGACTGCGCCGCTAGCGAGTTTTACCATGAGGGCGTCTACAACTACGCCAAGTTTGAGGGCGAGAAGGGTCAGCAGCGCACTCCCGCCGAGCAGGTCGCTTACCTAGAGACACTCGTCAGCAAGTACCCCATCGATAGCATCGAGGATGGTATGGACGAAAACGACTGGGAGGGTTGGCATCTGCTCACCGAGAAGCTAGGCGACCGCCTGCAGCTCGTCGGTGACGACCTCTTTGTGACCAATGTGGACTACCTCAGCCGAGGCATCAAGGAGGGTTGCGCTAACTCCATCCTGATCAAGGTCAACCAGATAGGTACGCTCACAGAGACGCTCGACGCGATCGACATGGCACATCGTCACGGCTTCACAGCGGTCGTATCGCACCGCTCTGGTGAGACCGAAGACACCACCATCGCAGACATCGCCGTAGCCACCAATGCAGGACAGATCAAGACTGGTTCGCTGAGTCGCACCGACCGCATCGCTAAGTACAACCAGCTACTGCGTATCGAGGAGGAGCTAGACGCACGTGCTACATACGGATATCGTCGTCTACGCTAAGTAGTCGGTGATCGTATCTGAGCGGTCACGACATACGACGGCTTTCGTTAGACCAACAAATAGATATCCACGTGGGAACTCGCAATTTCCGCGTGGATATTTTTTTCCCCCCACGTAGTTTACTGGCTGTTGGCTGGAGTGATTGGAGCTATCAGAGCTATCAGAGCTATCGGAGCCATCGGGACTCTAATCTCTAACCTCTAATGGCACTCCGATTGCTCCGATGGCTCCGACCAGGACTGGTGCATTGCAATAATTTAGAGTTGATTACATATCGGTACGGTGCAGTGTCGGGGAAAACGGATTTCCACGTGGATATTTCAAAATCTCCACGTGGAGAATTTTTATTTCCCTGTGGTTCCCTGAAAATGGTTGACTTATTTTTTTGCTGAAACGGATGTCGGTTGACATCGTTTTCGTCGTCAAACTAGAATGAGTTGTCTCGACTTTTCAAAGATACTGATTTTAGTTGACTCTGGTAGTTTGGGGTGGTTTTTCGTGGTATACCCCAGGCTTGTTTTTTTTTCTTTTTCAAATCGGATAAACTCCCCGTCGGTAATGCAACTGACTAAGCCAAACGCCAGTAGCAGAGCGGAGGGCGTTTGGTGTGTCAGGTGCATTGCCGCTCTTTGTGTTCCGATTGAAAATGAAAAATCCTGTCTCTTCTCTTTTTGCTGAAATAAGTTCTATTTAGTTGGTCACTAGCTCCTTTGACTCTTCGTCTTTTCGAGCTTTCTGAATTGCGTCTTCACGATAGCTGCGCCATCGCTTCTTCAGGGGACCCGTACATTCCCTAGCTTCTTGTGGGGTCATATAGTCGATGCTCATATGAGGGCGAATGGTGTTGTAAGTCTCTATAGCTTTGCTGATTGCACGATTTGCCTCAGCGATGCTACGGAACACTTTGCCCTTTAAGAATTCATTCTTAATGGTGCTGTTCACCCGCTCTGACTGGGAGTTCTCTTTGGGGTCTCCTGACTCTGTCATGCTGATTTGTATTCCTCTTTTATTGAGCATCTTAGTGTACTGCCGACTGGCATATTGAGTGCCTCTGTCGGAGTGGTGGATGAGATCGGAAGCGTCCTTTTGGGGAATCCGCTTGAGGGCTTGCTTTAGTGCCTCGCAGGGGTATTCTGAGGCGAGACTGTCCCCTAGACTATAGCCCACAATCTCCTTCGTATAGTTATCCAAAATCAGGGATAAGAAGCAGAACTCAACGCTGTTGTCCCCTCGCTCCAAGGGGATGTAGGTGATGTCGCTGCTCCACACCTGATTTGGACCATCGGGGATAAGGTCCCGAACGAGGTTGGGGTAGGTGGGCAGGTCGTGGCCAGAGTCCGTGGTGCGTGGAGCTTTGTAGCGCCTCGGTATGCGGACGTAAAGCTTGTGCTTGCGTATGTAGCTCACAAACTTGTCTCTGCCAACGGGATAACGGGTACCCCACTCCCTGCAATACTGCATCCAAAGCGATACGCCTCCGATGCCTGGATTGCTTTTCCGTGCTTCCATAATATAGCTTATCACTATAAACTCGAGCTCAGATTCTCTCAAGGATGTGTCGGACTTGAGGTACTTGTAATAGGCTTGTGGACTCTTATCTAGCGCCTTGCAGACCTTCTTGATTGGGTGTTCATATTGATCTTTCACGGCTGTCACAACTAGTGCCCATTTTTTTTTTGCTCGTCGATGCCGTACACCTCCAAGCAGGTCTTGAAGACGTCTCTTTCTAAGCAGGCTTGGTCAAGAGCTTTTTCGAGCTCCATGATACGTGCTTTCAGGGCGACATAGTCATCCTTGCGGAGCTCCTCAGACGAGGTGCCTTGTGGGGGTATTCTCTTTTTGTTCATAGCTTTAGCCACTTCAGGGTTTTCTTGCTCAAAGATACGAATCCAATTGCGAATCGTACATGATGTTACCTGATACTGGCTCGCTAGAAGCTTGACAGAGTAGCCATTTACGTAGTAGCGCTTGAGTGCCTCAAGCCGTTCGGCCGTTGTGGCATGTCCCTTGGTCGGGCGATTTTTTGATCCTTGTGCGGGATTCGACTGACTGTCTTTTGTCTGTTTCATTGTACTCATAGTTAGGTTACTTACGAGTCAACTTTTTTCAGGGTAAGACACTCCGTTGGAACCGAAAAGTTCCTCTGCTGGAACTAAAAAGTTCCTCCGCTGGAACTAAAGAGTTCCCCCCTTGGAACTAAAAAGTTCCAAAGGGGGAACCGTTTTTGGAACTCGTATGTACTACGGACACAACACGATACGTGTAACCCTTTGTAGGGGGCACTCGCTAGTGTCTCGTGGGATGACGACCGTTTTATCAAAGGTTACAGCGTCAAGATCGTTCGACAACGGACACCCATGACGTGTAACGATTTGTAGGGACGCTCGGTCTGAGCGTCCGTTGTATCCAAGCGATACGTGTAACCCTTTGTAGGTTACAGCGTCGTGGTTTTAACGGGGACGGACGCCCTCTCGCTAAACACGAACCGTGCGTCCCCTACAAAGGGCTACACGTCTCGCGTTGACACAATGAGCGTCTTGCCATGTGAGTCCGTACTAGCGGATTACTCGTAAGATCGCTCACTGATAGTAAGGCATAGTCTAGGAAATTCGTATATTTGCAAGCGGTTAGGTACACTTTTTCCTCGAAAATCAAGCGGATTTCTCGAAAAAAGCACTGTAACTAACTGATATTCAACGCGTCTTAAATTTAGCTCTCGCAGAGCATCTTCCATTAGAACAAGGATTAAGACTAGAACCCTTGATATCTACAGAGATGGTCTCTGTGGGCTCGCAGAGCATCTTCCATTAGAACAAGGATTAAGACCACGTGAAGAAAAGTCTCTTCATTTCTTTTTCACCTCTCGCAGAGCATCTTCCATTAGAACAAGGATTAAGACTGCACCTCCTCTATCGTGAGGTACTCCCGCTTGCTCTCGCAGAGCATCTTCCATTAGAACAAGGATTAAGACATGTTTCCAGTGATTGTAATTTCTTGCATATTGTTTCTCGCAGAGCATCTTCCATTAGAACAAGGATTAAGACTCCTAGGGGGCGGGTGTCCAGTCCGTGGCGACTGTACTCGCAGAGCATCTTCCATTAGAACAAGGATTAAGACTCCGTAGCAGTATCGAGCCACCCGCCAAAATTGAGTCCCTCGCAGAGCATCTTCCATTAGAACAAGGATTAAGACTTGCGCTGTACGAGGGCTTTCATCAGAGCCTCCTTGCTCGCAGAGCATCTTCCATTAGAACAAGGATTAAGACAGCTTGACGGGTTCGTTTGCGTTCATTTCTTGTTGCTCGCAGAGCATCTTCCATTAGAACAAGGATTAAGACTCTATGCCGTCCGTTAGGTTGTAGATTGCTATCTGCTCTCGCAGAGCATCTTCCATTAAAACAAGGATGTTGAGGAGAGAGGTTGGGACGAATAAGAAGAGGAGACTGTTGTGTCAACAGGCTCCTCTTGTTGGTACACGTCTTGCTTTGACGGGAACGGACGCACGAGCCGTGCGTTCCTACAAAGGGCTACACGTCTCGCTTTGACGGGGATGGACGCTCAGACCGAGCGTCCCTACACGGCGACGTCTTGCTTTGACGCAACGGACGCTCTCTGACTAGATACTAGCCGAGCGTCCGTACAGCATCGCTACACGTCTCGCCTTGACACAACGGACGCCCTCCGACTAGATACTAGCCGTGCGTCCCTACATTATCGTTACTCGCCTCGCTTTGACAGGGACGGGCACCCTCTCGCTAAACACGATCCGTGCAACCCTACTGTAAGGCCATTTATAGTATAGCTACGATGTTGGGGTTGTCTAGAGAGACGCTGTTGTAACCCTCTATATAGAATTCATCGACGAGGTAGAGACGCTCGCTGGCTCGTGTCATCGCTGTGTAGAGCCACTGGTAGGCGGCAGCTTTGGCTTCGAGGGTGAAGTTGCGCGGTATAGAGACATACACGTGAGGCCACTCCCCACCCTGCGCCTTGTGACAGGTCAAAGCGTATCCATAGACAGCTCGGAGCGCATTGAGATAGGGGTCTCTAAACATCTGCTCCTCATACTCCTGGCTTCGCTGCTTGATGTCCCGCTCCCGCATCCTAATGTGAAAATCGATGAAGAGCCTTTTCTGTGCGCTTTGGTCTAGATTGCTATAGCCTGAATAGAGTATATCCTCGATGAGCAGTAGCGAGAAGAGCTGTCGCGAAGCTATCTCCATGACCTCTACGCGGAGGAAGGTGAGTCCAGCTCGCCGCTCTCTCTGGCCTAAGGCGACTACTCGCACGAGATCTCCGTTGCGCAGATTGGAGGGTAAGTTGTTTTGTGTGACGAGGAGTAGCTCACCCTCCATCAGTGTTGTATCGGTAAAGCCTAGTGCTGGGCGAATCGTCTTAGCGTGCTGATTGCAGAGTCTATTGGTCGTGCAGAGGAGTGTCGCAGCTGTGTAGCCTGCCCTGCGCACGTCTGCTATGTAGCTATCCAAAAGAGTCTTACTACTATCGACGAGCTCTATGTCCTTATAGTTGCGTAGCGGTAGCTTACCCCACCTTACAGCTGGGGGATCCTCATAGAGCTTACGGACTCTATCAGCGGCTAGGATGATGTCATTGTCCTTCGCTTGACGCACTATCTCTGTCAGCCTGACCTCCTCAGCTTCTATGGCAAAGTTTTCATAGAGATAGCTCTGCGAGAGAGCAGGCGAGTCGCTCTGACCTACAGGGGGAAGCTGACACTGATCGCCTACGAAGATAAACTTGCCCTGCGGATTGATATCAAGGAGGTCTTTAAGTAGCCTACCTGATCCAAAGATCGCTTGTCTAGGGTTCGGCTCCTTGAGGTCAGACACCATAGAGGCTTCGTCTACGATATAGAGCATGGAGGGGTCCTCCGTCTTAGCCTCTTGCTTGCCAAACTGCAGTAGTAGCTGTCCCGTATTGTCTACATTGTCATTGGCCTCAATCTCTTTGAGCATCTTATTGATGTCTTTGTTGAATCCAATAAACTTGTAGATGTAGTGGTGTATGGTCTGAGCAAATCTCGTTACATCGACCGTATTTGCAGTCTCTGGGTCTGGTGCCGATGTCGCTTTGCGATTGGCTCCCACCTTGTCACTCAGCACCTTGGCAGCTCGACCCGTGGAGGCGAGCATCACAAAGCGTCTCTCACTTGCGAAGAGCCAGTCGACGAGCTCTCGCATGAGGGTAGTCTTGCCTGTACCGGCAAAGCCCGAGAGGATGAGTACTCGGCTAGACTCTTGCTCTACGAAGCCCTGGATCTGAGCCAAGGCTTTGCTCTGATCTGCAGTCAGGACTAAGTTGGTCTCGCTCATAGTCGTGATAATGGTCTGTGCGCATCAGGGTCTACCTATCTGTAAGGTCTTGCTTGTAGAGAGTTGCCACACAGATCTACTTTAGTACTCTCGAAATTCCTTGAACTCAAAGATAGACTCCTTCTTGCCGTCTGCTAGTTCGCTCGTCTTGCGCTGCGTGGTCGATGCAACACAGCGGACGCCTCGTGCGAGTAGCAGGGTGACAAGGCGAAAGGTGAAGGTCATCTCTCCCATAAGGTGAACGGTCAAGTCGCAATCGGGATATTTACTGCTGATCTCCTCTGCATACTCCTCAGCGAGTCTGTGAATCTCCTCTGTAGTCGCTCCTGGATCTATCACAGGGAAGGGCATATCCACCACCTCGCCGTACGCTCTTGCGGCATCAAGCTGAGCTTCGCTCCACTTGTCTGACGAGTGATTGGAGAGATTCAGGAAGAGTGGTGTAGAGGATTCGCAATGCGGAGTCGTGGCATCACCATTCTCTTCAATCCACAAGCTTACTTGATCAAGTAAATCTTTTATTTCAGCAGGGATCTTTTGTCCCCCAGTTGCATCTCCTCGAAATCCTGCATGATTGAAGTCATTTCGTAATCTGCCAATCTTTCCATAGAGTCCAGATAACTCTTTGACTATAGGAAGTTTCAGACATTTCCTGACGAAAGACTTCCCTTGTTCAATATTGTCGGAATCGAGTTCCAAATCCCACTTTTCCTCAGCTTGATTTTCTTGTGTGGCGATATAAAAAGCTTTTCCTGCCATCTCTAAGTAGAACTTAACATCGATGAATTCCTTATTGAAGCTATACCCTGCCTGATATGCAGTATACCCCTTTAGAGTCTCCTGTAGGATTGTAATACTCTGCTGGTAGAGTTGCTTATCATAACACCACTGAGCAGCAACAAAGCCATTCTTAAAGTTAGGTGTTCCTTCAAAAGGTTCAAACGAACTTCTGACTCTATCTATCAATGGCACCATTGGTTTGATTAAGCTAGCATCCAGCTTTTTGATTGCTTTGGATAAGTTTTGAAATATGCTACCATCGACAATCCTCTTTCCCCGTATAGTGGTTAGGGTTAGAGAAACAGTATCAAGTTTCTCTCTAAACTGATTAAGAGAAATTGCAGCTTCATTGCTTCCTTCTTTTTTTTGTAGTATTGGAGTTATCCTTTCACTCGCTAGTTCTGATAGAATAGCGGTACGTCCATTGCGTAGGAAGTCTGAGGCTGCTAAGGTCCAGTTCTGCACTTCAACGAGTGGCATCAAGTCGACAAGGGGCTTGATGGTCGCCTTTGCTTCATAGTTTCCGTATGAGATATGGACGACCTTCGTCTGCTTTAAGAACTTCGCATAGTTGCACAGTACGAGCAGTAGCATAGGGAGGTAGCGGAAGCTGTGAGTGATGTCGATGTATAGTTCATCGCCCTCCTGGAGGTTGTCGTAGATGATTTGAAAGACGCTCCATAGTCCCTGCTCATCGCCATCCTCAGTAATGTCAACGGTTTCAATAGGGCAAGGAAGCTTCATCTCTTTCAGTATGGGGTCCAGTCCTCGGTAGTCTTTTTCCTTTCCACCCTTATAGACTGGCTTTTCCTGCCAATTGGAAGTCCTAGCAGTAGGAGTGAGGAAAATGTAAGCGATGTCTTGTGCCGTCCACGTTTCCTTTACATTGAGAAACTCCAGCGTCGCCTCCTGTATGAAGCATGTATCAGAGGAGATAAAGTCTCCCTGTGTATATTGGCACGAGCCATAATTACTCGTTCCTAGTATAGAGATAAATACTTTGCGGTGTGGCATTTGGTCTTACAGTTTTAGTGGTTGCGTTAGTTTAGGGCCGTCGATAATGTCTCGTATGCCTAAGATGCGCATACGCTTGTTCATGTTTTCTTGTGTAGCCTTTGCGAAGCGCCACATCTGGTGTAGCGTAAAGATGTAGGAGTTGACTCGTAGCCCGAAGTCCTTGCTGATGGCTGCGAGCTTGTAGAGGTACTCGTCGACCACAGACTTGGGTTCCTTGCCGTAGCCTGTCATGGAGACCTTGCACTCGATGACGTAGAGGGCGTTGTCCTTGACGAAGACCACGTCTAGCTCATTATCATTGGACGTAGAGGAGAGACGGCAGATCTTGACCGACTTAGCTATATCCTCGTCTCTCAACTTGAAGTCTCGCTTGATGCGTAGATAGACATACTCCTCAAACCACTCTCCTCCGAGGTAGCGACGTAGCTCTGGTCGTGGGGCTTTCTGAGCGTATCTAAGCTCCTCGGTGAGGTAGAAGTTGCTCATCTTCTGTTCGTTGAAGAGATTGAATGGTCTCTGTGCGTCACAGATTAAGTCATTGTCGTAGTCATACGCTAAGCCGTAGAGTGTGAAGTACTCATTGAGACTGACCCTATAATCCAGCGAATAGGTCTGATCCGTAGAGAAGTCGTAATAGCTGTTTTTGCCTATTGGGACATAGACGAAGCTGGCGTTGAACTGACAGAAGTACTCATGCACAGCGAGCGACATAGTCTTGGTGCCACCCGTTATGTTGACAACATACTCCACGCTACCAGAGAACTGCTCCGCACGCAGGGCGTCTAGGATCTCCTTATAGTTATCGTTGGCGACGACAATGCGCCGCACACTCCCCTCCTTACGACCTAAAGCTACCTCGAGGTGCATCGCCTTCTCTTGCATCTCCATCTGTGGGGTACTCACGAAGAGCAGATCGCTATACTGCCCCTCCATCTCCTTGATGAAAAGAAAGTTGGGCAGGAGATGATCGCTCAGGATCGATACGATGGTCTTGCTCATAGCTACTTAATACTTAGAAGTCCAAAGATTTCATCTGCCAAGTCTTGCCCTAGCACCTTCGCCACTGTACGCTTAGCACTACCGTTCTTCCAAGTCTTTTTACCCTTGGCATTAGCCGTGTCGTAGGACTCTTGGAAGACTTGAGCGATGAGCTTAATTTCCTCCTCGTTGAGTGCCTTGCGACCCTCTTGCTCCTGTACAGCCTCCAGCCATTTCTTGATGTCGGTTAGATTGGCATTTAGAGATTTCGTAGCACTTAGCTTACCCTCCAAGCCAGCTTCATAGCGGGCTGCGCTCTCCACTGCTTGAGCTTTCTCTTCCGCTTGTTGACGTTGCAGATCTTCAAGCGCACTCTTCTTAGCCTCAAACGTCTCTCTGAAGTCTTGATAAAGAGCGCGTATGTCCCCATCCATGCGGTGTGCCATCTTTTCGTTCAAACGCGTCAATACCCGCTCTGCTTGCCGTATGGCCTCCTCTAGGGATAGGGTATCAAGCTCCTCTAGGCGTTGATTATACTCGGCCTTTAGGGTCTCTAGCTGTTGAGCTTTGATCTGCTCTTTAATACCCTCTGATAGAGAGTCTGGACCTGAGGCATGTCTTGGGGATAGCTTGCTAAAGCGGGGTAAGTAGTACTTATCGCCTCTTCCATTTTGTCCACCTTTGGCATCCTGGAACTCATTAACTCTAGGATCCGTAGACAAGCGCATATACTTGTACTCTTCTGTCTCGTTAGATACCGCACTACCCGCAAGCGCAAAGAGTTCTTGAATCTGAGGTGACTGATGCCAAGATGTGCCGAGATTATCACTCAGCTCATGCTCGAAGTGACCCATATAGTAGTTCGGCTCTTCAAGCCCCTCACCCTCCAGTATCGCTGAGTAGCGACAGCGTCCATAGCCGTAGGGTTTGGCTTGACCTAACTGGTGGTAGTAGAGATCGGGCTTGCCATGAAATGTTAGTGCCGAGAGTAGCGCACCCAGCTCGATAGGACGCAAGTTGTGAAAAACGATATCACCCGTAAAGGTCGCACCACTGCGAACAGGTGTGAGCGTTGAGTCAAGCTTCTCATTGCCTAGGCTCTTCTGCCACACACCATTCCTGACGTGATAACGCTTCCAGCCTGCAAGACGGCCATTGTTGTACGTTTGATATTGACCCGTGCGACCATTACTCCCCGTCTGCTCGATATACATTGGATAGTAAGAGGCCTTCGGAGTCCCCAAGACTAGCGTAACCTCCTCGCTGGGCTCAGCATTTGTAGAGAAAGCATTGGAAAACTGTACACGCCCTCTCAAGCTGTCCGTCCTGCCGGTGTAGCCGAAGATGCACTCGGCGAGATCGTGCGTTGACTCCTCCTGATGAGCCTGAGGAAGTAAGTCATAAGGCGTCTTGTCGTAGGGCAACTTATAGAGCAGTGCCAGTCCGAAGTCTTTGATCTGGTTGTCCTCTGCACGAAAGAAGACAGGCACACCCTTGTCTGTGTCTGTAAGGTGAGACTTCCAGTAGTTCCAGTCGTCAGAGTCCTTGTAGATGAATTCGTAATGCTCAAACTCCTCCTCTGAGAGGCTATAGCACCTCGTCCCCTGTGACGGAAAGACAAACTCGTAATACTTGCCAGCGTTCATACCACGCTCCTCCGTCCATTGGTCTGGAGAGCCAGTGAAGACTATGTCGCCAGTAAACTCTCCCCAATCTGCACAGGTCACATAGGTGAAGGTGTTGGTTCGGACTTCAGTGAAGGAGAGATTTTCGAGATCCTCATCCTTAAAGAGATGATACTTAAAGGCTGCTGTCTTAGGGTCAAATGTCTGACCATCCACTTCCTTCGTCTTATTGATATCGATGTGCGAATTACGACTAAAGTGGCTCGTTAGCACCTCTCCTCCAAACCAATCATCTATATCGCTATGACTAATGCGAAGCGGTTTACCATGGTCTACGATCTCGTAGGCATCACCCTTCTTGCGCAGGTAGCCACAACAGATATTCCTCTGCACATTTGGATCCTTTATTGTGTAGAGGGCTGTGTTATTCCACTCTCTCTGTGCAAACTTAGCCCGAGCGTCGAGGTTCATCTTACCGAAGCTCATGATCTCCATAAGATTGCGTACCTCCCCCTTGATAGAGGTGGCTGGGATGAAGTAACGACCAGAGACTTGGCTAAAGCGGTTATCCTCATCATCCTTGCTCTGTCCATTTCGGACGAAGATATCGCTCTCAGCCGTAATCGTAAGCCGAATCTTGCCACTTACGCCATCAGAAAACGGCACATCGTGTGAGATCTGATCTGCCCACGAGGGAAAGTATACCTGGTCGGACAGAGGTATGAAGTTAAATGGTGCGTGTACTGACATAGCGTATTACTTTTCAAATCCAACAAATACGATGCGGTCGAAGACCTTCACGGGGAGGTCTAAGCAAGCAGGCGACTTATCTTCCCTCCAGTAGCGAAGGAACTTGAGATAGCGCTGAGACATCCGATGAGTCACGAAGCGAAGCTGCTCCACCTCTGGGTCATTGAGATCCTCCTCTAGGACATCATACTGACTGATTAGGTAGTGTCCATCAGCGTGCTTGATAGTTAGGGAGCACTTACCCTCCTGACTATATAGGTAACCCTCTCTGATGAATGGGTTAGTCCCCTCAAAGAGCGTCATATCCAGAGGGCTGTCGCTATACTCTATGGGTGCATCAGCATTACTCAGCCAGAGGTAGCCCTCATAGCGCAGCTCGGTATTAATATCTTGAATCTCTACTCTCATAGTGTCTCGCCATTTCTTTTGATTGAACCACTGAATCGTCCATACCCCTTGTTTACGTTACCTCCTAAGGGAAGCATCCCGCTACAGAGATCTCTCAGAGCACTCTCGAAAGCAGTGATAGCCTTGCTAACTTGCTCACGCTCCTCTTGCACTAGAGCTTGCTTGTCGACGAAGATATCTAGCTTGATCTCCTGAGCGTTGGTATAGACCGCCTTCTCAGAGAAGAGTGCGCCTCCGATGCTACCGCCTGTAAAGCGGTCGATCTTGACATGATTGAAGACATGATCCTCCGTACTATCTGGACGCTCCATAAAGAGGTCGGTAAAGAGTACACAGCCACGTCGCTTGTCGCGACCCTGACTATCTCCCTCGCCTCCGAAGAGGAGACGCACAGCTTTGTTGTTTTGACCCGTATGTTCCTTCTCTAAGTCGCTCCCTTCCAGCCTGTCGGCAAAGATGCCACACTGCTTATTGTAGTGGTAAGCGGTGCGATGCGATAGAGCTCCCTTGACCGAAGAGCTCGGGATGAGGATCGACGCCGTACGCTCTTGGATAGAGCCCACTCCCTCCTGACTCCATACGATCTGCTGCTCAGAGACGTAGACCCGATCCGCTTCATCATCTCCAAGACCAGAGCCAAACATGAGGAAGTCTACAGGCTGCAATGAGACCTCATAGTGAAGCGTGCCCTCACCCGCGATAGGCTTTAGTTCGTAAGATGCGAAGCCCTCTCGTCCGTCTCGCAGACTAGAGGAGTTGTCTAGATAGAGTCTTAGATCGCTCTTCTGGCTTAGGTCTAGCTTGCGATAGAGAGCCGAGATCACCCGTATACTCCCGAAGCCCTTGCGACTACCGCCTCCCAGGCGAAAAGCGTCGGAGCCGATCGTGTCAATAATCTTAAGAAAGTCCGCCTCCTCTTGATCCTCCACGGCAATAAGCTCCATATCAAAGCAGAAGCGCGTACCTCGGAAGACCACCTCCTCGTCAAACTTGCCTCTTTGCTCCGCACTGCCTCGCTGCCCTATACGTACATGCTGTCGTATCGGTAGCACCTGATAAGCCTCCAGCACAGCATCTGCTGTGTCATGGGGTGCCAAGCCATCAACCACCTCTCCACGGCTGTTGAGGATCTTAGCATCGCTGATGATGAGACGAGAGCCCTCACCACCCCGCGGGTCTTGCCAACCCATGAGGGTGTTGCCTAGCTCTTGAGACTCTAGCGAGTGACGTATCACACCTGAGAGCGAAGTACCTGGTATAAAAGGATAGCCATTGACATCTCGCAGGACTGGCGCATCGGTCATTATGTTTTTATCTCCACACCCTATGGATAGCGGGCTGGTGGTCTCGATGATGATCCGCGCTGTGTATCGGATTGGATAAAATGTTTGTGCCATATCTTCTCAGAGAGGGGTTAGTTGTTGTTTGAGCAGTGCTTGCCCATCATAGAGGCTAGGTTGATCACGAGTTCTTGCAGAGAGCCACTTTTTTTATGTTCATCTAGGAACTTGTCTAGTACCTTCTTGCGCCCGTTCTTCTCCCACTTATCCTTTGCTACGCCATGATTGAGATAGCCTTCGATAGCCGCAATCAAGTCATTTGGCTGAGAGGTGACCATAGCCAAGTTGCGGATAGAGCCCCACTGAGAGGCAAAGGCTTCATCTCTCTTGAATAGTCCTCCATGCTCCTTGACAAAGCTATTTACCACATTCCAGACCTTGTTTTGCTCGCTCTGACGAGAGACTCTACTCTCTAGATAGTTCCACAGCAACTGGTCAGCCCCAGTGAGTGCAGGCAAGTCTTTAGGAGCAGGAGTAGCACTGTCTTTTTGACTCGTAGAGGGCTTTATAAAGCGATAGCTAGAGTGCCCCGTAGTAGGGTCTGCCTGGAGAAAGGCGGGGTTGTAGAGGACTCGCCCGAAGCCCTCGTTACAGTAGCTCCCGATGTACCTATCATGCAGCCCTTGCGCATTCGTCTGAACGATAAAGACACTCCCCTTCTCAAAGCCACATCGGTCAGAGTCATAGGCGCGGAGCTTGTAGTTCCACGGGGCATACTGGAAGGTGCGTACCTGACACTTGTCCCACAGGATCTGCCCCTCCTCTATGCCTAGCTCCTGAGCCGTGGGGTGAAAGCTCGGATAGCCGTTGTCATCAAGGAAGATCAGTCTAGAGTCCGCATAGACGGCTACACACCGACCAGCCGTCCCTAGCTCGACAGCCTTATCCGTACTCGTCGGCTCCTCAAAGTCATACAGAGAGATCTCCACGAGTCCAAACTGAGCCGTCCTCGAGCGTCCGATATGTCGCTGCCCGACCAGTGCACCGATGATCTCCTCGCGGTAAGCTTGCGCCTCCTCATCTATCTCGACTGAGAAGTATAGCGTCACGCCTCGCTGCAGTGCCTCTAGGCCAAACATCTGCTCATCCTGAGCACGACGTCTCGCTGAGTCATAGGCAGACTTGATGAAGAAGCTCTTATCCACCTTAACCTTATAGGCCTGACTCTCATCGAAGACATAGAACTCTTTGCGCTCCTGCTTCAGTTGCTTCGCTCTCATCTCTACACTGCTTGGATCAGGGATAAGATAGTTTACATAGCCCCCCCGCTTTATACCGTCTCGCTTGGGACTATAGATGGCGGCGGGGATCTTCACGCTACGGCGATCTCCTAGAGAGGGGTTGGCATCTCCAAACCGCACATGTCCACTATGAAATATCAAGAAGCTACGCTCATCCTCCTTATCATATAACTTGCTAGCTACTACGCCCAGGAAGTTACTCCCAGGGATAAAGGGTAGTGTCTGCGCCTTACCTTCGGTAGCTGGCGTATCGTTGAGTACGATATCAGACAGCAGCTCACACTTAAACTTCAATACCTCCATCATTACTCTACTCTAGAAAGTTTGCAACGGCCGTAGCCTCTATTCCTACCTAAGCCTAGTCGCTTGACAAAGTGCAAAGCGTCCTCCATCAGCGCCTCTTGCTCCTCAGACTCCAAGCCTATGATCTCGCCATATAGCGTACACGGGATAGTCGTCTGGATACGTCGCAGACTATGATCCTTAGCTAGGCCATCATCTCCTATCGCCGTAGAGGCCAGGGTATGGTATAGCATAGCGGGTAGTGCCTTACACGCTTCAGAGTTTTTGATATGCTGTGTCAGAGCATCACTCAGAGAGGCATTGGTAAAGTGTAGCTTGCCTTGCTGGTTCTCACTCCCGAAGAGCTCGTCAACGAGTGTCATATCGTCACTACCCCTGAAGTGTAGCACGCTAGCCACAGCCTCACGTAATAATCCCTTGATTGTCTTGCCTGGGATAAAGGGGAGCCCATCTGGGTCCTTTATGACCAACTCATCAGCATCAGCTCCAGCCGCCTGACCAGAGCCACAGTGCCAGTTAGAAAAGAATTCTACTTGATACTTCATCGCTTCCGTTTCTAATCTTTTGTCACCACATTCATAATGCTATACAGCGAGAGCACCTCAAAGGCGGGATATGCCGTCACCACCCTCGGTGTGTCCTTATCATCAGTTTCTTTTCGTCTACATTTCGCTGTGCAGAGCTCTGTGACCAGTTTACTACTAGCACCACTATACACACTCTTCATACGATCTAGATGCTGACTAGCGAAGTCTACACTCCGATGCATGTGCGTGAGCCACTGGCGTAGCCCTGACTTGACACCCTCATCGTCTATCTTCTGAAGTCGCTCACAGTACGACAGCAACTCATCTATGGTGAAGTAGTCAGCGCGCTCCGCTAAGTAGTATGGCCCGAATTCAAAGGAGAGAGCATCTGTGAGCATTAGCACGCGCTCAACGATGTCAGCATAGCTCTCTACGTAGCTATCCTCCACCTTGTGAAACATCAGGCACGAGGGGATGCTCTCCCCAGCAGCTAAGTGAAACTTGGCATCATGCTTAGCTGCACTGCAGAGATCCTCCGCTAGCTTATAGCCATAGTGGAAGGGGTAAGAAGACTTGATAAAAGCAATCCCAGCACAGGCCGTCAGATAGGGCAGCCTCGTGGCACCATGCACGATCTGCCCTAGCTCTCCCTGCCCCGTATGATACTCAAACTGACGAATGAACTCCTGTGCATACGCTATAGCCAGACTACCACGTATGATTACCGTCATATCATCACCACCCAGTACGACAGGACGCAGTGGATAGGAGTCGCCCTCTCGCACTCCTAGCTTCTCAAAGGCGGCATTGGCAGCACGCTCAGTAGCCTCGTCTAGTAGCTGGGAGAAGTGCCGATACTGCGCCATGTCTCCCCCGATACGCTGTACGATCTGCCCCAAGCTATTGCCATCAGCATGGACGATAGCGATCCAGTCATTCCTATCCGTCAGCTTTGCGATGTCATAAGGGTATCGATCCGCATCCACCTTCTTATCACTATCAGTGCCATAAAAGCTTTTCTTAGCGAGCGATAGAGCGTGAATATAGCGTCTCTTAGCAGCTGTCGTCATGTCGACACTTTTATCTTGCCCCTCAGGAGCAACTAGAGGTAGCCCCGTCTTGTTAGATCGCTTCATACCTAGCGCACCGAGCGTCAGACTAGGTTGGGGCTGGTTACGCTGGCTCCGGAGCTTCTCCTCCAGCTCATTGACGCTATCGCGGAAGTCTCCCGTCATCTCTACGACAGCCTGACTGATCGTGATGCCAGGCGCCTCGATCATCACACGACGAGGGAAGTCGCGCACCGTCCTAGCGCAAGCCTCTAGATCGTCAAAGTAGTAGCGCACATTTCCCGCAGCACCGATGATCAGAGCCTCATCACGATAGAGCTCTCCGACCGTCTCGCGAAAGAGCTGCGTGCAGATCTGCGCCACCAGCTCACTGGCTCCCACGATATCTTTCAGCTCATTCGTCTGAAAGATAAAGTTTTGGATTCCTTGCACAGAGGCACCATATAAGTATCCCATGAGTAAGTCCTTTATTTAGTTTCTAATTCTTGTCAATGTCCCAAAGCCTACACTAGCGTGCCGGCCCAATCCGATCTGATCGGGCAGCGATACGTTAGCGGCAAACTGTATGTCGAGCGTCACCAGTGGCACGCCCTTGTACTTCACAGATCGCATAGGTGTCATGGCTGTAATCTCCGTCTCGAGTAGCGAAGGGACGAAGATGCCCACCCCCTTGAGCATCGAGAGTATATTACCCGTGAGGATCTGCTGCAGCTTCAGTACACGAGCCACCAGCCCTCTCTCACGCTCAAAGAGCTTATAGTTCTTATCATTCAGCGGTAGCCAGTCACTCAGCTGATAGATCACCGGCACGTCACGCATCTCCACCTCATGTCTATCCGCATCGATATGCTCTATCCTGAGCGTCACGTGACGCTTGCCGATCATCGTCTCTAGGCTCTCCGCCTAGAGCAAGTCCCCGAGCGCATCCACACCATCGGCCACACAGACCAGTGCCGCCTTGCCATCGATCTGTCTATACTGGATCAACGGGTAAGCATAGCGTAGCCCCCCAGCCTCATGATTGTGATAGATCGTATTGTCTCGAGAGAGCAAGCTAACGATGGCACCACGAAATAGAGGTAGCTCCCATCTTGCGATCGGTGTATCAAATCGCACTTGCAACGTTCTCAGTTCGCCCATATCTCTTGCTAAGTCTTGGTCTACACCTTTATGCTCCCCTTATGCTTCCTTATAAGCTCCCAAAGAGTTATAAATGTGTCTCTCCGCAAAGATAATAAAAAAAAGGACTTGTATGGACGCAGTGCATTCGTTCCCGAACGACGAGACGAGTAGCCCTTTGTAGGAACGCACGGCTCGTGCGTCCGTTCCCGTCAGAGCCTCGATGCTGTAACCTGTTATACAACGGACGCACAGATCGTGCGTCCCTACAGGATTCAGTCACGGCTAGTATCTAGTCGGAGGGCGTCCGTTGTGTCAAAGCGAGACGTGTAGCCCTTTGTAGGGGCGGACCTATGTGTCCGCCCGTTCTCGTCAGAGCGTTGTATGCCATATGGGCGGACACGCAGGTCCGCCCCTACAATATCGTTACTCGTCTAGTTGTATCAAATCGATACGAGTAGCCCTTTGTAGGAACGCACGGCTCGTGCGTCCGTTGTGTCAAAGCAAGACGTATACCAACAATAGGAGCCTGTTAATCCACAACAGTCTCCTCTTCTTATTCGTCCCAACCTCTCTCCTCTACATCCTTGTTCTAATGGAAGATGCTCTGCGAGCGCGCTCAAATACACCGATGAGGTGATATCAGGCGAGGGCTTAATCCTTGTTCTAATGGAAGATGCTCTGCGAGGAGGCGACAGCAATAGCTAAAGGGCGCGAAAATGAGCAGTCTTAATCCTTGTTCTAATGGAAGATGCTCTGCGAGTGGTTATGCTTTTGGTAGCACTAATACCGAATATATTAGTCTTAATCCTTGTTCTAATGGAAGATGCTCTGCGAGCGGCCGAGCGTGGCACTCGCATACATCAGTTATGCCAGTCTTAATCCTTGTTCTAATGGAAGATGCTCTGCGAGTTCTCGAACAAATTCATCATTAATGATGAGCTTGTGTTGTCTTAATCCTTGTTCTAATGGAAGATGCTCTGCGAGTGCAAGCTTCTAGTGCATTGAAGGAGCAGGGCTTAGGCGTCTTAATCCTTGTTCTAATGGAAGATGCTCTGCGAGTGATGAGGAGGGAGCTGCAGATACATTTGCTCATGAAGTCTTAATCCTTGTTCTAATGGAAGATGCTCTGCGAGAAATAATTTTTATGCTAATAGAGAAGCAGCCTTATAGTCTTAATCCTTGTTCTAATGGAAGATGCTCTGCGAGCGCATTTGAAGAATCTTGGACTCTTGAGGAGTTCAAGTCTTAATCCTTGTTCTAATGGAAGATGCTCTGCGAGAACTCGACAATGTCGAGGCTTTCTTGTAAGAATAATGAGGTCTTAATCCTTGTTCTAATGGAAGATGCTCTGCGAGCACGAAGTGGTAGAAGCCACGTTCTCTTCAACCGGGTCTTAATCCTTGTTCTAATGGAAGATGCTCTGCGAGTGTATTTACTAGCATTTACATAACATTTTAGTTAGTCTTAATCCTTGTTCTAATGGAAGATGCTCTGCGAGCAATGCACGCCCCCCAAATGCTTAAAAAGATAATAGAGTCTTAATCCTTGTTCTAATGGAAGATGCTCTGCGAGGGCTAATTTTAAGACGTACTGACTGTCAGTTGGTTACAGTGCCATTTTCGGAAAATTCGCTTGATTTTCGAGGAAAAAGTGTACCTAACCGCTTGCAAATATACGAATTTTCTAGACTATGCCTTACCCTCAGTGAGCGATCTCACAGGGCTGACGCATTATATACAATGAGCTCATCGACCTCCCTATTCCTCGTTTTGTCGCTCATGTGTAGCTCCTGACTGAGCGATTATGATGCGTCAGCCCTGGTTGGGGAAATTCGACGCCGAGTTGTTACAATAATTTAGAGCTGGCTACATATCGAAATGGCACCATGTCGAGGAAAAGTGATTTCCACGTGGATATTTCGAAATATCCAGGTGGAGAATTTTTATTTTCCACGTGGGGAATAAAAAATTCTTCGGAGGAATCAAATGAAACTTCGGAAGAAATGAATGACGCCCACGTGGAAAATAAAAAATATCCACGTGGAGATTTGAGATTTTCCACGTGGATATTCGAGAAAGGAGGGAATCGGACGAATTTCCCCGTAAAGATATGTAAATGGAGACTAGAGGTTAGAAGTTAGAGACTAGAGGTTAGAGATTAGAGGACGGACGCCCTCCGACTAAATACTAGCCGTGACTGCACCCTGTAGGGACGCTCGGTCTGAGCGTCCGTTAGCTATTGGCTGTTGGCGGTTAGCTGTTAGCTAGTGGCACTAGTGCTACTAGTCCTACTAGTGCCCCTAGCTCTCCGACACCCTCCGACACCCTCCGATCGCTCTGATCCACTCCGACAGCTCCGATAGTTCCGATCCTCTCCGACACCCTCCGATCGCTCTGATCGCTCCGATACCACTCCGACACCACTCCGATACCCTCAGATAGCTCTGATCGCTATCCTCTATCCTGGATAGGACCTCGCAAGAGGTCCGACGCATCGTAGCCGTCGGTCGGAGGGGCAAAGCCCCGAACGACCGATGGGGGGCAAGACGATATCAGTTTATCGACCCCTTGTGGGTCGGACTAAACAAAGGTTATAGTCTCAGTCCGATAGCTCCGATCGCCAACCGCCAAGAGCTAACAGCCAATCCATGGGTGACTCATTATATATATGGTGACCTCATCTATGCCTCGCTTGTCGCTCATGGGTAGCTCCTGACAGAGCAATTATAGAGACTATTGACTTTTGCAACAGTCTCATTATAATGCGTCAGCTTGAATAAAAGCTTCCGTTTTGACCGCTATCTCAAAAGTTGTTTGTATATTTGCCACTACTACTAGTGACTATATGCTTATGAAGCAACTACTACATACTCTATATACCCTCGTCGTTTGCGCTCTACTACTGCCTTGTGGGGCATTCGCTAGTGATCAGTGCGTAGCCGCCGAGCATTCCTCTGACCAGCCTCTCACCATGGTGACAGCGCAAGCCTTAGGCATCGATCAGTCTGCCCCTCAGGTAGAGGTGCGTGACGGATCTATCATACCGCTCTGCGAGTATGAGCAGATGCAGGTCTTTAACGTCATGGGACAGGAGGTACGCAACGAGCATTTGCCATCAGGCGTCTACCTCGTGCGCCTTGTCGTGCAGGGAGAGACCTACACACTCAAAGTGGTCATACGCTAATCCGACTACTAAAGCTATTCATGTAGCCCACTCGTCGAGAGCTATCCGCGTCGTGCTGTGCTATCGTTAGCCAGACTCACGTGGAGGATAGCTCTCTTGTAATATATCCCATCCTATGCTTGATCAAATCCAGCAACTTCAATCAGCACTCTCCAACCTCGTAGCCTCTACACCCGAAGAGGCCGAGCAACTACGCATAGCTTATCTAGGTAAAAAAGGACGCATCACCCAGCTCTTTGAGGCCTTTCGTCAGCTTCCCCCCGAGGAGAAGCGACAGCTAGGTGCAGCTCTCAATGAGCTCAAGCAAGAAGCCACCGCGCGCATCAAGGAGCTCCTAGCCTCTGTCGCGACGCAGTCGGTGCAGCAGACGATCGATCTGACCCGTCCCGCCGTACCTTATCCACAAGGCTCGCGTCACCCGCTCACGCTCATACAGGAGGAGATCTGTAATATCTTCGAGCGGATGGGCTTTAGCATAGCTGAGGGGCCTGAGGTAGAGGATGACTGGCACGTCTTTGAGGCGCTCAACTTCCCGCCAGACCATCCCGCACGAGACATGCAGGACACCTTCTTTGTGGATCACAAGAGCAATATCTTGCTCCGCACCCACACCTCATCCGTGCAGACTCGTGTCATGAAGAGCCAAGAGCCGCCCATACGCGTCCTCTGCCCTGGGCGAGTCTATCGCAATGAGGCTATATCGGCGCGTGCTCACTGCTTCTTTCACCAGATCGAGGGACTATACATCGACCGCAACGTGAGCTATGCCGATCTCCGAGAGGCGTTGCTCTTCTTCGCTCAGTCGCTCTTTGGTGCAGATACGCAGATACGCTTGCGCCCGTCTTACTTTCCCTTTACCGAGCCGAGTGCGGAGATGGATATCTCGTGCGGCTTGTGCCACGGCGAGGGGTGTGGCTTCTGCAAGCATACCGGATGGGTCGAGATCTTGGGCTGCGGTATGGTCGATCCTAACGTGCTGGAGAACTGTGGCATCGATAGCTCCGTCTATAGTGGCTACGCCTTCGGACTAGGTGTGGAGCGCATTGCCAATCTCAAGTACAATGTCAAGGATCTGCGATACTTCTCGGAAAACAACCTAGACTTCCTCTCGCAGTTTACCGCACACACTACACCACTCTAAAGGCTGCTCAACGACGTGACGCTCGACGAACGCTACCGCCTGGCACTGGAGGGGCTTGCACAGCTCTATCCCAATGCCGATACGGAGCTTATCTACCACGACCCCTTTAGTCTACTCGTAGCGGTCGTGCTCTCGGCACAGTGTACCGACAAGCGGGTCAATATGGTGACGCCGCAACTTATGGCGCACTACCCAACGCCCGAAGCGATGGCGCGAGCCTCGGTCGATGATCTGCTAGCCTTCATGGGGAGCGTCAGCTATCCAAACAATAAGGCGAAGCACCTCATCGGGCTCTCCGAGCGGATTGCTCAGGAGCATCACGGCATCGTCCCCTCAACGCGCGAAGAGCTAGAGGCGCTCCCAGGTGTAGGACGCAAGAGTGCTAGCGTGATGCTAGCTGTCTGCTTTGAAACGCCAGCGATGCCGGTCGATACACACGTCTATCGTGTGGCCAAGCGCATCGGGCTTGCCTCCTCACGTGCTACGACGCCCTTAGCGGTCGAGCAAGCACTCGTCAAGCGCATCCCACAGGCACAACTCATACGTGCGCATCATCAGCTCATCTTGCTAGGACGCTACATCTGCAAGGCGCGCAAGCCTCTCTGCGCTGAGTGTACCCTCCACAACTGCTGTCGCCACTACGCCACAGCAGCCAAAAAGCAATAAGCACATACATAAGCAGTCCACAGGCAGAGCGTTGCATACCCTGTGAAGAGCGAGGACTTATAGTCTCTGCTCCATAGAGACTATCGACTTTTGCAACAGTCTCACATAACCTTTGCGCTCGCTATCTGCTAGGGACTCATAAACTAAGAGGGAGACTTCCGCTACTATGCGGGAGTCTCCCTCGTGATATATTATAGTGCTGTGTTTCCTATTAGGAGACTGTTGACTTTTGCAACAGTCTACAGTCTCATTAGGAGCGTCGCACTGTGGTCCTAGTGGACCGTCGGGTTACTCTTACTTGACGATGCGCG
>ENA-OOZG01000274-OOZG01000274.1-human-gut-metagenome-genome-assembly--contig:-NODE-274-length-44239-cov-4.027883_pt1 | contig 44239 bp, 58 predicted proteins | sample MGYA00241706_ERZ501384 | MGnify/ENA primary metagenome ERZ501384 (study PRJEB25962, sample SAMEA2042742) | human gut metagenome | biome: human gut; feature: human-associated habitat; material: faeces...
ACAATTCCTAATCCAAACTATAATCCTTATGGTCGCAATGTTAATTTCCAGGGAGCAGCCAACAATGGGACATATACACGTACATCAAACTCTGTAACAGTATATACTGAAGACGGTTATAAAAAAGGTGATTATTTAATATATTTGCACAGTGGTAAAAAATACATATCTTTTTCCAACACTTGGATATGTATACAAGGTAAAAGCCGTTTCGGATATAATGGAAATTGGTATGTAATTTAATAGGTAATCCAATAAGGGGATGAAACCATTTATGTAAAATACAATAAAGTCAACTGATATGAAGACAATTAAGAATACAGATTTGTTTAATGTTCTTGGAGTAAAGTTTGTGAATGTAACTGAGGCTATTTTGTATGCCACTAAGGGATGGGCTAAAAATGGCATCTACGTTGGTAAAGACGCTAAGCTATATCCTTGTTTCGACTCAGAAGACTATACGTCAGAAGACCGGTTCTTTTGGAATATAGTGTTTGCAAGATCCAAAGAGGATTTGGATAGAAAACTTGTAGAGCTGAATAGTGTCTCGCCTCAAACCAACCACAACAAGTTTTCGGAGGCATTGGCTCCAATGGTTTATTGGGAAGGTGACAGCATTTATGATGTGATTGCGACTGAAGATATAGAGTAAAAAGGTTGGGCGATTCGTGCATATACCAGAAACATAAAATAAATCACATGGTTATGACAGATCAAAAAATTAGGAAAAGCATAAGCGGGACAACGCCATTTATGTTTGACCTTTACCGCCAATACAATGGCGATAAGTCGACAACAATGTCTCCCATAAGCATTATGCTACTCATGAGCATATTGGCAAATGGTGCGAGTGGCGAAACAAAAAAGGAGATTATGAGGGCGCTTGGTGTAAGTGGACTCTGTGTTCAAGACTTGAATGCTATTTGCAGAACCTTGATAAGAGAATTGCCTTTAAGTATCAGCAACAGTATTGATGTTTACAATCGAATAAAACTATCTGATGATTTCATTAATGTAATGCATGACACATACAAAGCAACTATCACGGAAGGTCTAAACATTGATGGAGTCACATTGGTGAACTCTGTACGATTTTGCAAAAAATGGATGAAAGCTTTCGATGAAGAGTATACTGCCGTGGAAACGTTTTACGGTAATGCCAGCAATGAGAATGTCAATATGATGTCACAACGTGATTTGTTCTATTACATGTCCGACAAAGACTATTCGGTTGTTGATTTACCATATCGGGGAAGTCGCTATTGCATGAGAATAATATTGCCAAATCCTAATGTTGACATCGCAAAGATAACTGACATGCTCGGTAACGAAATGTTGGAATACATCCCTTCACAAATGGACCTTTGTGAGGTTGAACTAAAGATTCCGAAATATAGAATCGACACAGATGTAAGTCTAAGCAAAGCAATACAGAAACTTGGAGCATCGTCAATGTTTGATGATATAAAGGCAAACTTCAGCAATATGTCAGAGGCTCCGCTATTTGTTTCTGATATTCAACAAAAGGCATATGTAGATGTCAACGAATATGGAACTGAGGCTTACGCCGAGACTCGGTGTTGCTTATTAGGCTCTGCTCCAGATTCTCCCAAATATCGGGAAGTGGAGTTTCATGCCAATCGTCCTTTTATATATATGCTGATAGACGAGTGCTTCAATGTCATCATCTTTCTTGGGCAATTTATGGGGAATACACATTAACATTGAACCACTAACTACATACAACATGAAAGCTACAAATATATACAAAACAGCGGTAGTGCTTTATAACATACTCTCATAAATAGACAAATAACAAACTTAGAAGTTGTGCTATGCATGGAACCATTTAGTTACTAAATCACTACTGTCCCGTTAAAGTGGACTAATCGCTCTTTGAATTAATTGAAATACAGTCTTTTGCAAGAGATTTCAAGGGTGCGATGATTTGATTTTGTACTTTTGCAGTTATCTATAACACTGCACGATGAACAAAGACAAATACGTTTTCGCCCAATTGATAGAATTTCTCGACAATAACAAGTTTCGCCATTTGGTTGACAAGTTATCGTACAACATGATTTGCAACTTAAGCGATCTACTTATGAGGTTCTTCTGATTCTAAGCATTTCTCTTATGGATAAGACACCACTCGTTGATCTCTTCGAAAGGACTGATTTCAATAATGTCAAAGAACTCGATTGTCCCCTCTTTCCGGGGCTATTTGATTAATATTTAACTGGTCCCGATTTTAACGGGACACTAATGTTACTAAATATTAAATATCAACTGATATGAAGACAATTAAGAATACAAATTCGTTTTATGTTCTTGGAGTAAAATTTGAGAATATACAAGAGGCTATTGAATATGCCATTAAGGGATTGGATAAAAATGGAGTCTTTGTCGGACATGATGCCGAGTTATATCCTTGCTTTGATTCCGAAGATTATGCATCAGAAGACAGGTTCTTTTGGAATATCGTGTTTGCAAGATCTAAAGAGGAACTGGATAGAAAACTCATAGAGTTGAAAAGTGTCTCGCCTCAAACCAACTATAATAAGTTTTTGGAGGCATTGGCTCCCATGTTTTATTGGGAAGGTGACAGTTTCTATGATGTGATGGTAACGGATGATATAGGCTAAAACGCAATGGAAAAGGAAGTCATTATGCAACAGAATGAGCTGTTGTGGAAGACCTACGGCAATATCGGAGTCCTTCATATTCCAAAGTCTATTCAAATAGAAACACAATTTGAAAGTCCGTTTGCATCGTATGAACAACGTCCGTTTGTTTGTGCGGCTCCGACGAAATGTTTCAAAGTGCAAATTTCAGAGATTGATAATCAGTCTGATTATATAACACTCAAAGACGGCGTTCTCTATTCCAAAGACATGAGCCGTCTGATATACTGTTGGCAAGAGAAAGAGCATTTCATAATTCCACAAAGCGTCAAAGTCATTGAAGCGTTTGCTTTCTGTTTGCAAAAACGGCTTCGGGATATAGAGTTGCATAATGATATTGTCTCAATAGGCGATGCTGCTTTTATGGGTTGTGAAGCATTGGAACATATTGTCATTCCACGTTCCGTAATGGAGATAGGGAGCGACACATTTGACGGATGCATATCATTGAAAAGAGTGGAGTTGCATGATGAAATAACGCAAATAGGAAGAAATGCGTTTCGACACTGTGAAGCGTTGCAGGATATAATTCTGCCACGAAACCTAAACTATTTGAATGGCTTCGAATGTTGTTATTCCCTACATGAGATTGACATTCCTTCATCGGTTAAGGAGATAGACGGCTTTATGTTCTGCGATAATCTGCGAAAGGTCATACTGCATAGTGGAGTCCGAGAGATAAGAGATTATGCTTTCCGATTCTGCGAAAGACTTGCAACCATTAACTTCCCTGAAGGACTGGAGACAATAGGTATTCGTGCCTTCTATCCTTCCAACATGGTAAGAGCGGTATTTCCAAACTCTTTGAAGAGAATAGGAGCAGAAGCTTTTTATCATAACGAGAGACTCTTATATATCCAATTTCTGTCAAATGCGAGTGTAGGGGATTGTGCTTTCGCCTGTTGCCCCATCATTCGAATAAAGAAGCCCGATGATATGGTATTTGGAGATAAAGTGTTTGTGCAAGACACCTCGTATGATAAATTTGCTTTTTGGGATTGAAATGCAACGGTAGTTAAGTATTCGATAATTCTTCGATACATCTTAGATAATCCTTCGATGATTTTTCGTTATTTATCCGCAGGAAAGATATGATTTTTATTCGGTGGTGCAAAATAAAATTCGCCATTTGAAACGAACCTTATTCATATAACTAACATTAATATGGAGATAAGATATGCAACAATAAGCAAGACTGGTCGGCGAAGCAATAATGAAGATTGCTTTAACGTTTTGGAAATGCCAGAGCACAATTGCTTCATGGGCATAGTCTGTGACGGTATGGGCGGTCATTCCTTTGGAGAGACAGCCAGTGAAACGGTATGCAATACTATATCTGACTTTTGGAAGAAGCATATCAGTATGCCCGATTGTGACTCAAAGGTGAAACTTGCTTGCAAGAAAGCGAGTTGTGCAATTGACAAAAAGACATTTGAACTTCATCATGCAGAGATGGGTACGACCATGGTCATGGTAAGTATTGAGAACGATGTGGCAACCATTGCACATATTGGTGATAGTCGTTGTTATGTACAAAGACCTGGTGATGGATTACTTTATCAGACAAAAGACCATATCCGGCTTGATTTCGGATGGGAGATTGTTGCCAAATGCTTCTTCTCTTACCGCCCGGAAGTGGCTGTACCAGATATTCGACAAATCCAGCTACAGACTGGTGACAGAGTGTTGCTGTGTTCGGACGGACTATACAAGAGCATGGCACCCGACATCCTACAAGCAAGGATGTTGGACGACAAGCCCTTGGAAGATATACTCGATGTATTTGACTTTCTCTGTCAAAAACAAGGTGATGACAACTATACGGCAATATTGATTGAAATAGAATAAAAGAGAGACAAGATGAGAAAGACACTATTAGAAATTGATTTGGCTATCTGTTCATTGTGGACTATAGCCGCATTGGGAAGCAGAATAGCATGGGTCGATACCCCTGCAACATGGATTGTAATGTTACTTATTATGTCACGTCTGCTGCTCTCGTTCACGCTTTACCATAGGGAAAAGAAATCATGGATTCCAGGACTGCTGTTCATGGGATTGACAGTCTTTGCTATCAGTACAGAACTGGACATAAAACTTAGTGAGCTCGCCTCAAAAGTATTTCCATTGTTGAACCTTGACTTTAACCGATGGTGGTATGTAGGGCTTACTTTAGCTGTGGCTACATGGTTGTGGGTAGTTCCTTTGGTGGTCTTTCTCGTCAATATCTTCCGTAAGGGTTGTCTGACAGACACCTTGACATGGAAAGACGCATTGGGCAGACTACTTTGGACGGAGAAAAGGGCAAGAACATGCTGCTCCCTGCTGTTGATAGCGATAGGAACTTTGTATGCAGGGCTTAATATGGAGGAAAGATTATGTTTGTTTGCCTGTATTGTAGCCCCCACGTTAAGTTTTTATTTGCTGAACAGATATTATGGAGGGTCAAATAGTAAAATGTGGGTGTTGGTTGCATCCATGTTGTTATTCTTCTTTGCTCAAACTCATGTAGAACTATCGCGAATCGCAATGCTTGGCATCAGTTTTTGCATGGTTGCTTACGTGTGCAGTGATTTCTACAAAAGTCGGAAAAAATTACCGCTTGCATTTGTTACAAGTATCTACTTAGGCGGATTGTTACCAAGTTTAGCCATTGGCAATAACCAATACACCGGTTTGGGTGTAGGGAGAACCGCCTATTATAGTCTTGACTCTTATCCTGGTATTTTTTACATCGAGAACAAGGAAACGGGAGGTGTAGGATTGCGTGACCGATATCGAATATTGGTGGAGCCTGAGTATGAAGCATTTTACTATCATACACCGAGACATTGGTTTGGTGAACTCGAATTGCGTAAGAATGGATATTATACCCTCTATGATATTTGCAATAACAAGTACAGAACCGATGACGACATTGACCATCTGTTGCAAGACCGCATTTGTAAGATTGTAGAGCAACACCTTTCGGAACATAGCTATCATCTTGATGATAGATTAGAAGTGAGGGTCACAACTCCTTCGACAAACAAAACACTTGTTCACATTAAGGCTTTAAAAAATGGTTCAGTCTGTTACAACTACGACAAGGTGCCTTACATCCCCACAGATTCTTTGGCAAATGTAGCTGAAACATTTGTTTGCGACACTTTGGTTCAACTCAAGTGGTGTCAAAAAAAATCGCTCAGCTATTTGCACGTAGCAAAAGGCAAGAACGCTCCTATTTATCATGTGCAAGTAACTCTAGCAAAAGACAATATGCCCGAACAAAAAGAAGCAATCGCATTGGTTGACAAAATAACACCATTGTTGAGAAAATGAAAAAAACAAACACATGAGCACTTTAAAGATATTCAAAATTTCGGTATTGTTTCTGTTTGTCCTTTCCGTAGTATCCTGTAAAGGAAATAAAGGCGGATTGGATAATCAGGAATCCGATACTGTGATGGTTGCTAAAGACAGCATTCCATTTGTCTTGAAACATCTGGATGTTGACAAGAAAAAAGTGATGGCATACGTTACCTGTTCAGAACAAACAATCGACTCTTTACTGGCAATTGCTGATACAGCGTACAGCAAAACTTACAGCTATAGTCTGGAAGACTTGGGCATGGACAATAAAGAGTATAACAAGTGGATTACAAAAGACTACAAAGACTCCATTTCTATCGTTATTGCCCTGTTCGATTCATACGCAAGTATGGTCAATTCGGGTATGGATGAAGCCAGCGCATCCTTTGTTTGGCATGAGGTGGCACGACAGCAGATGAAACACTTCTATGTAGAAACTGGTGGTGAATGGCAAGAACCAGACAGTTACGAAAAGCTATTTCATGTGATTGATGGAGTCATGAGATCATACGATGGTGGCGGCCAAGCAGATATAAATATGGTAGCCTGGCGTTCTGTTATGCTTATTGACTATCGACTGATAGAAGCATACAAACAACTGGTAGGCCTGTGTACTGACAGGGCAATGGTCAAACTCATACATGATGACTATATGTACACGCTAACCACCTATCGAGCACATAGTGAAGCCATTGAAGAATGCTACTCAGACCTACCTCGGGAGCAAGGTGAGATGTTTAAATGGCTGCTAAGTAGCAAACTTGAAAATGTCAATCTGCTCATCAAAAACTACAAGAGAGGAAAGATAGGAAGTAATGCTGTCAAGAAGAACTTGCAGGAACATCTGTGTCTTGCAAACAAAAGGCTGGTAAAACTGACCAAAGATTTTCTTGATAGAAAAAGAGATGATTTTCGATGATGTCAAGCCAATGAAATGATAGATTAGAGGTTACTTTTCTCTCTCTATTATCATAAACATACAAAATAACAAACTTAGAAGTTGTGCCCGACACGAATTAGGGTATTGTGAGATGAGATTCAATATGTATTCGTGGATTATATTAATAATGATGTTTTTAAGTACAATGACATCTTGTTCTGCAGACAAGAAATCTTTGCCTCCTAATGGCTATTTGTATTGTGGATATTGTCATGGTACTGGATATGACTACTATTATCTTGGTGGACTCATTTCTGAGGAATGTAGTAGTTGTGGAGGAAGTGGGTATGGCATAAATCCAAATTATTCTACAGGGATGCCAACATTTAAAGGCAGTGGACATGTTCATGTTGACGAACATATTCCATGGAATGAATGTGATATATGCGGCAAGCATAAACTGTATTGGTAAGTAATCTATAAAAACTAATACGATGTTGAGTAAGAACCAAACACAAAGTTATAAAAGATGAAGAATTGGTGCTTATATTTAATAACGATGTTGCTTCTTGCAAGTTGCTCAGAGCAACAGGTGATGGAGAAAACTTTGTCTTCACAGAAGTTAACAGAGCAGAATGGCATGACTGTTACTCCGCAGGACTCAATCATGTCATTGCTCTATCAAGCTCGCTGGGCGATGGTTCGGCATATCTGAAACTGGCAGATTGTTATCGAGATGGTATTGGTGTGAAGAAGGATTTCTTTGGTATGATTACTATGGCTCACATGGCTGAGTGGCGTGGAGCAATCAATCGCATGGATGACTATATCTACGGCTTGCCAGATGGACATGAATACAAAACTCTATTTTTATTGATGAATGGCTATAAGTCGTATATTCAAGAATGTACAGATAGCGTGGAACATGTGCTAAGCAATAATGGATCTCCAGAAGCTAAAACTCTTCTTGGAATTATAACTATAGATAAAGGTGACACCATATCAGGAATGAACATGGTTAAGGATGCGGCTGAACAAGGTTGTTCATTGGCTGAACTGCTGTTAACCATACCAGATTGGAAAGGCAGGCTGAGAGCAGATGCAACAAAGCTTGCCATAATTGCTCATCGTGTACCTCTCGCCAATCTGATTCTTGGCGACCTCTATTATGAGCCTGATGAGAATGGCAAATCAAACAAGCAACTTGCTGTGGAATATTATATGAAAGCAGAAGAACATGCTGTATTGGGACACCATGGTGCTGAAAGAGTGCTCGACTATTACAGAAATGGAGGAAACATCCAGCTGACAGAAGACGATATCAAGCGATTGGAACTGATTGTACAACCTAAAGGTGTAGAAACGGAATGAAAACAATAACACAAGCATTTAGAACATTATTGGTATTTATGCTAATATTCTATTGCGTAGGTGTCTATGCTCAGAGAAAAGAAGTTTCCTATTTCAACGATAGTGTTGAAATTTGTCCATTAGCAGACAAAGAACTTATAGACTCATGCTACAACCTATTAGATAGAAATATGATGTTAGAAACAGATGGTATGTATGGGCAAATAGCCGTTATTGATGCCACAACATCAGAAGTATTAGCATGGGCATCATTGGAGAAACAGTTAGATGACGATTGTGGATGGTGTGGTGACATGGTATATGTACCATTCAAGAAACAGGTTTGTTCCACAGATATTTTTGTACCCTTTATAGCTGCAAAATGTTTAGAGAAGTCAAATACGTCTTTAGGGAAAATGGTCGATACCGAATGCGGAATATTGGAAGTTAATGATAGTCTAAAAATACGTGACCATAATTGGCGAAGAGGTGGTTATGGAAAAGTTACATTTGAAAAGGCGTTACTGATGAAGTCACGAATCGGAATGTACAAGGCTTTCATGACCATGCCAAATGGAGCGGATTTATGGGAACAAGCGTATGATACCATTCAAAAGAGTAATGCCATAGAGTTGGCAATCTCCTTTAACCAAATGTATCATCAAAAATCATCTTTGGAATATGTCAAGAAAATAGCTACTGGTATTTTTGAGAAGACAGGCATACAACATCGGCTTGCTCCAAGAGGTATTAAACTGGCAGGTATATACAACATTCTACAATGTGATGACAATAAAAGAAGTTCGGACGAATTTACATTCGTAGGTTGCTTCCCTGCTGATAATCCGAAATATACCATCGGTATGGTTGTTGTTCGTCCACATAAACTTCCAGCAACTATTGGAATGTTGAGCAAAGAGGTGAACCTACTGATTGAATGGTTGATGACTAGAAAGAAGTAACAATAAAAGTTGTGCCCGACACGGATTAGGGAAATCGATATGAAGAAAATTAAGATTACAGAGCAGATACATGTCCTTGGAACTACGTTTAAGGATATTTACGAGATAGCAGACTATTCGTGTAAGGAAATGCCCAAGGATGGTGTATATGTAGGGCAGCTCGTGAGACATCATCTTTGGTTTGATGAATGCGATTATCTCAGCGACAATTATTGGCATCGTAGCTTTGTATTTGCAAAGTCAAAAGATGAGGTTGAAAACAAATTGGAAAAGTTAAGAGAGTTTCAATTCCCTGGATTTAGGGAAGAATGGGCTCCAATGATTTACTGGGACGACGAATACGATGATATGAAAGTAACAGATGATATTACGCTATGAAAAAACTTCTGTTTATATTCCTTATGCTTGCAGTTCTTACTGGCTGTCATGGTTTGCGTATGGGAGTCGGATTAAAAGGGGAGTTCATTGACGAAGATACCCTTGTTTTAGATGGTGATACGTTCACTATTCAAGAACGAATTGGTGACAGTCTGTTTATCGTTTGGAACTATGAACATTCCGATGAAAAGACACCATGCTACCTTCTAAAGTATGAACGTAATGGCTTCTATTATCCTCAAATTGGAGCAACAAATATCACTTCTATTGACAATACCGTCAACTATGTGAGCATTGACGACAATGATGTTTATGACATTAAGGATAGAAAGATATTGTTCTCATCTCCATGCTGTGCGTCTGGATTTTATTATCTTGGTCAGTGGAAAAGCTTACATCTTTTCGCAAGTTCTGATACGATTTGCTTCTCTGATGGAAAATGTGTTGGACTCCAAGATGATGTGTTTTGTCGCAAAACTAAGAAAGAAGGTATGGTAACTTTGGTGGCAGGGGCACAAACAAAAGATGTTTCATTCGGCGACTTATACAACGCAAAGAAAAAGAGTGATGCCCCCGATACGACAACAGAAAGATTGGCAAAGAACTATTATATCAAGCCAAGGAGTAAATACGAACGGATGGAAGCTGGATTTAGTGTTGATTTGGATATACCGAAAGGTGATGCTGAGTCTGACAAGGCTATTCGGGAATGGATGATGGCTGCTATTAGAGACGATGCGTTTTATCAGTTGGAAAACAATCGGGGCATTCCTGTTGGAAAGTGTGCATCGTTAAAGGATTTACAGCTTTCTTTGGATGAATATGGTGTGCTGTGGGAGAAACTTTGTCGGGCAGAGTATCAAATAGAAGATACGTTGGAGCTTAGAATGACTTGCAATATAAGAGTGAGGAAAGTGGCAGACTGTGATGACTATACCACATACTATTATTGGGCAAGCCTTTACAATGGAGGACTTCATGATTTGCCTCGTGAGTATTACATCACATATGACAAGCGAAGAGGCGGATTGCTTGATGTCAACAATTCTGTAAAACCTGCGATGGTACAACAGTTTCGGCATTTAGCATTGGAGAGCTTGAAGACAGAATACGATTTCTGTTATGAACGTGAAAATTCATGGGAGGATTTCACGCATAGCATTTTCTCTTTCCATTGTCCAATGATTGATACAAGCGGTATGGACGATGTAATGCGGTCATTTCTTGTACATAATTATTCTTGCGATGATTGGGCTGGATGGAATGGTTACAACGAAAAGGCATTTACCGAGAAGGATTTTCCTTTGACTCACTTTGCCGTACTGCCAGAAGGCATTGTCTTGACATATCATCCTTATCAGATTGATTGCTTTGCTGCAGGCGAATATCATGCAGTTATATCTTTCAAGGAAGCTAATAAATGTTTGATGTTCGACTATTCCAAGCATGAGGACTTGAAACCAAAGTTGAAAAGATTCATCAAATAGCAATATTTTGACGATGAGACAGGTTACTTCTTTTACTTTATTTTCATCAACAGATAAATAATTGAAACACAAAATATCATATAAATATGGAAAAAAGAAAGAGAACCCTAAAAAGAACGATTGTTTTATTTTGGAAAGGTTTAACAGGTATCATTGCTGCAACAGCAGAATGGTTCACCGTGATACTTGGAATGAAGGATGAATCTAAGTATGGAAAGTTTATTCGACGTGTTGTTGGAGGCTGTTTTGCGTTCATCATGTTTGTGTTTGCATGTGCTGGAGGTAATGCGTTATACGAGTTTGTTTACAAGAAAGTGAATGCTGCGAAATATTTGGATGAATCCTACTATGACTCGCAGTACCTGTCAAGAAATGCCACTTACTATAGTCGGGCCTATGAGACGGATGGATATGTGGAGACTCGTGATGGCAAGAAGACAGTCAAGGGCATACATTGGATTTCAAAACCATTGGGGGACGACTCGCTTGTCTGTTATAGTAACGGCGATGCTCGTGGCTACTTCAATATGCTGACAGGTGAAATAGCCATCAAGCCTCAGTACAAGCACGCATGGGTATTTTCTGATGGCTTGGCTTCAGTAGATGACAACGGAATGATAAAATTCATCGACTCCAAAGGAAATGTCGTTATTGACTTGAATATTCCATACATCACTGGTGCAGAAGGGTATGTATTTCACAATGGGCATTGCGTAATACATAACAACAAACGTGACAAATTTGGTTTGATAGACAAAAAAGGGAATTGGATGTTGAAAGCTGAATATGATGCTATTTTGCCCAAGGATTCTTTCTTTGTCGTAAGCAAAGGAGGTATGCAGAGTGTTCTTACAGAAAATATGAAACCAATATTGCCTTTTATGGAAGCAGACCTCTGGATCTCTGGTAATAGCATTACTGCAACAATGAAAGACCACACTCTTCGCAAATATAATTTGCAAGGTGAATTGATTGACGATTTCTTGATTAGTAATGTTGACAGATTATTGTATGATACCGATGAAATACGATATACTACGGCAAAGAACTATGATGATGAGGGTAATTTAACAGGTGAAACGGCAGAAGCAGAACCAACACCTTATCAAAAGACTGCAAATTGCAAAAAATATGAAGCAGACATTGGTTGGTATGGGTTGATGTCACCAAGTGGAAAAGTCATTACTCCTCCAAGATATTGCGATATTACAGCCATTGGCTACGACTTGTATTTATGTAAGACAGATGATATTAGGGGAGAAATATTGAATGGCAAAGGCGTAAGGATTAAATGAATGTAGCTTATGTAGAAAAGATGGATGGCAAGCAACTACGTTTTGCCATCCATCTTATACGATTGGGAACATTACCTAAATACGATTTTTTTACCATTGCATATATATAAATATCCTTTTTGCGGAATGAGAATCTTTATGCCATTCAAATCGTAATAGGCATCATTTTTTCTATTCGTGAACGTTGGCGATTTTATGCCAGTTTCAATGTTTCTAAGAGATTCTTCACTTATGATAGTCCCTTTATCTGTACATGAAACCAGAGTGCAAAATTCATCATTATTTCCCAAATTGAAATTCGGGATAAATTCATCTTTACTAACCCCTACGCCTTCTATGATAAGATAATAGCACTCTCCCCCAGAATGGTCAACCATAGAATCAATAACTATTACCCTGCGCCGCATTCCATTTATAGTGGTTATATTCTCTGCAACTACCTGGGCGAGATTGTCAATATAATCACCTTTTTGCAATCCGATGTCAAAAAGCAAAGTAAAATCATTATCAGTTACCTTATATACTTTGCCGTCAGTTTCATATGCGACAAATGTTTGAACTGGGTGTTGCCCGTTTTCGTTTTGAACCAATATCTTTTTACAAACAAAGTGATTAACAATGGTATCTCCAGACACCATTATCTTATAAAAGCCTGTCGTGTCTGTCCTCTCGTACCGATTGACAGTCGCATACCGCCATACTTTACCTTCTGACAAAACAGGTACGTATGTTTGCGCAACAGAGACCATAGCAAACATACAGAATAAAAACGATAGAAGTTTTCTATTTGCCATATCTTTGAAAAATTGAGAGTGGAGAAGCAATAATCGAACTGCCTCTCCACTCGATAACACACGTTGTTTATTCCTTAATCAATCTGTAGGAATCTGCAAGTTTACCATTTACAAGAAGAGACACAAGATGCATGCCTCTGTCAAGATTAGAAATCGTTGCTGTTACAGAAGGCGAAGTAGATGAAACCTGCAAGGTCTTCTCTTTTGTTCCTGTAAGACTGCTAATGATGATGGTTGCAGACTTATCCAATCCTTCAAGATTTGTCGTGATGGTTACCTGCCCATTTGCAGGATTAGGTGTGCAACTAACTATCTTGTAAGGAGAAACTGCCTTGTTTGGAGCATCAAATGGAGTGTTGGAAAGTTCTGCTATCTTGGCAGATTGCTCATCCACTGTAGCCTGTAACTGTTGAACAGCTTGAACCAACATAGGAATGATGGCTGTGTAGTTAATCATCTTGTGGCCTTCTTCGTCAGTTTTTACAGCATCAGGCAAAACAGCCTCTACTTCCTGAGCAAGGAAGCCATACTGTGTCTGACCTTCTTCTACTGGGCCATTGGCTACAGAAGAACCAGATTCAGTTGCAGCTAAAGTCACCGCAGTTTCAGGTTTCCATGTGTAAGAAACAGGACGCAACTGGAGAACAGCATCCAAACCTGTAGTCAAAGGCTTGATGTTGTCCTTTGCACGAGCGTCGGAATAGTTATACACATTTGCAACCTGAATGCTATTGAATGTACTTGTTGCAGAATTGTAGAACACTACTTGATTGCCTGTTCCTGCAAGTCGTGGGTTTGCAGGAGAAATGTCCAATTGGAAGAAGTTGTTAGTCTTACAAGTCCAATACATTCCCAGCCATTTGTTTACAGTCAATCCCAAGTAGTTGTGCTTAGGAGCATTGTTGATGTTGAGGTTACCACTTGAATACGTAATCTGCGCATTCATACCCATAGGCAGCAATGTGAATATTGCCAATGCTGCGCTCTTAAGGAAGAACTTTTTCATTTTGTTTGTATAGTTATTGATTTGACATTTTGAATTCAGTCTCACTGTTGATAGTCGTATCGGAGTCGATAGTTATAGAATCAGCATTTAAGTTGATTGTACCACTTTTGAACGTTACTGGACCACTTGCTTTGGAAGTTGTGACAGAAGAACCGACTTTGATACTTGAACCTGTATAAGTTTTTGGTCCGACTACCATCTCATTTTGGATATAGACAGAAGTTACAGGAGTACCCTCATTTATGTATGGAATCCTGTTGTGTGCAGATACACTTACAGATACATTTGCAGCATGATTCGTTGAATATGTAGCTGTCGTTCCTGTTGTGTATGTTACCTCGCCAGAAACAAGGTCATAGAATGCAATCGTTGCAGTGGTTCCGTTCAGATTTACGCTTACAGCATTACTTCCTCTATTGACAGACACATTTGTGAATGCTGTTGGTGCCGCTGTGTAGATTTTCATGCTTGGATCACCGAAACAATGGAACAATTCTTTTGTGTATGTTGTATAACCAGAATTACGTTTACCATAAGTTTCAGCCAACCTTGCTTGTCCTTGATTCAGAATTTGCCCTAATTCATAAGTTGGTGTAGGCGTTGCACTAGCAGTTCCACTTGTACCAGGGAATTTTGGATGCAATTTACTTGAAGGCCAAATAGCATCAAACATTCCTTCTGTCAAAGCATCATTATATCCAGAATAACTCAATTGTGTAGCACCATATATGGCGACGCAACCGCCATTGGCTTTTTTGATGAAAGCCTCACAGAAACAGTCTTCATTGAATTTTCCTGTGAGACAATTCATGCTGAATACAACAGGCAATTTGGCACCATTAGACAAAGAGTTGATGTTGCTGATAGTGTAATAAGGGTCGCCCCAGAATTTTACATTACCGTGGTCTCTGTGAAGTACATAAAACGCACCATTATTGATTGCTGAATTTATATCAGATGCATTTCCTTTCCAAGGGAATCCTGGCTTCTTCAATTCATCTGGGATTGATTCACCGAAAGAGTATATACCCCTATTCCAGTATAAAGGCGTAACACTGTTATCAGTTGTGTATATTCGTTTAACATTAATACCCTCTGACAAAAGGGCATTGCGTACTTCTTCGGAAGTTTGAGCAAATCGTCTGTCAGCATAGCTGTTATTATCATTGTCTTGAAAATAAGCACAATTGATACCTGTTTTGTAGAATGAAGCGTCACTTACAGGATTTTTCTCATAATTTATGATTTTATCCACAACTACATTCGCTTCTGACGCTGTTGCAACAGGCAAACGTCCAAACAGCAAATCTGGTGTCAAATCATTGTCACCATCCATACATGAATAGTAGAAATCTGTAACATGCGTATTCATCAGACTTGAACTTTGCCCAGGCACATCAGCATTGTCTCCAACTATCAAAAGATAATACAAGTTGCTATTGGAATTGTATTGCTTCTTTACCTCTTCCTTTACAGAACTTGATGTCCATGAGTCATTAAGTACGATACGTACGTCAAAGCCAAGAAGTCTCTTCCAAGACGCTAACTTTTCTACTGAAGTTTTGAACTTGGATGTCGAGATAATCAAATACCCTTTCTTGGCATTTGTTGCTTTTGTATCAGCAATAGTAACTGGCTGTTGAAAACCATTGATAGTCGTATTGTGGAGAAAAGCATCTGTAACATCTAAGTTTTGCATGCTCACTTTGGCATAAGTCTTGGTATTACTCTTGGCAAAAGTAACCTTGTAGCTAATGCTCTTGTAAGCACGAATGGTGTTTTGTTCGTAACTGTATTGGATTGGTGAAACCATTACATCCACAACACCTTTGCCACGATACACACCCATATTGTCCATGTTTGCAATCCTATTTGGCAAGAACCCTTTGTACGCAGAGATTGTGGGAACATTGTCCTTTGTATAGGAGACGTTTCCACTATCCGTCAATGGAGGGCGAGCTGGTGACAAAGTATATGGAAGTTCAACAAAGAGACTATCCACAACTTTAACATTGACTGAGTAACCATCTGGAACAGTAAAAGAATCCAACCTGTATGGCAATGCAGGTTTCTGAGGAGTGTCTTCCTCACCAAAACCAGCTACTTTCCACATGATACTTCCTTTGTACAAGGGATCATCAATAACTGTTGCCTTGTCAAAAGTGTATGTGATGATGTAGCCATCATCAACACTTTTGACTGTTCTTGTAGGAGGTTGCTTATAAGCACCTGCTACCATGTTTCCATTGCTTAGCGTAATTGTTTGCTGTCCTTTGACAGAACCAACCGAAGCTAAAGCGAGGAAGAATACAAACCAGTGTTTCATTTTCTGCTAATGTTTTAGTTTTATGTTATAATTGTTTTACTAATGAACGTATTGATTCCAATAAAGAATATGTTTCAACGAAGTTTGCAAAAGACTGCACCTGTGAAGCCTTGCCACATTCAACCATATCAACAAAATTTTTGATGGTGTCAAAATATCCTTGTGTGTAAATTTGGTTATTCTTTATCGTAGGTACGAAGTTGTTTCTGCCTAACAAATCTATCGTAACCATTTTTTGTGTATTTATCTTCTCCATTGGCACCCCCATGAATACTCGTTGCTTACTTTGGAATGTTAGACTATCCATCTGTTCCATTTGATAAATACCATGTTGGGTATTAATGGTAAGATGTTCTTTTGCTTCTGTCCAAGAATAAGCAGTAGAGAGTTCAAGAACACCTGTTGCATTGTTGTGTTTGAGCAATAACATCAACGTGTGGTCCTCTATATTCTCAACGCATTTGACTTCTGCTTTTCCAAACAAATATGTCACATAGTCCAATGGGTGTATGTACAAATCCATCATGGCTTCTCCCTCAGGATATGCTCCAGTGAGATATTTGAGATTGTAGGTAACAGGCTTCTTATTCTTAGCCAATTCCTTTTTAAGGATTTGGATTACTGGTGCGTGTCGTTTCTGCAACCCTACAACAGAAGGAGTTTTTGTTTCTATGGAAATATTGATTAGTTGCATCAATTCATCCAGACTTTGGCATGGTGGCTTCTCTATGAATATAGCTTTACCGCTTTTCAACACCTCCGATGCTATATGGAAATGTTCCTGAGGTGTAACCGCCACAAATATGCCTTTAACCTCCTCGTCATCCAAGATTTCTTGTAATGATATTGTAGCACGAACATGAGGATAAGCCGTATTTATTAGTTGAGCTTTGTCTTTTGATTTACAACAAATGTATTTCAATGGAACATGGAGATAACCGAGTACAGGATAAAGGTTACTTGTGCTATGATTACCAAAACCAACAAAAGCATACATGCCTTTCGGCACTTGTTGCAATTGCTTGATGCTCCGTATATGCTTGTAACGTTCTATGATATTCTTTATATATTTCATATTTTTCTGATCCGTTTGATCTGTTTTCTATATGTTATCTTGCTATTGTTTGTCCATTGGTATTTACCATAAAAGATTTCTATGATTCTTTTCGGAAAGACCCTTTCAAGATTTCGCAATAGTATCAAGTCAAACTTACGATGAAAGTTTATCCAACACGCATTACACTCTTTGGAGTATCTACATTGGATTTGTTGAGTATTCCGTGAATTGAAAATTTCATCCAACGAGTTTTCATGAATGTTACCAAGCTTGACATTTAGATTTTGGCAAAGTGGTACATCACCATTGGAATGTATCACTAACTCACTGAATATGCTTTGACAACGAAGTCTCAGATGTCCATTTCTCCATTCTTCATACAATGCAACAAAATCAAAGTTTTCCTCTGTATCATGTATATTTTGTGGAATATTTTGGATGAAATTTGACAAATCCGCAGCAAGGAGGTCTGCTTTAGTATCAAAGAAGTCCATTGTGCCATATATGCCGATGCGTACATCTATGTTATATTCTCTTGCCATATTGATGACATACTCCATATCGGAAAAACTATTCCATGGTGAAAGACAGAACATCAATGAGAGTGGTACCACGTTATTCAAGGCTTTCACGACTTCCACCACTTTGTCATGACCATCGCATCCTCTCATCTCTTTGTAAACCTCTTTGTTTCCATCAAGTGATACATACAAATGGACTGGATGATATTTCCGAACCGCCTCTATGACTCGTTGTGGTTTCAAACAGTTAGACAACAGCGTGTAGTTGGGGTGATTATTCATAAACCACTCCATGATGGCATCTGCCTCTGGATGGAGGATAAACTCTCCTCCTTCCAATCCTACCGTTGTGTTTCTTGTTACACACTTGCTTTTCATCACATTCTTGATGTCTTCAAGAGAAAGATGTTCCACTGGTTTTTGTCAAATGGAACAATGCTTGCAACGAGATTGGCATTTTGTGGTAGAATATATCATCAGCGTACTCAACTTCTTATGTCGAGGACGGATGATGTTGTTGAGGTATAGCACCCCATTATGTATGTAGTCTCTTGTTTTGTACATGTTGTCTTTAGAAACTTTTGTGCTTCTATTAGTAAAGATGCAACAAAAGTTCTAAAGACTGCATGAGAAGCGAAAAATTACCATGCAAATCTTATTCCGAATGGAACAGTAACAGAGAATGGATGTTCTGTCCAAATGGTGTGAATAGTACTTCCATTAGGAATATACCAGTTGAATGACGGCTCCAAATATATGCTCCAGTTTGGTGCGAAATGGTATTGTAAACCGGTACCTACGCCAACAGACCACTGCACAGATGGAATGAAATGCCATGAATCTTTGTATGGAACGGTTATACCTGTAACGTATTGCTCGTTATTTTTTCCATACATTGGTATATTAAATATAATTCCAACAGAAGAATAAGCAGACCAATTCTTGGAATTAAACCATTTGTAAGATGTACTCAAAGGTATTCCCAAGTAATGAACTTTTTGGACTCTATTTATAAAGTACTCACCTTCACCCAATGTGAAATTAGATTTCAAAAGTGAATATTGTATGCCTGTTCCCAAACTCCAGTTCTTTCCTATATTTTTTGTCAGTGATATACCAAAAGTTATAGGTTTGTCATGTTGTTCGTGCTCCACAATCTTTCCACTGTTATGCTTTGCGATTGTCATAAGTGCCAACGTGTCAGCAGACATACCTTCATGTTCTTTCTGTTGAAGATGCTTGTAATAATCCTCCCATGTTGAAATTTCATTTGGTATTATAGGTGTAGGTCCGTCTGGGTCTGGTAAGCCATTATTGTTTGACGCTATCAACTTATAAACATTTTGAGCCAGAGCTGAACCTAAAGAACCTGTAGCAAGGAATTGCCACTTGTTCTTCTTATGCCTTGTCGTGTCTGCCACTATATAATTCTCGATTTGAGGGATAAACATACTTGTCGTATCAGACAAAGTTGTGTCTCTCTCCTCAATGATTATTGCTATATTGCGAATCGTATCTTCATTTTTCCATTCATTGCTTTTCACTATAGAATCCAAAGATATTTCACGTATCTGTTTCTTTTTGGTAATAAAAGTGTTTGCTACATACCGATTAGTTTGAGAGGATATTGACTCTAACTCCGGTTTGTCTATTTTGTTATTATTCTTTCTTTCCACAATGGCTGTAGGCAGCTTCTTCTCTTCTACAGTTTTCTTCCAGAATAAATATTTACATAAAGGAATGCTGATAAGGATGATTGAAATGGCAGCCAATGCACGTTTGTCTATCATGTTACGTAACATCGCCTTTGCTCTTGCCAATTGTGAAGAGGAGCTATGAGGTTCGATACCAAGTTTATCGGCTATCTCTTTATGCGAGAACCCTTCTATAACAGACATTCTGAACACTTTACCATATCCTGTAGGTAAGCTGTTGATAAGTTCTAAAATATCATTCTCATGCAATAAGGAATCTGTTTGCAATGCTCCTTCAACCTCCAATTCTTCATCCATAATAGAAGAAAAAGAGATAGTTTGTAGTTTTGATTTTTTCTCCAAATGCTTAAGTGCTGTATTTTTTGTGATGGCTGCACACCATTCTTTGAACTTGGAATTATCCTTTAGTTTACTCAATGAGTAATATGTAAGGACAAAAGCGTCCTGGACGAGGTCATTTATCGTGTCCTCGTCCTCCTTAGTGATACTGAAACAAATACTTCTCATCATAGGAGAGTATCTTTCGTAGATTATTTTCAAAGCATCAGTATCACCCGCTTTTACTTTTTCCAATATTTTTTCTATTTTCATGTTGGGGCGTGCTTGTTTGTGCACCTTTTAATAAGATACGAGAAAGTTGAAAAAGACTGCGTGAGAAATTACTAAAGAAACTTAAAATCTATAATATTGGAAAAAATTTAGGCAACATGAAGCATGGTAAACATCCATTAATACCAATGTTCTGCTAATTTGATTAGCTTCATGGGATCAATACCATTGCCATCCTTTTTACATGTAAGGTGGAGATGACTGCCAGTACTACGACCGGTATTGCCAGTTACTCCAACAATTATACCGGGATAAACATATTCTCCTTTACGAACTATGATAGAGGATAAATGGCAATAGCTGACACGATAATTGCCATGTCTCAATGTAACATAGTTGCCAGAACGATTGTCATACCCAACCTTTTCGACAATACCATCCAACATGGCATAGGCAGGTTCGTTCTTCGCACGAAGATCCAAACCGTTGTGCCATGATAGTTTACCTGTAAAAGGGTCACGACGATAACCGTAAGGGCTGGTGACTTTGATTGATTTCAGTGGATAAGTGATGCTTGGATAGCTACTTATCCACTGTTTTTGTTTGTTATCCACAGAGTCTGTTTTCTGCTGTGGCAGATTCTTCATTATAGAATCCACTGATGAGTTAACAGAAAATGAAGACTTCTCCTCCACTTTCCTGATTTTGTAACGGCACGCATTGTCGCTGATGGTATTGAACTGCGCCTTTGCATTCGATACTGCCAGACAACTTATTACCCATAATGCCACTATTTTCCTTTTCATGGTGCAAAGTTAGGGAAAGAAATAAAGAGTGATTGTCGATGCTATAAAAGTATAACATAAAATAAGATTAAAGTATGATTGAGAGTATGAAATGATGATGTAATCATAATAAAACGGAAAAGATTGGGCAGAGGAGCGTAGGCTTTCTTGTATTCATTACTCTTGGGCTATCTTTGCATGGCTATATGCAAAGTATCATTCAAAATATAATCAGAATATGAAAAGAAACTCATTTGAAGAAAGTGAAGTGCCATATCAGACACTCGCTAAGTTTGGACTCACCCATGAGATGATTGAAGACCTTCCGATACATGCCTTGGATGACATCAGCAATGGTCGACCATCGCCAGTACTGCCTGTTAGCATGGAGGTAAGCGAGGGTTACAGTATCAAGAGCAGAACCCGATTCGCCTTGGTAAGAATGGCAGACGGAAACGTGGATGTGATGTTCTATCCTGTGTTGAAGTATGCCCCATTGGACAAATTCACCAAGGGGCAGCAGGAACTGTTGAAGCAGGGTAAGGCTGTGGTGGCAGATGTGGATATGCCAGATGGCGCACATGTCAAGGCATTCGTGCAGATTGACGGAGAGACCAACCAAGTGATGGCTGTGCCGACACCTGTGATTGGTAGAAACTTGCAGGTGCTATCTGACGAACTCAGTCTTGGAGGAACGGAGCTAAAGAGCATCCAAAATGGCGAGGCACTGACATTTGCCGTAGAAGACGAACCTGTGACCGTAGGCATCGACCTGAAGAGCGATACTGGCATCCGCTTCGCCAACGGTGATGGTGAACAGTGGCGCAAGGAGGGCAAGCGAGAGTGGGACAAATACACCTTCGGCATCTATGGCTGTTGGGTAATGGATGATGACGGTAATCTTGACTATGTTCCAGAGGAGGAATATACCGAAGAACTGTGGAATGAGCAGAAAAAAGCAGCAGGAAGACATGCTTCTGCCGTTGCAAGAAAGTAAAGTGAAACATCAAACTTAGGGAAGAAATGAGAAAAGGACCTTATTATACAGAAGACATTCTCGTAGAGAAGATGCAGAGCGGCGAATACGGTTGGCTTGATTATGTGAACCATTTCAGTGAGGAATGGCAGAACGAGTATGAGGAATACTGCAAGGAACACGCCCTGTGCATCGGCAACGAGAGTGCGGAACAGTTTGTGAAGTACAAAGACGAACTGTTGGAACAAGGAATGGAAACAGAGAACGCTTAATACAATCATGCTATGGCGATAAGAAAGAACTTGAATCCAAGGCAGATGGACTTGCAGCCAGAGATGCGTGATATCCTGATGCGCAATGGTATGCAAGCCCATATCATAGCCAATGGTGATGGTTATCAGTTAGCGGTACAGGGACATAACTCCCCACTTCTGACCTATAACCTCACCGAGAAACAGATGTTGGTATTGACCGATTGGGGAACCAACTCTGCCAACAAGAAGGCGTACAATGTCTTTACCAGCATCATCGGCAAAGACTTCTATATGCCGAGAAACCTTGTCCATGCAAGAAATGCCAATAGAAGAGTGGCTATGGGTCTGCATGGATATAGGATTGGTACTGGAGAATACGGACGGTTAGGATGGAGTCCAGAGTTTTTAGGTTGGACACCGAGAATGCAGGACGGCTATCATCTACGCAGAGTCGGAGGACAGATGTTCTATGCAGGAGCACCAATGGTAGCGGAAAGACCAGACAGAAGGCTGAAACCTGGTGAGTTAACCTCTGGAGGTTATGGCTTTTACTATAAAGGACAGCAACAAGTAGCACCACAAGCAGATGTATTACAAAACCTGCAAGCCGTGATGACACCTGTAGAAACACGTCCAAGAAGTCAAGAGCCTGCCAAACCCTACAAGGAACTGATAAGCTCACCTGTATATTTCTCCAACGATCAATGGCAGGAATGCCTGTCTTCACACGGTATCATCATCGATGAGAAGGCAAAGACACTCACCATCCAATCAGAAAGCACCAAAAGTGATATGGTGTATGACTTGACCGACGATGAATTGAAGGCATTGACCAACAATTCTGTCAAGCAAGTATCTGTAGCCAAACGACTGGATATATTGAATAATGTCATCAAGGACGATTTCACCGACAAGATAACGATGGATATGCTCAACAGCAAGGAGCGCATCCATATCGGTTTGCGCCCAGAGGTGCAGCAGGAGTTGGACGGCAGGATGCAGTTGCAATCTACCGTTGAGCCACTGCAAGTGCAGCAAGAACCTATGAACAATAAAGTAGGTATTGTGGATGGGCAGGACTTGGACGAGAGCAAGGGGTGGTTCCGTGAAGTCAAGCATGGCAGAGAAGTAACCGTTGGTGAGATACGAGTGGAGCCAGCGGAGCAAGAAGGCAAATTCCGCATGACAGCCATCATCAACGGTGAGCGAGTAAGCCACGAGATAACGCAGAAGCAGTATGACAAGTTCATGGCAGTGGATGACTACCATCGCATGAAACTTTTTTCCAAGATATTCGGTGAGGTTGATTAGAAAGACCAGCACCAGTTTGACCTATAATATCAGCAACTAAAGCTGGTATAGCTCCTGCTTGAGATACTCCTGTACAATTTATATACCAATTTGATCCTCGTGTATCTCCAGAAAATTCAATCTTAATAATTCTATATAAATTTTCTGAATCCAAAGTATAAGCTATACTATTTCCATCTGAATATCTTTGTTCTATTATTTGCTCATTTGAAATATGAACTAATGAATTTAATTTAATTCTTGGATTTAATAAACATTGAAAGGTTATTCCTTCCGAAGTTTGTTGAGGACTTCCTATCAAACCTGATGAACTATCTAAACTTAAAATTGAATTTTTTGGCAGATCTGTTACTGATGTTAATTTTACTTTTCCATTATCTATATAAAAATTAGCATTTTCAGATGATGCCATTTGAGATAAGTAATCTTTTGCTTTTCCAAATATTACCTTTCCTCTTATATATTTTGATTTAGTAAAAGCTGTGCTTATATCATCAATTTGAGCTGCATTTGTAGCAGTATTACAAATAACTTTTGCAGCATCTCTTTTACTTGCTCCTTTTGCAATAGAATAAGATGTAAATCCACTATTTAAAAATCTATCTCCATCCATACAAATTAGATCTAAATATTCATCAGTTCCATTCTCTACTCCTCTTATTCCTTGTATAACATCTCCATCATAAATAAGTCCATATAAGCCTTCATATCCTGCTTCTATTGTAACTCTATTACAATTCATTATTAAATCATTTTCTGTTGCAATATTCAAATTATATATTCTAACCATTCCTGATGTATTATCCATAGTTAATGATTTAGAAATATCAAAAGTTACATGCAGATCAGAAACATCATACCCTTTATTAGTTTCATTAAATACCATAATTCTATATTTTCTACCAAATAACATATTTCCTGTCTTTGATAATGAATTCTTTTTTATTATGACTTTTTCATAAGTATAATCAAATCCATCAGAAAATGGTGAATTATAAACTATAGGAGAATATCCATTCTGACCTTCTTCATTTGTTGAAAATCCTACAGAACTTTTATCAAGATATGGCTGAGGATCAACAACATATGCTTTATTATGTCGTACTGAATTAAATTGACTATATCTAACATTTCTTAATTCAAAATGCAAATGTGTTCCAGTAGAACGACCAGTTGATCCCATTCTTCCTATTTGCTGTCCGGGATTAACAAATTCTCCTTCAGAAACCAATTGTGCACTTAAATGTCCATATAAAGAACAAAATCCATATCTTTGATGCTCTATAACAATATATGCTCCATATCCTCCAGCATCATAAGTTACTCTCTTAACTACACCACCTTGAGCTGCATATATTGGATCTCCATCAACTCTTCTTTGCCTTGGTGCTAAATCTATTCCATAATGAAAACCTTTTTTTCCATTTAAAGTTCTTCCTCCATAACGAGAGGTAATTGTACTATGACTATAATTTGAAGTTGGTTTACAAGATAATACGATAGCCATTATAAATCACTCACTTTCGTATCACCCCAATAAATCGAAAAGCTTTCACCTAAATTTCTAGAGTTAGGATAATCACTTTTTTCACTTTTTTCTTTTAAAACTAAAATACTACCTAAATTTCTATATCCATACTGTTTCAATAAATTACCTGCCTCAAGTAAACCTCCTCCTGTTATAAGAGGTATATTAGATAATAAAATATTCTGATATTGATCTTTTAAATCTAAGACCCAATAATTACAAACTTCTTTAAAACTTAAATTTATAAAGAAAGTTTGCTGTTTATCATCAATTTTTATTTCTACTTTCGCAGATTGATTTGGCAAAGAGGTAACCGGAATTTTATTTATGTTCATTTATAATCACCTCATTATGTTGCATATCCATATTGCTGCCCAAATAATGTATATAAAATACTTTGATCTTGAATAGCAGATGACAAAATTGTACCTGAATTAGAATTAGCTGTTGTTTGTTCTCTAGTACTTACTTTTACAACTTTTTCTGAGGCTACCATCAACTCTCTCATCTTCACAGTGCATTCCAAACCTGTATAATTCATATAATCATCATTTACTGAAAGTTGAGTTATCATCATATTTTGATATGTCTCTAATCTTGTATGAATTTGAAATGCCAACCTTTGTTGTTGTAATTGTCTTAATATTTTGTAAGCAGCAGTAGATCTTGTATAACTTATTCCTATAAAATCAGATTCAATCATACCCTGCATAGCATCAGACATTTTTATTGTCATTGTTACCTCAACTGGCTCAAGATAAGCATGATCTGAAATGCTCACTCCTTTTTGAACTTGATGAGTTGTAACTTGTGTATTTACAGAATGAGATACATCAATAAAGCCATCAAAGAAATATCCAGCTATATTTGTTTTTATTAAAGCTAATTCTGCTCTACTTATATTCCTACCTGTATACGGTAATTCTTTTGGTAATCCTAGCATTTTTATCACCTATTTAGCAACAGATTGACGCTTTAAATTTCTAAGACGTACTTCATATGCTAACCTTTCCGTTCTATCCATTACATCTTTGTTAGGATTATTCATTGTAATATATAAATTTTCATATGTATTATTCGTTCTTTCTTTTACATATTTATCTCCTACATTTTTTCCTAAATGTAAGCCTGAATATAAAAATTTCATATAAGGTTTAGAAAAAATATTTGAATCTAAAATATGCTTTGCTGATTTTACTTTCTTTTTACTTTTATCTGTTAGAGTAGAATTATCTATTGCATCATCAACATCATCAGATCCTTCATCTTGAGCTTTATCTAAGTATCCTACCATTTTTTCTATCATGCTTAAAATACCCTTTACTGCATTATATATCCAAGTAAATAAAGTTTCAAGCCCCTTCATTATTGTTTCTATCCAAGTCTTAACTGTTTTCGCTTTTGATTCAATTGTGGCCCATTTATCTCCAAATAAAGATTTGCCACCTCTTTTCCAAGTCATATAATCATCTATTAAAAGAACAATTGCTGATAATGCTGCTAAAACTACTCCTAAGACCGGATTCATAGCAAATATGATAGCTGCTATTGTTGCAATGAATACTTTAAAAACCATAGGGAATTGTTTCATGAAGTTATAAGTTCCCTTAACTATTCTAACACCAAATGCAATAACATTTGAAATAGCTTTTGCAACTCTATAAATCCAATAGAAAATATTTGCAATAAAATCCGTTATCTTTGGCATATTTTTTATTAAATAGTTTGTAACATTTTGCAAAGAAAGATGAATTTTATCTAAATCAACTCCCATTTTAGATAAGAACTTAGAAACAATTGTTCTTACCATTCCTTGCCCAATTATTTTCCATTTATTAAACTCTAAAGTTATACTTCTTACTTTTTGAAGTTGTTCATCAATATTTGCAGGAGTTTGAGCTTGCATTTCTTGAGAAAGTTGAACCAATTCTCTAAATTGAGAAGTTAACTCTGGATTCATTGCTATTTCAGATAAATCATTCATTGAGTATCCTAATGATTCAGCTGCTTGCGACATTGTTCTATAAGATTCTGTTGTCATCCACATAGATTTTGCAAGAGTCTGAGTTTTCATATCTGCATCTGCAACCGAATCAACTAATTTAGAAACTCCAACTGCTGCTGTTACAGTAAAAGAAAATATTTTTCCTGCAGCTCCTCCTAAACTACCTGAAAATTTAGATACCATAGAAGAAACTTTATTTGTTCCATTGTTAACTGCATCTAAAGCAGAAGATAATGAATTATTATCAAGATTAAATCCGATTGAAACTAAATATTGTTTCATAATTTCTTTTATAGCCATAATAGTCCTCTTATCTATAATTTTTATTAAATTCAGCTTCCGCTTTAGATTTTTCAATTTCATATTCAATAAGATAAGATGTATTCATTGAATCAACACAAATAGCTTCATATATATCTAATAAATCAGTTATTGTATATGTTCCATCCCATAATTCATGTTGCTTCCAATATTTTTTCAAAACTGGTGCATACAACATCATGTCTACATTATATGAAATTACATACTTTGCTGAGCTGAATTCGTCATCTCCGAAATTTTGCTCGTTAACTTTTCCTCCATTCCATCTAACTTCTGGAGCAGTTCTATAAAAAAATCCTTATAATTTACCTCTACTACTTTTAAGAGTAAGAAAGCATTTATTAACATATTATTATCTAAATCTTGCACTTGATAATTGCCAGCAGAATCTATGATTTTAACTTCTCCTGATTTTAAAACTTCAGAAACATTAGATAATAATTTTAATTCCAATTCTACAAATTCATCATCTGACATTTCAGATTTACCTATATTTTTTATGCCTCCAAACATTTTGCTTATCTTATCATCTGCATCTAAGAAAGATAACAAGTTAATAGGTAAAGCTTTTGTAATTAATGTTTTTAAAGTTGCAATTCCTTGTAATGGATTCATTTTATAAATTATAAAAATTCTTCCATCATATTCTACTTCTTGCATTGTTGATCTATTCATTTTACTACCTCTATAATCTTTATTTTTTAATTTATAAATTAATTATAACATATATTTTCTAAATTGTAAATTAAAATAAAAGCCACAAGAATTACTTCAAGTGGCTTAAACTTTTTATATCACATTTTGAGTAACATCTGCAAATAAAAGTTGCCATGTTACATTACCTGAGTTAGATTCATAACTTATATCAGGTATTTTCGTAAATGAGCCACCTGTCATAACATGCTGTTCACCTGTTTGCCTTGATGTTATAACACCTTTAATCTTTGCCCATTCAGCAGTTTCTGCAAATTCAAGATAATTATACCATCTTTTTAAACTTGAATTTAAATCAGAAGTTTGTTGAACTTGAATCTGCAACTGTCCTGTTCTATCTTTTATTTTAGAAACTACTGGAGTTCCATCAGCTGATACATCTATTGAACTTCTATCAGTTCTCATACTAACTTGTATATTGCCTAATCCCATACCATTAGTAGATATTTGACCTAAAGATGGATGAGAAAGAGTTAATGTAACATCTGAGAATGAATATGTCTTAGCCATTTGTTTACCTCTTATCTACTCACATCTAAACCTATAACGATATGCTCAATTGCTCCTGCTAATTTACAACATATATAGCAATTAGGAGCTACTCTTGCTTTTCTTTCAGTACTTGATTGATTTACAATAGAATCAAATAAGATTATATATCCTTGAGAAAGCGTATCACCTGTTGATAACGATAATACATCTCCTCCTAACCATTTTCCTGGCTGAATAAATTCAATATCTACATAATTATCTAATACTTCAGAAATAACTGCTGTTAATGTATTTATACCAGAATCTGTACCTGATATTTTTGAATTATTTATTAAAGCATTCATTATCTCAGATTGAAGATCATTTGTTAACATATCTATATAATAGATTTCATCAAAATAATCTCCATTCATCATAGTACCTTGTCTAAAGATATTATAATAATAACCCTGATTTACAAAAATATTCATATTACTTTTTAAAATATTTTTTAAATCATTTACTGCTATATTTGAAGCAACTATATTAGACAGAGATCTATAAGCTAAAGTAAATGCTTTACTTGCTTTTTTATTATATCCTAATGCATAGCCTACTATAGCAGAAACAACTGACTTACTTAAATTATCTGGTCTATTATCTACTTGAACAATTGTTCTTTGATAATTACCCTTCTTTAATTCTTCAATTAAATTAGTATAATTATCACTTGTCATATTTAAAGTCATTGCAACCATTGAGGTTGGTTTGCATGATTCTATGAAAGAACAAATATCTGATAAATCTTGTGTAGATATTTTTGTTATAAAATTATCTGTTAGAATTAAAATATACCAATCATAATTTTCATTTCTACAAGATGTTATTGCTTCAATAAATGATTCATTGCTTGATTTTTTTCCAATGTATAATTTAGTTGGTGATGGATTTTGACTAAAATAAACTTGAGCTGCATTATACTCAGGAGTATTTGCTGAGAATCCTAATTCAGCAATATCTGATAAACTATTTATTTCATTAATTCTTTGTTCTATTAAACTTGAATCAGATAAAATAAGAGCTGAATTTAAAACTTTTCTATAAGTTACAATTGGAGATAATGAAACATTAATATTCACTATATCATCTAATGTAATATTTGCATTTGCCATCTCATTCTCCTTCCTTTGCTATATAAATATCTTTTTTTATAACTTTATCATCTTCTGCATTAAATTCAGCATATACATTAACAGCTGTTAATCTATCTAATGATTCATCTAATGCATATTCTAAATAATAGCTTACAATTAATTCTGTTCTTCCCCACCACATATTGTTAATATTTTCAAACAAAAATACAACCTCTGGAACATCAAGAATTAATTTTATATCATATTTATCTAAAAAATGTTTTGCTTTATAACTAAAAATTGAATTTCTAAATGCATAAGCTAAGTCTTGAACATTTTCATCTCCATAAAAAATCCAATGTACATCTATTTGCCTTGTTTGAGATCTTTTTAAAATAATTTCATCTTTCGTACTATCTTTTTCAACATACTCTTCATTTATTTGATTATTGTTATCAGACTCAGCATAATTTACCCATAAATAACAAACTCCATCATATATATTTTGAAATGGTGTAGAAGTTTTCTGATATGCTAACCTTATTAAGCTTGATTGTTCTTCATTATTTAGATCAATATTTCTTAATAAAACTGTTAATTCAACAAAAATATCTTGAAGTTCTTTATATTTAAAATTTTTAGCCATCTTTATCACCTGTTAAACCAATAACAGCTTTTGTAAAACCATAATCATCAGCATCTAAAATAGCCAAAACTTTATAATAATCTCCATTGTATTTTATAGTATCAGATATTCTTGTTTCATCTCTTCTTGCATTTTTATTATCAGACAAATATAACTTTTCAGTTGTATGAACTGTTTTACTTAGACTTACTCTATCTCCCTCTGGTAACATTTCTAAAGATTTTTCATCAGAAGCTGAAACTACAGCATTTATTTCAAATTCTTGTTCTTCTTCTTCATATCTACCTTTTACATATTTACCATTGTAATGTCTTATAACCGTTATTGTTTGCTGAAATTCTGGGCTTGCAACAATATCAGATAAATTAAGCCATACTTGACTCATTATAATCACCTCATTTAACTTGTCTTATGACTTAAAAATTTTATTATACAATTTATTTCCTTTAGAAATAATCTGAGATTTTGTTTTCATAGATTTAGATAATCTAGATTGAGGAGTAACAACTACATATGTTATTGATTTTCTTAATTCTCCTGTATCAATTAATGGCTTATCTTTTATGTTTTTGCCTTTTGATTTTGCCTTTATTGTAGCTGGTGAATTTGGAGGCCAATTATTTCTTGGATCAGTAAACCAACCTCTAACTTTATTTTGTGCAAACATTCCTGTTTTCTTTAATAATTCCTCACCTTCAGCTATATTAAAATTTAAGAAAGCTTTCATTGCTTTATCTAGCTTTTTTGTTATTTTATCCATATTTGCTTCAATAGCTGGCTCAATAATTGGTCTTGGAGGAATTCTATAAGCAGGACTTCCATGAGTCATTAAATAAAGTTGATGAGCTTTTTTTCTTGCTCCAGAAAAATTCATACCTTGTTGTCTTAATTGAGATATTTTTTGTCTTACCGACTTTTTATCTACACCATGAGTATGAATATAAGCCAACTCTACATTGTCTATTTTTCCTTCTGGTCTCTTAGCATTTCTTTGAGGTATACCAACCAAAACATCATATTCACTTATTACATTAAATAAATTTTTTATATCAATATAATCTTTAACTGATATTTCTCCTGTTAATAATGATCCTTTTATGCTTCCATTTGCTTTACTTTGTATTGCTTTATCCAAACTTGATGATACTTTTTCTATTCCATTTAAAATTTCTTTTTCTATAGAATTGATCATTTTTATCACCAAATAAACATATTACCTTTTGACATCATTTTTGCAATAGAAACAAATTGATTTCCAAAAGATGTTAGATTAAACTGACCCCAAGTAGCAACATCTTGAATTGCATATGAAAAATCATATGAAACTGAAACATCTCCTACAGATTTAGAACTTACTAAACCTTTAGTTTGACCTGCAGCTATAACTGCTGCCGCTGAACTTCCTTCAGGAGAAAAGCTCATCATATAAACTGTACAAAAATGAGCTACAAATAAGCTCATTCCCAATTTCCATTGCTTTCCCCATTTTTTTATATTAACGGCAGAATCAGCAAAATCAATATACATTTCTATCATTTCAGGTGGTAATGCATTATTATCTCTAAACTGTGGATATATTTCAAAAAAATCATTTATAGTGAAAGACGGATTTTCATCTTTCGTTATATTAGAAGCAGTACCTATTAAGCCAACATCATTAAAAACGTAATCAAAATTATTTTGCAAAACAAATCACGCCTTTCACTAAATTATTTTAACTTAACTTTTCAATATAATATTCTTTAGGTTGCTTTGCTTCAACCTCTATTCCTCTTTCTAAGCACATTTCATAAAGTTCTTTTGACTTCATATGAGTAAAATCAGAAGAAGTATCTACAGAATCAGAAATATCTTCAGCTAAAGTTACTTCTGGCTCAATTGAATCTAATGCTGCTGAAACTTCTATGTTCTTTATCTTTCCATTTGCATTATCAATTTCTGCAATGCTTCTTCTTCCTTCAACTACCTTTATTTTTTTTGATTTAGAAAGAAGTTCAAACATTCTTGATGTTACCACCCAATCAGGAACTTCTTCAAATTTATATGCTTCTACTGTTGCTCTTATATTATAATCATTTGGATGATTAAAAGTTGCTGCTTGATTACTAAATACTGTTATGTAACCTACTTTTGACATTGGTACTCTCCTTTTATAATAAAATAGATAGAGGGGGAGTTCCCCTCCATCCACCTAAGTTTAAACTATTAAATTCCATCTACGTATCTAATTGTTTCATAATACATGATCTTAACTTGACCAATCTGTCCTGCATAAGCTGTAAGATATGCCATCTGCTCAACATTTGGTTGTGTCATAACTCTTGATAATGAAACAGGAATATCTATCTTTACTTTTTCTTTCTCATTAACATAAGCTACCATACGATTTGTCTTACCTGCTCCTGAATCTGAGCACCATCTGCATGGAACAATAACAAGATCTCTTCCTTGATTCTTTGCTATGTTATTTTCAAGAATATATGTAAGAATTGAAACATTGCCTGCTTCTGATACTTTTCTTGTTGTTATATAAGCATAATTTGATGGATCTATAAGAATATGATTTGCCATACCTGTAAGATCATACTCAGAAGCTTTCCAAGTTTCAACTAAAACACTATTTATATCATTAAGAATTTCATCAGGTGTCTTATCTTTCCAAGTAGCTTTACCAGCAGCACCATTTGGAGCAACTACAGTAGTAACATTTGGTTGATTTACAAGACCATAAACATCAAGATCTTCAAATCCTTCATATGTCATTGTATCAAGATCTTTATTCCAACCAAGTTTGATTCCTTTATCAAGAATATCATCTAAACTTCTTGAAACTGTCTGAAGAAGCTGCTGATCAACAAATGGTATTCTAAGAATATTAGCCCAGTTGAATACTCTAAAATTATCTTTTGTAATATTAGCCTGCATTACAGGAATATCATTTGTAGCACCACCAACTATACCAGATGTTCCTGCACCAGTTGTTGCATAGTCTACAAAATAATTACTTGTGTATTCAGACCAACCACCACCTGTATCAGCAACTATATCTCTCATCCAAGTTACCGAAGTAAGTGGCTCATATAAAGTATTATCTCTTTTTTCAAGTTCACCATTTAAGAAAGCTAAGCCAGAAGCAATAGCAGAATCTGTCATTCTTCTAACTGGTGCTTTATCAAACATGCGAATTATTCCATTATTTCCATGATACATTTATCAAAAATCCTCCTTTTATTAAATTAAGTTTCTTTCAAGAATTGTAATTTCTACGCTTCCCTTTCCATCAAGATAACCAGTTGTAAATGATGCTGGAATTGCTATAGTTGTACCACTTGTTTCTGATGTATCAAACTTATTTGTTGTAGGATTATAATAAACTGCACCACCAGCTTTTGGTGTACCTGTACCAAGTTCAACAATAATTGAACCTCTAACAAGTGTATCACAACCTTTAGCTGGATGATAACTTGATTCTTGCTTTGTATATTCTGTAGCCTGAATAACTGTAGCTACTGCAATTCCTACAAATTTATTAACTGTATCACCTGTTTTCCAATTTCTTACCGTATTATCATCATTTAAGAAAACTGGAGAACCAAACTTAATAGGCAAAGAATCTTCTTCATTCGATACAACTCTATTAACTACAAGAGCATCTCCATCTCTTGAGATTTTACCTAAATAACCTAAGTTCATTTTCTTACCAATTGTTGACCCTGGCATTATTTATCCTCCTTGTAATGTGGATTATACTTTTTAGCAATTTCTTTTCCATAATCTACAGAATCAAAATTACTGTCACCTATCTTCCTTGAATTAATTATTTTACTATAAGAATCAGTTGACTTCTTTTCTGCTTTCTTTATTTGCTTTTTTAATACTTTTGCAAGGTTATCAGAAACTTTCTTTCTTTTCTTATCATTTGGTATTGAAGCAATTATAGGCTTAAGAGCTCTCATTAATTCAATTGCTGAATCTTTTGCTTCTTTCAATTCATTAATTTCTTCATTATCTGAAGGAATATCTTCAGGTGGAACTTCTACTGATTCAATTTCTTCAATATCATCATCTTCTGTTTCACCTGATTCAAGTTCTTCTTCTAATTCATCAAGAGATTCCATTCCTTCTTCGTAACCATCTTCTAATCTCTCTTCATTATTATTTTTTTCTATTACTTCATCTCTTGCACGTAAAAGTGCATAAAGTGAATCTTTTACATCAGAAAGATCATTCTTTATTTCTTCCATCTCTTCATCAGATACTGGATTTTCTGGCTTCTTTTCAGTATCTATTGGTGGAGTTGGAAGTGCTGTATCATCTTCATTTTTCTGCTCTTCAATTAATTCATTCATAGCATCAAGAATATCTTCAGGCTCAGCATCTTGAGCTATTTGCTTAAGCCCTACTGCTTTTAAAAAATTTGACACTGAAGAACGCTTTTTTGGAATTTTATATCCCATCATTTTTCCTCCTTTAAGTTGTTGTTTGCTGTCTTTAATTGCTACTCTTTGACCTGCTCTACCAGCTGAGACTAAAGCAACATGATTTCCTATTATATTTTTTTGAGCATATCCGTCTTTATAAGGAATATACTCACATTCATATCCACAAGAAACTTCTCTTTTTTGTTTGCTTCCTATCTCATCTATCTGCATTTGGCTATAAACAATAATATCTGCCAATAATAGATCTGAATCTTTTCCATTTCCTCGTCTAACATTTGTAATAGTTCCTTTTGCAAGTGAACTAAAATTTAACGGATTTACCCAATCATCTGGATGTTCATCTGTAAAAACTTTTCCTTCAAAAGAAGCTATTGTTTTTGGACTAAAAACTTCATCTTCAGTTCTATATACTTTAATAATATCATTTGCCCTATCATCAAGTCCTATTTCTTTTCCTAAATATTTTTGAACACCAGTCCTTGCAATAGGAACATTTTTGCATATTAAAAAATTTTCCGGCGTTTTTACCATATTTGGACTAATTTTCGAACCAAAAAATGCTTTTGCCATAAACTTTCCTTTCCATATCAACCTTTATATATTATAAAACAAAAATAAATAAAAGTAAATACATTAATTTATTAAATTTAAATTTTGACTTTAAAGCATTTTTATTTCTAAGTAAAGATTTTATATAATATTAAATAGAGAATTTATCAGAACTCATTCTGGAGTCTCTGGTGAATACTTCTATCCATTTATTTTATTTATATCTTATTTAATAAACCTTGGTATATTTGAGAATGATCATTTTCATCATTTGCAATTTCAACTAACTTTTTAGCATCTTTAGTTGGAGCTATTTCTAATAACATTAAATTTATTTCTATAGCATCATTTTCCATTTGAATAGCTCTTTCTAATATTTCTTTATAAGACATTCCATCATATTTTCCACTTTCAGACGGAAGTCCTTCATCTAAGTTCTCTTCTATTTGACTCTCATTTAATACTAAGTTTTTTATTTGCTTATCTAAAGCTTTTACTTGCCTTTTTAATTCTATTTTACTATCTTTAGATATTCTTTTATTATTTATCTTATTTTCTATATCATCTATTTTATCTATTAAATTATTAATTGTATCTTGTGACAAATTTTGATTTTCAGTTGAAAATCCTACATAAAAGTTTTTATTATCTTCTTTCCATCTATCTTCTATACTATTCATTCTATTACTCATTATTATACCTCCTCTAAAGTAATTGTGACTATTCTATTTGCATCAAAATAATTATTATCATTTTCTTCTATTTTTTTCAATTTATATCTTGTAGTCGTAGGATGCAGAACTTCATACTCTCCACTTATATAAGATATTGAGTCAATTGGCGTACCTGATTTATTTTGAAGCTTAAACAATATAGCATTTGGAGTATCAGAACCTAAATTACCTTCTATAAAGTCTTCAGATATTTCTCTTTCAGAAGACCAAGAACTTATTCCTTGCATATCCATTATTTTTCCAGATTTTAGATTCTTTATTATATTATCATAATTTTTATCACTTAATGTCATACCTCTATATACTTCTCCATCATATTTTGGAGCTTGATAAATATAATCATCTAAATCATTAGAAGCTTTTTCTGCTTTTTCTTGGCTCATTTTTCCATAGTATTCTTTACTTATACCATATTTAGCTCTATATGCATTCTTTATATCACCATATCTATTACCTGTATAATTAACAATAGAATCAGAATAAGATTTTACTCGTACATAATATTCTTCATCTGACTCATTCTTTTTCTTTTTTATAGCATTCTTTATTTTTTCTAGCCTATTATCTCCACTCATCTTATGCGTGCTTACTTTATTAGTATTTATATTTTTAGCAAACTCTCCAGATCTCGCAGATCCTCCTTTATGGTTTGGAATTCCGACATGATTGAAATGGCCAGATCCTTTTCCTCCATCAAATACTTTTACTAATTCTTTATACATAGTTATTTCTCTTTCATTAGATCCTTTATTAAATCTTCAGATTCATCATTATACAAATTGATTTCTTTAAAATGTCTTTTAGCATCTTTTAATTTTAATTTAAATAAACTTTTAAAAAACATTTTAAATGAATACCAATCAAATTTAAAACAAAAATCTTTCATTTTTTCCTCTATTATTTTTAAACTATTCTTAAAACTAAATTTTATTTATTCTGTAATTTCTTTTCCTTTATTTTCTTCTATACTTTTATTCATCATTCTATTAAAATCTTCTTTACCAGCTTGTAATTTGTATAATGTAACTATTTCTCCATTTTCTCTACCATCTGCATATACTACTAAATCTTTTGTATTCTCATTATACTTCTTTGTTCTATTTCCTTCTTTAAATGCTTTTATATTTTTACCATTAGCTCTTTTTAAAGAAGCTTTTTCTGCATGTTTTGCATATTCTTCTTTTGTTGGATTATTATATTCTTGTTTATGCTTTTTATAATGCTTATTCAAATTATACTTATTTTTAAATGTAGCATCATTAACAAAACATTTTGTTATTTCCTCAAGTTTTATCATCATTTTTATCCATAATTATTAAACTCTTTAAATTTATTTAAACCCATCATTTCTATTTTATCTGCTTTCCAATTATAAACTTTATGAGGCCATTCAACATCATCAAAATCAGTTAATGGAGCTTGATAACATCTGCAATTATATATATTTCCAGCATGATATGGAGCTGGATATTTTTTTAATTTTAATGTAGTATCTAATTTTTCTGGTACAGGAGGATGCTTATAATGAACAAGTACATTTTCCATTATTTGATGAGAACTTCTTACTGCTCTATCTTTTGATGTATCCCAATCATACCATTCTATATTTAAATCTTCAGCTCTTGCTTGTGTTAATGCAGAACTAAATTTACTTGTTTCTGTTCTTGCAATTAATTTTGCATTTGCTTTAGTATGTTGTGGAAGATACTTTTTTATTTCTTCTGAAATATCTTCAGCTCTTTTTCCTTTAAAAGCTTCTGTGTTTATATGAGCAATTACATTTTCTGAAATATTTAAAGGTAATGTCTCAATTAAAGTTGCATTATATTCAAATAATTCTTGCATTCTCTTTTTTACATTTCCTTCTATTTCTTTTTCTATATTAGATTTTATTTCTGCTCCTCTACTACTTTTCTTTGCTGCCTCTCTCCAGTTACGAGCATTCTCTTCATAGATCATAGTTGAAATTGTCCTTACTAACTTTCTAACAGAATATCTATAAGCTGGAGATTTAGCAGCATTTTCTAAAACTTGTTTAAACTTATCAATATCATCAACATACTTCATAGCTTGTTGTTTAATAGGTTTTAAAAGTTTATTAAGTAATGTATTATATTTCTTTTCTATCCTATTTGATACTTCAAATTTTCTATTTTTAGGCATTTTATCATTTATAATTTATTTTTAAAAGTATTTGCAATTTTTTGTATCGAATCTATATAAAATTGTACTTCTTTATTATTGCCATCATAAATTTTATTAAGTTTTCTACCTAAAGAATCAAATTCTCTAAGCACAACTTCTTTAACCCAAAATCTTAATTTTTCATCAGGAATAGCATCTTTAGTTTTAATATTTGATAATATTTCTTCTAATTCTTTATCTGTAGCAGCTTCAGCTATAAACTTTCCATCTTTAAGTGCTTTCCACGTGCCTTTTTTATTATCATTAACTATTACATATCCTTTGTAATAATAACTTTTTCTTTCATCTTCTTTGCTATCTTTTGCTTTTATACTTTTAGATTTATCTTCCATCATTTTTGTAATTGGATTATATACTTTCATTATTTATTTCCTTATAAATTAAAATTATTTAATAATAAACTAATAATTATCTATTTCTACTTAGTTTAAATAACTCTTTTGAATATGCTGAATTCATTTTAGTTAATTCATCTCTTGCTCTACTTACTTCTTTACTCAATCTATTTAATTCATTATTTATATCATTAATATATGCATTAAAATTATCTCTTATAAAAGAATCAGCAGCATTATCATTTATTTCTTTATTTTTATATTTTTTTATAACATTTTCACACTTTTCTTTGTATTCTTTTATTATCCCATCAAATAACTTATTATTAATATCTTTAGTTTTTATTTCTGAATCTTTGTTTAATTTTCTTTCAATACTATCAATTGTTCTAAGTGCATTTACTATTTCTTTATTCATTCTTTAATCTCCTTTACTTATCTTAAAATATTTCCACCAGCTAAAACATTAGCTAATACATACAAACCAGTCATTATTAAGACTGGTATAATTGTATGATTATTCATCAAGTTGACTAACTTATCTGCATATTCACCTAACTTTAAATCTATCTTTCTTATCATATTATCTTCTCCTAACATTAAATATAAAATAAATCTACCATAGAATTTCTATAATAACTTTTTTTCTTTGTTTTTGAAAGTTATAACACAATATTCTTTATAAGGATCAACTTCATCAAATCCTAAATCTATAATTTTATTATCTTCTATTGTTTCTACACTTACTTTTTCTACTTCTAATTCTACTTTCTTAATTACAACACTGTTTGAATCATATTTGTTTGTATTGTATAATTTTAATAAAATCTTCATCTTTCTTACCTCCAAGGTTTCTAAGCTTTATTTAATTTATATTATTATTCTACCACAAAATTGCTTCTTTGTAAATAGTTTTTTTCACATTTTTTTATCACTTTTTATATCTTTTAGCTCTTTATTTACACTATCTAACACTTCTATTGTATATTTTAACATTTTATCTTGATTACTTCTTATTCTTGCTATTTCTTTCCATAAATCAAATAAAGATTCTTTTATTATTTTAAAATTATCCTTATATTCTTTTAGAATTTCTTTTAAATATAATATTATAAATATATTTATTATATATATTACAATAATTATTGCTAATATTAAATTATTTATCATTTATTTTACCTTCTTTTACACTATAATTTGAATATTCTATATATTTTTCATCATTTTTATAAACTTGTATAACTTTTTTATCTATATTACACCAAATTTTATACTTATCTTTGCTTTCTAAGTTTAAATTGTGAATTTGTTTATTAATTCTAGCAAGATGGTCTCTAAAACCTACCACAATTGCTTTATTTTTATCATCAAAGCTAAAAATATTTGCTAAATCTATCTCTTTTGATTTAATTTTCTCATTTTTATCTTTTATTGTACATAAGCATGACAAAGAATAATTATTTTTTATTTCTTTATTCATATCTTTACCTCTTTTTGATCTCATGTATATAGTCCAGAGGCTCAGATTTGATTTCTGAGCCCTTCTATATTTTATTTAATATAAATTATTGTCTTATTTTTATTATGAATCCAGAAGTCAAATCTGAGTCTTCTATCCATGATTTTTTCCTCCTAAAAATTAAAGCCTGTATGTTATTTTTTCTTTGGATTACCTCCAATATTATCTTAACATACAAGCTTTAATTTGTAAATAGGTATTTTTAAGTTTTTTAATTTTTCTTTATCTTTTTTCTATATTCATCAGCCATTAATGCTGATTGTGTAAAACTATTATTCTTCCACCATGCCCAAATAGAAACACAGACTGTGATAGCTAAAGTTACTAATTCATTTACTTGATCATCTGTAATTGGAAGTGGACTATGACCTGTAACTGACAAGATCTGATTTATTAAAGCTATAATTAAAACAATTGTTCTTACAATAGTACTTGTTTCAACTTTCATAATTATTTTAATTCCTCTACAATCTTATCAAGTGTATATTTTCTACAAAGCTCTAAAAATTCTCTTTGCTTTTCTGCATATGGGAAGTATTTTATTCCTTTTTCCGCACAATACATATCTAAAGCAATACCAACATCATACTCATCTTTAGCTATTTCTTTAATACGAGCTGCATTTTTAATAAATTCATTTTCTTTAGCTATTTCTTTAAAATTTGGCATATTGATCCTCCTATCTAGCCTTTTCTTTTTTCTTCTTCTTTTTCTTTAAGAAGCTCTACTAACTCTGTATATTCTTTATCTGATAATCTACTAGCAGCATAAAAAATATCAAGCTTTTCTCTCATACCTTCTGTTTCACCTTTTTGTATTAGAGATCTTATTACTTTTGAAAGCATTATCTCACCTCCTTTCATAAAATTACTTTACATCAAGTTCTAATAATATTAATCTATATTCTTGTTCTACTACCATTTTTTCTAGATCTGTTTTACTATTTTCATCATTTAATAATAATTCTTCCTCTAATGTCATAGGTTACCTCTTAAATATCATTTATATCACTTAAATATTGTTCTGCTTTTATTATTTGATTATTTTTAAAATAGTATTGTATAAACTTATTTTCATTAGGATCAAGATTCTCTATTATATATTGATGTAAATTTATATAACTATCTCCATTTACATAACCACTTCCTATGCCTTTTATATCTATAGCTTTTATTTTTTTAGCTACAAGTGGTGAAGGATAATTAAAACCAAAATCCATATTATCATTAACAATGTATCCTTCACTATCTACTACGCATTTATATTCTGTATTTGTTGGTAATAAATAATTATATCTTGTATTCCAAGATATGGAATAAGGCATTTGTTTGCTTGTTATCTCAGTTATTGTGCCATTGACACCATCAACTTTATAATATTTTCTTACTTCATCAGATCCACCACTATAAATATTTACTCTAATGTAGCAAGTATCTGTAGTATCAAAACTATCAAACTGTACTGATAAATTAAATCCTGCACTTGTTCCATAGGATGCATAATCTACAGAATCTTTAATTTTTTTTATAATTTGATTCCCTTTAATTAATAAAAGCCCAACATCATATTCACCAGTCTCATTACCAGATGCTGTTTTTCCTGACCAAATAGCTAAAATACAATTACCTACTTTATATACACTATTCCACCCATCATAGCCTATACCAGAATGAAAATTAGCTGTACCAGATATATTTAGATTCAAAGGATTATTTTGAACATATGCTTCAGCCCAAGCATAAACAGTGCCCCCTTCCCAATTTACAAATAACCAATATGATCCTTCTGATTCAAATAATCCAAATTCTTTAGTTGAATATATATCACCATATTTAAGTTTTAAATTACCAGATCCTTTACTAGTTACAAAATCATCTACTGTCCCAGACATCCAACTTGTACCACCATCTGATCTTTCATTATGATATATATACCAATATTTATAATCAGAAGAAAAGAAACCATATCCGGTGCGTGTCATTCTAGCCCATGTTTTGCCACCATCAATACTATAGTGTGGTGAATAATCTTTATCTTTTGATGATAAAATCATTTTATTAGTATTTGGTATTTTAATTATTGTACCTGATTCATATGTATTATCAAGCGGATTTGAAGAATTAACAGCATTGCAAATAACTGTTTCTGTCAACTTTCTTTTACCTAAAGATAAAAATTCATTTTCTCTCCATTGTTTAGCTAATATATCATACTTTGCCATAAAACCTAAAGCCATACGATCATTAGCTATCTGATATCTATTATCACATTTCTTTAAAGCATTAACATCAGTATCATCAGTTATATTAGCTTGATATATAAAAGCATATCCTAAACCATGAGTAAAATTGTATAATGTCTTTTTACCAAGTGCTAAATTATTTATATCATCTGATATATTAGCATCCAACAAAAGGTTTCTATATATACCTTCATCTAAAGAAGTCGTATCATCTACAATTTTACTACTTAATAAATCACTTATGCAATTATATAAACTATCTGCATTTTCTTCTACATTATATCCTTTTGAAGCTAAAAATTGTGCAATTGATGAGCAAATAGCTGTTATCTGATATAGCACTTTGTTCATTAAAGCAGATCTAGCAATGCCTGGCTCTAATCCATTTTTTCTTTGATTATCTGAATCATAAGCTGTATCTGATAGCATATTTTTCTTATTTTCATTAAAGATTAGAAAATTATTTGATGCCACTTTTAAGCCTCCTTCCTTAAGAAATATATTTATCCCAAAGATCTTTTAATATCATTACTTTATTTATTATTGCCATAGCTTCATTGCTATTTTTTATTTGATCAAGTGTATCTAAATTAAATAATATTTCAAAATCATATCCATCTCTCATCCCTCCATATAAAGCTAAAGCATATCCTAAACCATAACTTCTTTGTTTTTCAGATTCAGTTATGTTAATCATTAATGCATGTTTGTTTGCTTTATCATTTATATTTGCTTTTAAAATATCATATCTAAATTTGCCTTGAGCTTCTCTTTTTATTTTTATATCAACAGCATTTGAATAAATATTATCTAGTATATTTTTTAATTGACTTAAATCTTCTATATCAACTTCTGATTTTTCTTTTATGAATTTAAATAAAGCATTAGACATAGAAGATGTTTGATATAAAATCTTATTAAATAACTCAGAAGAAGCCAATCCTTTTAATCCGCTTTTTCTTTGTTCATTATTTCCATAATCTTCATCTGACATTTTATTTCCAAATTCATTAAATATTCTTACTTCTTCCATTATCTAACCTCTTTATTCTATATCATACGATACATGTTTAACACCTATCTTTTTATTCTTCTAACAGTTTCTTAACTTCGTCTCGAAGCTGTGACGGTACATCGTCAAGTGTCTTGAGACCTTTACGAATAAGTGCTACATAAATCTTTGCCATTACTGTGTACCTCCTAAAATCATTTCATAAACTTCCGCAAGTGCGGTTTGGATATCAGTGATACTATCGGAATTAGATTTTACGTTAGGTGTCAAATCGCCCATTCTGTTAAACATTGACAACATATCCTGTACCGAACTTGCCTGTTCGTTTACCTCAATATTTCTGCCAGTTGTCAACCAATCCGAAAGATTATTTTCAATATCAGCTTTCAGGCCGTCATAATTTTTCAAACAGAAAGTATATTCGTCATATTCATACATAATGACGGTTTTTCCTGTATGAGTGTCCTCAACTATGATTTTAGAAATATTCTCACGCAATCTGACTTCTACATACCCAGGAAGAATCACATGATTTTCCACAGATACGCTGTTAGGTGATACATTTCCTCTTACTTTCATTTCTGATAACCTCCTTTTAAAAATTCTATCTGTTTTGTATTAACCCACTTATGTGGGAAGTAACACTTGTGTCTTTAAGAGGGGATATAAAGCAGGCGCGACCCGACGGACACGTACGAGCTG
>ENA-OOZG01000285-OOZG01000285.1-human-gut-metagenome-genome-assembly--contig:-NODE-285-length-43545-cov-8.854771_pt1 | contig 43545 bp, 29 predicted proteins | sample MGYA00241706_ERZ501384 | MGnify/ENA primary metagenome ERZ501384 (study PRJEB25962, sample SAMEA2042742) | human gut metagenome | biome: human gut; feature: human-associated habitat; material: faeces...
CCAACGATATGCTGCTGAGAAGTCGCAAGCGCAAGCGTCCACCCCAGACGACCAAAGGCGTGGTCAATCACGGCTTCCAAGATCACCTGAACACCACCCCTAAATACATTGCCACTGACCATTGCCGGCTCACCGTCTCAGACATAACCTACGTCAAATGTTTAGGGGGCTTCGCATATCTCTCCCTGACGATGGACGCTTATAGCCGCATCATCACCGGCTTTGACCTGCAGCCCACGCTCTCCACAGAGGGCCCCTACAACGCACTAAGACAGACCGTTGACTTCTACCAGAAGCATGGCTTTGACCTCAAAGGGCTCATCTTCCATAGCGACCGAGGCTGTCAATATGTCTCCAAGCAGATGACCGACTACGAGGCCAGCCTAGGCATCGTAACCAGTGTCACCCAGACAGGCAACCCTCTCCACAACGCTATGGCAGAGCGACTTAACGGGATCATCAAGAACGACTGGCTCTACAACTTCGAGGATAAGCCCATAGATCAAGTTCGAGAGATCCTCTCGCAAACGATTGCTCTCTATAACACAGCGCGTCCTCATCGAGCCATCAACAAGAAGACTCCGATGCAGATGCTCATACCAGATTACCCCAACCCTATAACCACACAACCCTCTAAGAAACAGAAATCTAAGAACAATTCACCAAAAGCTCCGAGCCTCAAATCTCCGAGCTCATGCCGCTTAACTCCACACAAAGACCTATCTTTGTGTACCTCCGCAGTAAAAACGACCACAAGTCGTGTACCCTAGCAGGAGCAAAACTAACAAATGAGTACACTCACAGGACTAACAAAAATGACCCGAGTACCATCTCAGTAATACCTTCCCAACTGTGTACTTTTTTCAGGAAGAGGACAAACATCTAGTTTTCCAAAAACTTTCCAGCCTTGGAAAAATAAATTTCCAAGGGAGGAAATCTTTTTTTCCACCGTTGGAAAGTTTATTTTCCACCCTTGGAAACTTTGCGTTCCTTCGTTGGAACCGAAAAGTTCCTCCCTTGGAACTAAAAAGTTCCTCCGCTGGAACTAAAAAGTTCCAAGAGGGGAACCATTTTTGGAACTCGTAAGTGATACGGATTCAGTGGAATAAGGAAGACTCGGAGTGCGCTGGACAGGTTTGTTCGGGTGGGGGAGTGCTGGGGATAGCGTGTAGGCTACCACAAAGGAATAGGGGCAATCGGCCGATAAGCCGACTGCCCCTAAAGGTGTTGATTCGTCAGGCATCGCCTGGTCTAAGGCGATGTCTTAGAGCGTCAAGTTAGAGCGCGTCTGGACCGGAGACGTACTCGAAGTTGCCACCGCCGAGACCCTTGTAGGTGAAGGTGATGGTGCTATTGGTATAGTTTTGTCGCAGACCTGTGGTGATGACGTACATCTGGTCGATGCCGTTGGTCTGTGCAGGCTTGTCGGCATAGCGCGCCTTGAGGATGAGCTTGAGACCCTCCTTGATGCGCTCTAGGCGTAGCTTGACGAGCTCCTCGGCAGACTTGCCCTCCTCATCGGGACGAGCGCCGACACTCTTGCCTCCGTCGAGGTTGAAGTTCTTGTAGTAAGCACTACCGCAGAACCACCACTCCTCATTGTCGGGGTACTTCTCGCTGATGTAGTCGGGCTTATTGGCCTTGACCCAAGCGTGCAGTATCATATAGTCATCGGCCGTCAGCGTGAAGCGGATGGTCGGGTCGAAGATCCACTGCTTGCCGATGTTGACAAACTGGCTTGCGGTCTGAGCTACACGCCACTGATTGCCCTCGAGCTTGAAGCTCTGGTACTCAGGCGTAGTGACCTTGTTGTCAAACCACTCGTAGACCACGATAAGCTGGTTACCAGGCTGAGCGTACGGCATGCTCTGCTGCAGTAGCTGTGGAATGTAACGCTCGGGGAGCATCGAGCTGCTGAAGTTGCCGTACTTACTGCCCATAGCTTGGTACTCAGCGGGTGAGATGACCTTATAGATACGATTATCGGCGAGACGCTCTCCGATGAAGAGCATATTGCGCTGCCCATCAGCGAGAGCAACTTTAGCTAGGTAGCTAGTACCCTTGTCAGCGTAGGTCGTTGCGAGGTACTTGCCCAGCTTAGCAATCTCATCTTTAGAGAGCTTGTTAGGATCTTTTGCCGTGAGACCAGCTTTGGTAGCATCGTCAGCTGAGACTTTGACTGAGATGAGCTTGTCTAGAGCAGCATCCTCTGCGGGGTGCTGCTGCATAGCGTAAGATACGGTCACGGCAGAGCCTTTGCCCCACTCGGGGTACATCTTAGCCATGAGGGCTGGGACATACTTCTCCGGAGAGACCCACGCGGTGAGGGTGCGGTTCGTCTTGACATAGTTCGCCTCGTGCCGGACCTCTTTCATAAAGGCCTCAGCATCGGAGCCAGTGTAGCCCGCCTCCTCTTGCTTGGTAAAAGCTGCGGCGATCGTCTTGTAGTCAGCATCGGTGAGAGCGTAGGCGACACTCTTCTCTATTGGATGGTCTACCGAATCTAGTTCTTTGTATATCTGCTCCATCGGGTTGCAGGCGGTGAGCAGCAGGAGTGCTGCGGCTGCGAGGAGCTGTGTGATCTGTTTCATATTATTTGCGTGTCTGAGAGTTAGAAGTTAATGCGTAGACCAGTCGCCCAGTTCGTGCCAAAGCCGTAGTAGACGAGCGCTGACTTCATGTCGTGGTTCTTACCATCGCGAGCATCGGAGATGTACTCGGTGTTGGTCACGTTGTTGACATTGATGTAGACGGTAGCGTCACAAGAGCCGATGTTAAAGCGGTAGTTAGCGCCGAGGTCTAGTGTGCAGTAGTCGGGTAGGCGCCAAGCGTCCACCTTGTCGGTCTCCTTGGTGCGGTTCGTCGGGTCAAAGTCTGCGTAGTTCTTGCCTGCATAGTTGAGGTCAGCCTTGAGGCGGAAGTCCTTGAGTGCCTCCCACGAGATACCGAGGGCAGAGGTCATCTGAGCTGAGTTGCCCACGTGTACCCCCTTGACAAAAGCATTGATCGTGCCGACATACTGCTGCGCATCGTCGAAGACATCGGCCTTGACATCGTCAGCCCAGATCCAGTCGCCCCAAGAGAACATGAAGCGAATGTCAAGCGGCTTGATCGGTGTGTAGGTAGCCTCTAGCTCGACACCCGCGTGGCGAGCATCTAGACCAGAGATATTGGCCGTGGTGTTGTTGCCCATACTACGTGTGAGGCTCTTGTCCAGCCACTTGGTATAGTAGCCGTTGAGGTCGATGCGAAGGTTTTGCATCTTAAAGCCGTAGCCTACCTCGCCGGTGAAGACGCGCTCGTACTTAGCACCCGTATTGATGGTCGTGTTGTAGCGGAAGAAGACATTGCGGAAGTATGGCGCAATGGTGAAGTAACCCGCATTGACGAAGACGTTGCTGTGCTCGAGGAACTTGTAGCTGGCACCAGCCTTGACGCTCCAAGGCAGGTAAGTAGCCCACGGAGAGACGACCTTGTCGGGAGGGGTCAGCGCGTCGTACTTCTCGCCTGTACCGCCGAGGTTGACGTAGCGATAGCCCTTGTGCGACACAGCACCAGAGATGAAGGCGTTGAAGTTTTCGCCCGTGAACTCACCCTGAGCGAAGAGTCCGTTCCAGAGTACCTCGCCGATGTTGTCGTACTGGATATAGTCGCCCACCTTGAGAGGCTGGTAGGGCTTGTGGTACATGAGCTTGGTCGATGAGTTCTGAGGCTCGATGTAGTAGTCACCGCCGAGTAGGTTGTCGATGACCTCACGGTGGATGCCCTGGTAGAAGCGTCCGTCGAAGCCGGCGGTCAGCTTGAAGAGGTCGCTAAACTTATTGGTGTAGTAGGAGAGTAGGCCGTACCAGTTGTGCGAGTTCATCGCATTACAGAAGATGAGCTGCGAGCCGTTGTTAGACGCCTTATTGGCCTCCATAACACGATCGAAGTCTAGCAAGCCATCGGGAGTACTCATGAAGGCTGCGGGGTCTTTCGGACGACCGGTGTTGTAGTCGAGTGTGAGCCAGTCGGTCTTAGCACCACGTATGCGACGGCCACCACCCTGGGAGATAGAGGCGTAGACGGAGGTGTAGATGCTGCTCTCCTTATTGATATCCCAGTAGTGGTTCAGCGAGATTTGAGGCTTGTGGTAGAAGTTGCGCGCATAAGCACCGCCCTCTACACGTCCATTGATATATCCGTAACCACGGTTGAGGCGACGACCCTCGGGAGCGTTGTGATAGTCCTCGATGAGGTACATCTGTCCGCGCTGATTGTGCCACTGAGGTGCTCCAAAGGCGGTGAAGGATAGACGATGGTGGTCGTTGATGCGCTTGGAGACGTTGACGAAGTAGCTCCAGCCGACGAAGTTCGTACCACGGACGTATCCATCGCCTTGGCTACGAGAGCCTGCGAGAGAGATGGCCCAGCCGTTGTCCATAAGGCCCGTAGAGACATTAAAAGAGGTCTTGAGGAAGCCGTCATTACCTATACCCGTGTAGATGCTACCGCCCTTCTTGGCATCGGTGCTCTTGGTCACCATATTGATGGTACCACCGACGGACGAAAGACCTAGCTTAGAGGCACCTAGACCACGCTGCACCTGGATGAAGCTGCTGACGTCGTTGAGACCAGCCCAGTTGGACCAGTAGACCTTGCCTGACTCCATATCATTGATAGGCACACCGTTGATCAGGACACCTATATTATTAGAGTCAAAGCCACGCAGGTTGATGCGGGAGTCGCCAAAGCCACCGCCACCCTTGGTCACGTAGACTGAGGGAGTCGCTTTGAGTAGTTCGGGGAACTCAATGTTTGGAGCTTGCGTCTGGATCGCTTTCATCGTGACGTTGGAGACGGGCACTGGCGTCAGTCGATCCTTGGGCACGACCGATGCGATGACGCGCACCTCGTCTAGTCCGATGGCACTGGTCGCCATGTAGACCTTGCCAAAGTCATAGCTACCCCGAGCCGATGCTGGGACACGTAGCGTTAAGGTCTCATAGCCTATGAAGCTCACGGTGAGCTGACTACCGGCCGCCACATTGAGCTGGAAGGATCCATTGCCCTCCGTGTAGGTCCCCGATGCTCCTCCATCTGTGTAGACCGCTACACTAGGCATAGGCTCGTCTGAGCCCTCCTCTAGTACTGTACCCGTCACCTGCACCTGTGCGAGTGCCGAGATGCTACTCGCTAGTAGGAGTGCGAGTGCTGTGATGATAAGTGATAAGCGTTTCACCATATATTCTGTTGTGTGTTAGTGATTAGTATATTCTTAGTCTAGGTCTGGGTCTAGGTCTGGGTATTAGTGGTAGAGCCTTTCGTGTGAAGTCCTCAGAGAAGCCATTCCCGCACCCATTCATTTGCAAAAGTAACTAAACATCTTAACAAATACCACTCTAGGCTGTTGCGTTATTGTTACGTGTGTTCAGATGCCTTTGTAATAAAGCCGCAGATCTACCCTCTCAGTCCTGAGGATATAACACAAGAAAGCCCAGCACCTCTCAACGTGTATAGATGAGTAGTACTGGGTATAGAAGACGTAGGGAGTGTCCCCGGTGGGGGACTCCCTACGCAAATATTTCATCAATGAGAACTCGCTACTCGCTGAGCTGTGTAGATCGCTCGGAGCGTGGAGTCTCTAAAATAAGTCTTTAAGCGTCTAGCTCCTCCTGACGAAGTGACTGCACGTAGCGAGCCTTCTCCATCATACGACGATTGACGTCTGAGGGCTTCTGAAATGCTTGGCGCTTGCGGAGATTGCGAACGATACCGATGTCGTTGTACTTACGCTTGTAACGCTTGAGTGCACGCTCGATGTTTTCGCCCTCCTTGATTGGTACAATTATCATACTTGCTATTCTTTGTATTACGTTTGTTGTGATGAAAATATTTCAAGGACAGTACGTCTGCCCTTACTTCGGAGGGCAAAGGTACGAACTTTATTTGAACTGACCAATAGTTTAGTGCGAACCTCAATCCCGAAAGGCTGGGCTAAGCTATATTTGGGGGGGCGAATAGTTTTTTGTACCTTTGTCGAGCCGTAGCGATAATGCGCATGTGCAAGACGTATCAGCTGCCTCTTGACACGACAGACGTGAGGTCGCTGTGTACATTAATATAGGTCGAGTAGCTCAGCTGGATAGAGCAACTGCCTTCTAAGCAGTAGGTCTTGGGTTCGAATCCCAACTCGATCACAAAACGTGTAACTTGCTTGTAGAGCGGTGTTTACCGCTCTACTTTTGTTTGAAAAGCGGGCTTTTCCATCGGCTTTTTGTCGCAAAACTCAGCACAAAACCTATGCAAACCAACGCAAACCTATGCAAAACTGCGCACTTTTCAGCAAATTCTCAGCACAAAGCACTAACTTTGCCACGGATCAAGAGACAAAAAGGAGAGCGAAAAGTGCCAAAATGGACCTATCTCGCAAAGCTCCGAAGCGGATAGGACGACTAGGACAAATAGAGGATATGAGAGCAAAGCTAAGACTAGATAGGAGACGAGCCAAAGCAGACGGCACTTACCCTATCACTATGTACTACAACTTCAAAGGACGTAGTGTCGTAGAGCCTATGGGCTGGAGCGTCTTTCTCGAACAATGGGATGGTGGACGATCGGTCTTGAGTCCAGGCAACGGAGGCGATGAGTGCCTATGCGCAGGTTTGAAGAGTAAAAGGATATGATAGTACGACATAGGGGCTGTAAGTTAGGGTGTGGTGTGATGATGATGCTTCTTGTGGAGCTCCTCGCACTATGCTCTTGTAGTCGTGCTGATCTCGCAGAGGGCGCGCAGCCCGAAGCTCTTGTGCAGGCGGACGCTGCTTATGCTGCTGGTCGCTACGAGCAGGCTGCCGAGATGTATAGTCATCTGGCTCAGGAGACTGCTGCCGAGGAGAGCCTGCAGAGTCTCTGCTACTATCGTGCTGGCGTTGCTTACAATGAGGTGGAGCAGAGGGGCCGAGCGATCCTGAATTATCGCAGAGCCTTGCTACTAGCGCCCGACTACTCAGAGGCACGGCACAATCTACGTCTCGTCGAGGAGGCGAGGATGAATATGCCCGCCATGGAGTACCCGATCGTGCGTCGCTGGTCTGATGCGTGCGCCTATGCGGTCCCGATGAATGGGTGGCTTGTTGCATCAATCGTGCTTTTTGTGGGGAGCATAGTCACTTGCTTGGCTTTCTTCCTAGGTCGCTCTAGGCGGGTGCGGCGAGGATCGTTTTATGCGATGCTGGCTCTGATCGTCTTGTGGGCCTGCACCTTGCTCATGATACTACATCGTCGTCACTACGATCAGCAGACAGATGTGGCGGTACTCTGCGGTGTCAAGGCTCCGCTCTATGCTCTGGAGGATGATCCGTCCGTAGCTACCCCGATGATGGAGCTGTATGACGGTGCTGAGATGTGTATCGATGTCGAGGATCGTGGTCAAGCTTATCTAGCGGTGACCCTGCCTGATGGCATCTCTGGACAGATAGCACGTACGGCTATCGAAAAGGTCGTCCGTGCCCAAAAGTAAAAACAGAGGAGTGCCTCAGCTGGTAAAGCACTCCCTCATGATAGAAGGATAGAAACTATGGTTGAGCAGTTAGCACTCTGGGAGCGAGACGCTTTTTTAGCTATCAATGCGGCGCACACGCCTTATTGGGACGCTTTTATGTATCTCCTCTCTTCGCGCTGGCCCTGGATCGCCGTTGCTTTCGGACTGGTCATCTTTCTTTTTGTCAAGAAGCCACTTCGCGAGTCGATCCTCCTGGTTTTGATGATTGCTCTACTGATTACCATAGCCGACCAACTCTCTAGCGGCTTGATCAAGCCTTACTTCGAGCGGTTGCGTCCCTCTTATCATCCACTTACGGCAGACTTCGTGCAGTCGGTCTACGGCTACAAAGCGTGGGGCTACGGTTTCATCTCAGGACATGCGACGAACTTTATGGCACTGGCGATGTTTACCGCATTGGCCTTCCGCAATCGTTGGTACACGGTGGTGGTCTTCGCGCTGGCACTGACCACAGCTTATAGTCGCATCTATCTAGGCGTGCACTTTATCACAGACGTGGTGCCTGGTGCTTGTGTGGGGCTGCTGCTGGGGTATCTCGTCTATCTGCTCTATCGCTGGCTACGTGTGAAGCTCTACAACGTACACCCCTCGGAGTCTCAGAGTCGTCTCTGCGCCTCCTCGATCGGATATCTGATCGCATTCCTTTGCGTCTTTATCCTCTTCCTGTTTGCTTTTGCCGGCGAGCTGATGGGCGTGATGAAAGGGCAGGCGGGCTGGTAGCCGGCTTACTTAAAGTGAAAGTAGTGGGAGAGACGCACACTGTCATCCCGATTGAACTCCTCTAGACTCATGATGCGGTGCCACGAATCAATGGTGCCGTTCTTACGAATGCTCCTTGCTAGAGCTGCCTGCTGCCGGTAGTTGAGGTAGGGATGTGAGGGGATGCTGTCACTACGCAGAGCGTCAAAGGGGGTACTGTAATTCTTTACGCCAATATAGAAGAAGGGCTTGATGCGCTGGTAGCGATCAGGCTCCATGCCGTAGATCTCTTGCAGTTGCAGTACCGTGTAGTACCCGCCTAGCTGGTCACGATACTTCACGATGCGTCTAGCAAAGCTGGGACCGATGCCTGGGACCTGCTGCAGTGTAAGCGTGTCGGCACCGTTGAGGTCTATGCGTTGTCCCTCGTGTAGCTTCGGTTGGGAGCTGTACTTCGTCTGCTCAGGCGCACCGACGTAGTCTGCCGATAGCTCGACCCCTTGAGAGGCGTTACTTACATCTTTACGTGACTTGTCAGGCTGTACAGGTGGTGCATAAGTACCCCTGTTGGCCTGTTTTTGTATGGAGTCTATGGCGAGGGCACCCATTTGCTCGCTTATCGTCTGCCCCGCCAGTGGGGCGAGCGACTGAGCCTGGTAGTTGTTGTCCCAGAGTACCTTGCCGATGGCCGCCAGTATGATGAGGCTAACGGCTATCAGCACCCAGGTCTCTGTGCGTCCTCTCTTGAAGCTATTCATGCTGGTCGGGAGCGTACGTGTCGGCTATGATGCGCCCATCTTGTAGTGAGAGGGTGCGGTCGGCTCGCTGCGCAAAGTCTTCGTCGTGTGTCACGATCAGGAAGGTCTGCCCAAGCTGATCTCGTAGCTCGAAGAATAGCTCGATGAGCTCCTCCTTGCGCTGTGTGTCTAGGCTCCCCGACGGTTCGTCGGCTAGGATCAGCGTGGGGCGATTGATCAGGGCACGCGCTACGGCTGTGCGCTGCTTCTCGCCACCCGAGAGCTGTGCCGGGCGGTGCTTAAGACGATCGGCCAGCCCGAGCTGCGTGAGTAGCTGCTCCGCTTCGCTGAGTGCTTGTCGCTTGCTCATGCCAGCGATCATAGCCGGGATGGCTACATTCTCAGCAGCCGTGAACTCAGGCAGCAACTGGTGAAACTGAAAGACGAAGCCAATCTGCTTATTGCGAAAGTGTGCCTGCTTCTGGGCTGAGAGGGCAAAAGGATTGACCCCGTCTATCGACAGCTCTCCCTTGTCTGGTTTGAGTAGCGTCCCGATGATCTGTAGGAGCGTCGTCTTGCCCGCACCGCTAGGACCGACGATAGAGGTTATCTCCCCCTGATGTATCGAGAGAGTTATCTCTTTGAGTATTTGTAGCGAGCCAAAGGACTTGCAGATAGAGTCTAGAGTGACGAGAGGCGTGGGCATAAGCTTAGTCGTTTTTACTGAGGCGTAGAGAGGTCTTGTAGTACGTAGGCTGCCATGTGGAGCCCAAAAAGCTGGGGCATGTAAGAGATCGTCCCGACGATGCTGCGCTTGTTCTGATCGCTGTGGGGTAGGGCACGTATAGCCTCCTCGCGCGATGGCTCGCTACTGTATACGCATGGCGTGGCAAAGACGGCACGCGGTGCCTCTAGCTGGCGAAGCCGCTTGCGTACGAAGCGTGCCAAGGCGCAGATATGCGTCTTGCTCATCGGAGCGACGGAGACCTGCCGTGGATCTAGCTTAGCACCCGCACCCATAGCGCTGATGATCGGGATGCCCAGCTGATGCGCAGCGAGGATCAGTTCGCACTTAGGCGTGAGCGTATCGATGCAGTCTAGTATATAGTCGTAGTGATGTGTAGCGAGGAGCGTGGGGATGTTATCACCCGAGAGATAGGCCGCGTGCTTCTCCACCGCTATGTCTGGATTAATTCGATGGAGTAGCTCCTCCACCACCTCTACCTTAGGACGCCCTATGGTATCTCTAAAGGCGATCACCTGACGATTGATATTCGTCTCATCGACCTTGTCGTGATCTACGAGCGTAAAGCGACCGATGCCCGAGCGCGCCAAGAGTTCGCACGCCTTGCTTCCCACACCGCCTAGCCCCACGATGAGGACATGCTTGTCGGCAAGGCGTCGCAACGTCTCGCTCCCGAGGAGTAGCTCCGTACGCTCCAGCCAGTGAGGCACGCCGTCCATAGGTGTCGTCATCAAGTGTCGTTACTCTGTGATGCCCCGCTCATCTAGAGCCTTCTGATAAGCTCTAGCATTGCGCATGTGCTCAGCGTAATTAGCCGCAAAAGCGTGATGCCCCGAGAAGTCTGCCCGAGCACACATATAGAGGTAGTCGTGCGGCGTGTGATGCAGTACAGCATCTAGCGTCGTCATCTGTGGATAGCGGATAGGACCTGGAGGGAGACCCTTATACTTATAGGTATTGTAGGGCGAGTCAGCCTTGAGTAGCTCGCCCCCGATACGCTGCGCCGTGAAGTTGCCCGTGGCAAACTTAAGCGTCGGGTCAGCCTGCAGTGCCATACCCTTGCGCAGGCGATTGATGTAAAGCCCCGCAATGTCACCATACTCGTCCGTCTTGCTCGACTCCTCCTCGACGATCGAAGCTATGATAGAGACCTCTACCGGCGTGAGTCCTATCTCCTGAGCCAGTGCCGTACGCTTCTGATCCCAAAACTTGTGGTAGCTCTGCTCATACTTGTGCAGCAACTCTTTAGGGGATACATTCCAGTAGACCTCGTGCGTGTCTGGGAGAAACATACAGCGTATCGTCTCGGTCGTGAAGCCTAGCGAGTCGCAGTAGACCGAGTCTCGCAGTAGCGTGCGTAGCTCCTCGGCACTCATCTCCAGGGGAGCCGTCAGCTTGTCGATCAGCTCCTCCTGCGTACGGATAGAGGAGAAGGAGAGCCTGACCGGTGTCTGAGCTCCATACTTGATCGTCTTGCAGATGGAGAGGATGCTCATGTCAGGGCTTAGCCGGTAGCGACCTGGACGCAGTCTCTCCTCGATGCGTATGAGGCGAGCCACGCTACGGAGCAGGGTGGGGTTCTTGATCTCCAGCTCCTTCGTGATGGTCGCCATCAGCGCCTCGCTACTGGTCGTGTCGGTGATGTAGGCGTAGCACTCCTGCTGACTCGTGCGCCCCGCAGGGCGGAGTAGTAGGTAAGCAGCCCATGAGAGTAGGAGCAGTATGACGATGAGTATCGTCGAGCGTATCCACGTACGTATGCGTCTAGGCGACCCATGGTGACGACTCCGGTGCGAAGTATCATTGAAGTATGAGGGACGCCATTGTTTAGATCGAGATCTGCGACTGCGTGACATAGAGTAAGAGTCTAATCAGTTAGTAAAGACGGGCGGGTAAAGCAGTACCCACAAGAGAGCACGCGCTCACACATAAAAGCGTGGGGCAGGACTCTTGTGGGTACTTCCTTTTTGTCATAGCATAGGGGAGAGCAGGCTAGGCTTTACTCCTCCTTACCCTGCTCAGGAGCCTCAGCTGGAGCATCACCCTCCTGCTGCGCTCTCTGCTCCTTACGTATATCACGTAGCTTGAGGTCTAGTTCGTCGATCTCTTGCTGCATCGAGTCACAGCGCTCCTCCAGCATCTTGAGCAGGTTCTCGCCTGCGCTGCTCGTCACACTCAGGCGCTCCTTATTGTTGCTGTAAGTCTGCAGATCGCTCTCCAGCTGCTCCTTGCGGCGCTGTATGCGATCATACTCCTCACCATAAGGACTAGCAGGGCCGAAGTTGCGACGGTTATTGTTGCGGTTGCCACGTCTGTCTCCACGAGGCTTGTCGCTAGCTCTCAGCTTGTTGAAGAAAGCATCCATCTGCTCCTTCAGCTCATCTTGTAGCTTACGACGTGTCCTGCGAGGCATGTAGCCCAGCTGGTTAAAGTCTCTCTGCAGCGCCACTGCCTCCTCACGATCAGCATCGCTCGGAGACTCGATAGCGGCCAACTCATGAGCACGAGCTAAGAGCTGCTTAGCAGTAGCTATATGCTCCTTGCTCTCCTCACGCTGAGCCTGATAGAGAGCTTTGTGATGCGTGTAGTAAGTGTCGCACGCCTCACGAAAGCGCTTGAAGAGAGCCTGATGCTTGTTCGTGTGGATCATCTCATTCCACTCTGTCTGCAGCTCCTGTATGCGGCTATGTCCCTCAGGCCAACGCTCCTCAGCGACGATCTGCTCGATCTCCTCGATGATCGCACGCTTGCGGTCGCCCTGCTCGCTGATCTGCTTGTTGCGATCACGCATGAACTCCTTGCGCTTGTCAAAGAAGATGTCACACGTCGTCCTAAAGTGCAGGTATAGCTCCTCGCTCACCGCACGAGGCACACGACCCGTCTTACGCCACTGCGCTTGTAGCTCCTTGATCTGGTCCGTGTAGGTACGCCAATCCTTGAAGGTATGTATATCGTTCGGGTTGATCGCCTCGATCTGAGTGATGATACCCCGCTTGATCGCTTCGTTCTCACCCTCCTGCGTACGCTGCTGGTTGCGATACTCCTGGTTGTTGCTGTTGATCTTGGCCGAAAGCTCTTGGAACTGCTTCCACAGATCCTTGCGAAGCTCCTTAGCCACAGGCCCCACGTCGCGCCAGCGGTGGTGTAGGTCTTGCAGTTCGCGAGCAGCCTGCGTCACATCGGCAGACTCGGCCAGCTCCTTAGCACGCTGTATGATCAGCTCCTTAGCCTCCAGATTCTTCTTGAAGTCATAGTCGCGGAACTCGTTATTGATCTGCTGCAGGTCGTAAAACTCCTCCCTCAGATGCTCAAACTCACCCTGTATCTGGCGCATATCCCCAGGAGGCACAGCACCCGTATTGTGCCAGCTCTCCGTGATCTCACGATACTCCTTGCTGATGATGCTAAAGCTCTCGCTCGACGAGAGCAGCTTACGCAACCGCTCCACGAGCTCACGCTTGATCGTTAGGTTAGCCTTCTGCTCCTCAGCTATCTCCTCCTGGCGCTTACGATTGCGCTCCTTAAAGTCATTGAGTAGCTCCTTGAGACGTATCTCCTGCGCCTCAGCGTCTGCACGTAGCTTAGCGTTCTCCTCCGAGACCGTATTCAGGTAGCTATTCATCTTGCTGTAGAAGACATTCTTGTAGCGATCGATGATAGAGCGTGGAGGCAGCTCGCCGCTCTGCAGCAGGAGCACCACATCGTCTGTGATCTGTGCGCAGCTCATCTTAGCGATGTCTGCGTCGCTCTTGTTGAGGAGCTCCTGATACTGTCGCTCCTCCTCCGATAGCTCGGCCGGTGCCGTCGTCTCAGCTTGAATCGTCTCGGTGGTCTCCTCCGCAGCGACAGACTGCTCTGGAGTCGTCTCAGCCACCGCCTCGGGCGATGGAGAGGTCTCTGGAGTGCTTGTCGGGGATGTCGTCGCTTCCTGCGTCGATGGTGTGGTAGTCGTCTGGTCGAGAGCAGAGGTCTGCTCTGTGTTGTTCTCTTCTTGTGGGATAAGATTCATTTTCGAGATGATTCTAGATGTATAACTAATATCGAGGAGTCGCCGTATGCGTCAGCGCAGCGTACCAGCTCCTCGTCTGCTCATTCAGCTAATGCTGCTCTGAATGCAAAGATAACTAATTCTTCGCGATTGGCGGACTATTTGCGCAAAGTGTTAGTTTTCCAAAAACTTTCCACCCTTGGGCAAAAGCTAAAACGCCCTGTCCAGAGCCACGCCAATCAGCCCACATATCTGCTCCTACTCTGCCCCCTCTTTGAGATTCTGATTGAGATCCTGACGAGTCATACACTTGATGTCGTAGTCAAGCTCCTTGATACTCTCTAGGTGCTCTATCTCTCGCTGGAGGGCATTGTATGCTTGTAGCTCTTTGGAAGCTTTTCGTACGGCCATCTCATGAGATATTGTTCCAGCGTGTTCGAGTATGTTTTTGTCATTCATCGTCAGCACGAGGCGTAGCTTCTGTATCCAATCTCGCATATACATCGGTTTCTCAGCCTGTGCTTGCGCTTCGGCATAGGCGAGGAATTGCTCTACGATAAGCTTCAGTTGCCCGATTTCTTGCTCATTGAGGTAGTTCTTACCTATTGTGATGTCTCTCTTTCTGACTTTACCTTTTAGCTCCGTAGAGGTGAGCCCCATCATAGGTAGTGCTGCATTGGCTCGATAGTAGATTAGCTCGGCAGCTGTCTTACCACTGACAGCCCAAAGTAACTTGTTCTGCACCTCTTTGTAAAAAGCGATAGTCATCTCATCGGATGGATTGTAATCTATGCTGGTTGCGTAGATATCCTTGATCTGCTGATAGAAGAGCCTTTCAGACAGACGTATCTCACGAATCCTATCAAGTAGCTCTTTGAAGTAGTTGTATGCAGAGCCCCTCTTCAGTCGATCATCATCGAGAGCAAAACCCTTGGTCAGGTACTCTCTCAGCTGTTGAGTCGCCCAGATACGGAACTGCGTACCCTGTAGTGACTTTACGCGGTACCCTACCGATATGATGACGTCAAGATTGTAGTAGTCAACCTGATATTCTTTTCCATCAGAAGCAGTTGTTGCAAATTTTGCAACAACTGAATTATTAGATAGCTCACCCTCCTCAAAGATGTTTTTGATATGTCGAGAGACGGTAGACTTATTACGCCCGAAGAGGGTAGCCATCTGGTCTAGTGACAGCCATACTGTGTCTTGATCAAATCGTACATCAACCTTTATCTTGCCATCTACCGATTGATAGATGAGCATTTGATCTGCTTTGCTTTTGCTCATAGCTCTTGCTGGGTCATAGTTGCATTCATGTGCCACTGCTGGAAGAAGGCTTTGTAGCCTCAAAACTTCCTGCACAAAGCTACGCAAATCAGCCCACATATTCGTCACGCCCACGCTTGCTTGAGTTGAAATCATTACATTTGCAAGCGTATCAAAAGAACGACAGAGATATGGACTTTAAGAGACTAGAGATGAGCTCCGCCTCACATAGCGACAGCACGCTTGAGGCACTGAGAGAGCTGGTGCCAGGAGCGTTTACCGAGACACGAGAGCCGAGCGGTGAGCTGACCTATCGTGTGGACTGGGACATGCTCCGCGAGCTGCTGGGCGATACGATACGCGAGAGCGACGAGGAGACCTACGGCTTCCTTTGGGTGGGCAAGCAGGAGGCGAAGCGTGCTGCGGCTAAGCCTACCCGCCAGACGCTCCGCCCCGTGCCTGAGGATAGCGTCGACTGGGATACCACAAAGAACCTCTACATCGAGGGGGACAACCTCGAGGTGCTCAAGCTCCTCCAGCGTGCTTACCTAGGGCGAGTCAAGATGATCTATATCGATCCCCCTTACAATACGGGCAACGACTTCGTCTATGAGGATGACTTCGCTATGAGCCGTGAGGAGGAGGATGAGTTGATGGGCAATGTTGATGAGGAGGGTCGCCGCCTGCGTAGCAATCCCAAGACGGCACAGTGCTACCACTCTGACTGGTGCTCGATGATCTATAGTCGTCTACTGGTGGCTCGTACGCTCCTCGCCAATGATGGTGTCATCTTCATCTCTATCGATGACAACGAAGTGCACCACCTCCGCTGCATCTGCGACGAAGTCTTCGGGGAAAGCAACTTTGTGGCACAATTCACAAGAGTAACAAAGAAGGGCGGAAAGTCTTCCGATAGTACTGCTAAGAACCATGACTTTGTTCTGCTGTACGCAAAGCAAGTGGATAAAGCAGATTTGATTGGAGTTTTGCATAATGATGCGGGCTTCTCTCTCAAAGATGATCATTTTGAAGAGAGAGGATACTACAAACTGAACCAGACGTTGGATTATGACTCTTTAGGATATGTTCCTTCATTAGACTATCCGATTACAATTGATGGAGAAACGTTCTATGCGGGAGGTGATGAGCAAGCTTACCTTGAGAGGCAAAGCGGGCAACATGGACGTGCGGACTGGGGATGGAGATGGAGTAAAGACCTATACACCTTCGGATATGAAAATGATTTTGTCGTAGTGAAAAGTGGTGGAAAAAGACCTCGCATCTACACGAAAACTTATCAGAAGGTCAAAATAGAAAATGTAGGAGGACGATATGAAGTCGTAGCAATCGAAAGAACAAAGCCACTCTCCACATTGGAATTCACTGAAAATGTCTACTCGAACGACAACGCAAAGAAGCAATTTGACAAGCTGATGAAAAGGACAGTCTTTGAGTACACTAAACCTGTGAGCCTTATAACTCGTTTGACTTCACTGATATCTAGCAAAGACTCTCTCGTTCTTGACTTCTTCAGCGGGTCGGCGACGACGGCGCATGCGGTGATGCAGCTCAATGCTGAGGATGGGGGGCATCGTAAGTACATTATGGTGCAGTTGCGCGAGGAGACACCGGAGGATAGCGAGGCACGCAAGGCGGGCTACGATACGATCTGCGAGATTGGTAAGGAGCGTATTCGTCGTGTGGGTCGTAAGATTCGCGAGGAGTATGCGCTGCAGGCGGACGAGCTGGATGCGGGCTTTCGTGTGTTACGCCTGGACTCGTCCAACATGGAGGATGTCTACTTCGAGCCTGGCGCAGTGACGCAGGATAAGCTCTTTGCGCAGGAGGAGGATCTGGTGAAGCCGGGACGTACGAATCTGGACTTGCTCTTCGGCTGTATGGTCGACTGGGGCGAGCAGCTGAGCTACCCGATGCGTACGGAGGAGGTGGATGGTAAGCGCTTCTATGTGGTCAATGAGGGTGGCTTGGTGGCTTGCTTCGACCGAGACATCACACTGGAGACGATACGACATATCGCCGAACTTGCGCCTGAGCGGGTTATATTCCGAGAGAGTTGCTTCACGACCGATGCGGACAAGCTCAATGTGTACGAACTCTTCAAGCAACAGTGTGGCTGGAGCGAGGAGGAGGTGTACCGCAATATCTATGTGCTGTAAGTGCGAGCGATGAGACGTGTAACGATGATGTATGGACAGACGAGTAACGATTTGTAGGGGCGGACCTATGTGTCCGCCCGTACTCGTTGAATCTCAGTATCACCTTTGGGCGGACACACAGGTCCGCCCCTACAAAGGGTTACACGAGGGGTTTATAATATAAGACAGATAGAATATGATTTCAATGGAACAGAATAGTTGCTATGCACCGCAGTGCCCTCGCCGTGAGCAGTGCACGCTGTGGCACATGGCGCAGCAGGAGATAGATCGTGATGCGATGCTCCTGAGCCTTGTCAATCCACGTCTTATAGAGCGTGCAGGAGGGTATGATCATTGCCCAGCCTTCTACGAGCACAAGCTGCGACGCTATGCTCGTGGTATGCGCTGGCGCTATGGCGCACTCACGGGAGACACGCAAGATGCGATACATGCGCATCTGGAGCAGCACTTCGGACGGTCGCTGATGGCGCGTATGCGTCGTGGTGACGAGGTCATCTCGCCCGATGATCAGACCTATATCCGCGAGCTCTTTGCGGAGATGGCACCTGAGGTAGAGCCGGAGTTCCTCGCCTACGAGGAGCACTATGTGAAGCCCCCACGGAGGGGATAATCTGCGTGAGATGCTGTCCCATACTGATGGGACGAAAATCTCCCACCCCCGTTGGGACGAAAAAATCCCAAGGGAGGGACGAAAAGATCCCAAGGGAGGGATGAAAAGATCCCCACGGAGGGACGAAGTCTTAAGGAGATAAGTTTGGACAGACAATAACTAGGAGTATGAAGATACAATTCAAGCATCAGGGCTTTCAGCAGGAGGCAGCCCGTGCGGTGGTAGATGTTTTTAGCGGTCAGCCACTGCAGGATGCCCTCGGCTACTATATGGAGCAGGGGCAGGGGCGTGGTCAGATACCGTTACGTATGGAGAGCTTTCGCAATCAGGATGTCGTGCTGAGCGATGAGTCGCTGAGGAACAATATCCGTGCGGTGCAGCGGGCGCAGGACCTCAAGCCGATAGAGTCTCTACAGCGCACGGCCAGCGGTCAGCTAGCACTGAGCATCGAGATGGAGACGGGTACGGGCAAGACCTATACTTACATCAAGACGATGTATGAGCTATACAAGCACTACGGCTGGACGAAGTATATCATCGTAGTACCTAGTGTGGCGATCCGTGAGGGGGTGATCAAGAGCCTGCAGATGATGGCTGACCACTTTGCCGAGGAGTATGGCGAGCGTATGCAGCACTTCGTCTATGATAGTCGGCGACTGGCGGCTATCAAGCAGTTTACCGAAGACTCTAAGATCCATGTGATGGTGATCAATACGCAGGCCTTTAACGCTAGAGGGGCGGATGCTCGTCGTATCAAGATGCAGCTGGAGGAGTTTGGCTGGCGTCGGCCTATCGATGTGATTGCTGAGACGCATCCTATCCTGATCATTGATGAGCCACAGAGTGTGTTGGGTGTCAATAGGAATAACAACACACGTAAGGGGCTGCGTGAGTTTAATCCACTCTTCTCACTCCTATATAGTGCTACGCATAGGCCAGAGGATCTATACAATCAGGTCTACCGACTGGATGCTATCGATGCCTTTAACAAGCGACTGGTGAAGAAGATTGAGGTGATGGGCATAGAGCAGGTGGGTACGACCGCTACGAATGGTTACGTCTATCTGGACTCGATCGTCCTAGCTAAGCGACAAGGGGAGGCTCCTCGTGCTCGTATCAGCTTTGATGCAGCGACACGGACGGGTCTGCGTACGGCGACACGTCTGGTGGGGGAGGGCTTTGACCTCTATGAGGCTAGTGGTGAGCTGGAGGCTTATCGTGATGGCTATCGTGTGGAGCGGATCGATGGTGTGCGCGGCTGCATACGTCTGACGGGCGGACTGGAGATCTACGAGGGTCAAGCGGTGGGCGCTGTGCGTGAGGAGACGGTACGTCGCATACAGATTCGCACGACGATCGAGAAGCATCTAGAGCGTGAGCGACAGCTCTACCGTCTGGGCATCAAGGTGCTGAGTCTCTTCTTCATCGATGCGGTGGATAAGTATCGTATCTATGAGCCTGGGGGCGAGACGCGCAAGGGTAGCTGGGCGGAGATATTTGAGGAAGAGTATCGCTCTGTCGTCCAGGAGCTACTGCAGGACGCTTATCTAGATGTGGCCTACCGTACCTATCTGGAGGGTATCACGGCGAGGGCTACGCATGCGGGCTACTTCGCACAGGATAAGAAGGGGCGCATGATCGACTCTAAGCTACGTCGTGGCGAGAGCTCAGCAGATGATCCAGATGCTTACCAGCTGATCATGCGTGACAAGGAGCGGCTGCTCTCACTGGCGGAGCCTACGCGCTTTATCTTCTCCCACTCAGCGCTCAAGGAGGGGTGGGACAATCCGAATGTCTTCCAGATCTGTACGCTCAAGCAGGGCAACAATGAGGTGAAGAAGCGTCAGGAGGTGGGGCGCGGTATGCGTCTCTGTGTGGATCAGGATGGAGTGCGTCAGGATAGCGACCAGCTGGGTGATGGCGTCTATGATGTGAATGTGCTTACGATTGTGGCTAGTGAGAGCTATAAGGCATTTGCCGAGGCACTGCAGACGGAGCTAGCCGAGAGTATCACTTCGCGTCCCCGACTGGTGACGAAAGAGCTCTTTGAGGGCAAGCGTATCGTCTACGATAGTGGCGAGGAGGTGACACTGAGCGATTCGCAAGCTGCGACCATCATGGAGGAGCTAATCTCTGCGGGCTATGTGCGGAAGCAACAGTTGACGGATAAGTATTACGAGGCTAAGCAGGCGGGAGAGCTAGAGCTGGGTGACTGGCAATGTGCTAGGGGGGCTATAGTCCAGATACTGGACAAGCTGTACAACCCCGAAAAGCTGAAAGCGGACAATGGACGTGGAAAAGAGCCAGCACACTTTCAGAAGGAGCGGTTTGCCAAGCGGGAGTTCCAAGAGCTATGGCAACGTATCAATCGTAAGACTTACTACGAGGTGAGCTTTGAGACGGAAGATCTGATCCGTAAGTCTGTGGCTGCTCTCGATGAGTCGCTCCACGTGACTGAGATACGTGTGTCGATCACGCAGGGCCAACTGGAGGAGATACAGACTAGGGAGGAGCTTGCGGAGTATCGTGCGATGCGGCAGGGTGCCACACGAACGGTACGTGTGGAGGAGACGGTAGCTCGTGGTGTGCGCTACGACCTGGTAGGTGAACTGGTGCAGAAGAGCGGTCTGAAGCGTATCACGATAGCTCGGATACTGCACGGGATAAAGCCTCAGACCTTTGAGATGTACCGTAAGAATCCCGAGGAGTTTATCATCCGTGCGGGCAACATCATCAATGCGCAGAAGGCTAGCGCAGTAGTAGAGCATATCACCTACCACAAGCTGGATCAGCACTACGAGAGTAGCATCTTCTCAACGCAGGAGCTACGCGGTCGTATTGATGTGAATGCGATCCGTAGCCAGAAGTCGCTCTATGATCTAGTGGTGGTGGACAGCCTGGGGGTTGAGAAGCACTTTGCCGAGCAACTGGAGCAGCAGGATATTGTGGAGGTCTACACGAAGCTACCACGAGGCTTTTACATCAATACGCCTGTGGGTAAGTACAATCCCGACTGGGCTATCGTCTTCCGTGAGGGTGAGGTGAAGCATATCTACTTCGTGGCTGAGACAAAGGGTACGGAGGATATGACGCAGTTACGTGCCGTGGAGGAGGCGAAGATAAAGTGTGCGGAGCGACACTTCGCCTCGATCTCAGACAGCCAGGTCAAGTTTGGTGTGGTCAAGGACTACGACTCGCTCTACAATATAGTGTCTAAGGATTAGAGCCTTAGGGCGTCTGCTACATCTATATATGCTCTAGGTGGGTGTAGCGGATGAGTACTTCGCGGGTCCGGCCGTCGTCGAAGTGGATGGTGAGTTTGCCGCCCATGGCGCTCTCGATGCGCTCTATCTTGCCGTCGCCATGACGTGGATGGCGCACGCGGTCGCCGACGTGGTAGCCGTCGATGCTCTCGAGGGCGTTGACGGGCGAACTCTTCGCGAGCAGCTGCTGGGGTGTTGGTTGTTGGCTATTGGCTGTTGGCCGTTGGCTGTTAGCTGTTGGCTGTTGGTTGTTAGCTGTTGGCCATTGGCTGTTGGCCGTTAGCTGATAGCTGGTGCCGATGGGTGCTGCCTCCTCGTGGAGGGTGTAGTGGGCCCGTGGCAGCTCGGCGATGAAGCGGCTGGGGATCATGAGCTCAGTCTTACCGTTGCGCGTGCGTATGCTGGTATAGCTGAGTGTGCAGAGCTTTTGGGCTCGTGTGATGCCGACGTAGAGGAGTCGGCGCTCCTCTTCGATCATCTCGGCCGTGTCGAGGCTACGCGAGGAGGGGAGGAGGTTTTCCTCGACACCTGCGATGTAGACGTAGGGGAACTCTAGTCCCTTGGCGGCGTGGATGGTCATGAGCTGTATCCGATCCTGCTGGGTGGCTCCGCTATGCTGCTCGACATTGTCCTGATCTTGGTTGGTCAAGAGGGGGATCTGCTGGGCAAAAGCGCTGAGCAGTTCGGTGCCAAGTGGCTCCTCGGCAAAAAGGTTGAGCGGGTCCTGTCGGTAGCGAGCCTCAAATTCGGAGGCACTGCTGACAAACTCCTTGAGGTTGTCGAGCTTGGCCTGGCTCTCGACGGTGTCTTCGCGTGTGAGCTCAGCGACGATGCCGCTCTCACGGAGTATATGTGCGATCCACTCCTCGAGCTTGGCGTAGTGCTGATAAGCTGTCGCGAGCGAGTCGATGAGATTGACAAAAGAGGCTATCTTGTTGCGTACACCTCGGCTGAGACCGACAGGGTCGGCACTGTCGATAGCGGCGCAGAGCGCATCGTAGAGCGATAGCTGCGGGCTGTGTTGCTGCGCATAGAGAGCGACCTTCTCGAGGGTTTTGTCGCCAATGCCTTTGCGGGGATAGGCGATGGCTCGGCGGAGCGCCAGCTCGTTGTGCGGGTTGATGATGAGCTGGAGGTAAGCTATGGCATCTTTGATCTCGGCACGCGCATAGAAGGCCATGCCTCCGTAGATAACGTAGGGGATGCCCTCCGAGAGAAGGACCTCCTCGAACTTACGGCTCTGCGCGTTGGTGCGGTAGAGGATGGTCTGGTCAGAGAGCGGTATTTGCTCCTCATCGTGTCGCTGGGTGATGATGTCGATGAGTCGTGTCGCCTCCTCGTCGGACGAGGTGTAGTGGTAGAGCTGTAGCTTCTCGCCCTCGCCGAGGTCGGTGTAGACCTCCTTGGGGATGCGCTGCTGGTTGTGCTCGATGAGGGCATTGGCACTGCTCACGATATGGCCTGTGGAGCGGTAGTTTTGCTCTAGCTTAAAGAGCTTGGCACCGGCGAAAGCTTGCTTGAAGCTCAGAATATTGGCAATGCGCGCCCCTCGGAAGGAGTAGATGCTCTGGGCATCGTCGCCCACGGCAAAGATGCGGTTGTGGTCAGCGACGAGGTGACGAGCTAGCTCAAACTGCGAGGTATTTGTATCCTGATACTCGTCGATGAGGAGGAAGTCTATGCCGCTCTTGATCTCTTGGTGCGCCTCGGGGAAGTCGCGTATGAGGACGTTGAGGAGGAAGAGCAGGTCGTCGAAGTCCATCGCGTTGCTCTCCTTGCAGCGCTGCGTGTAGAGGCTGTAGAGCTTGTATAGCTCGCCCTCGTGGTTCATCGTATCGTACTTGCGTATCTCCTGATTGGCAGCGTAGGCTTGTGGGGAGATGAGCATGTTTTTTGCATCGGATATGCGCTTGAGGACACGCGTCGGGGTGTAGTTCTTGTCGCTGAGGTCTAGCTCCTTGATGCAGTTGCGTATGAGTGCCTTGGTGTCACTGGTGTCGTAGATGGAGTAGTCCTGGCTGTAGCCGAGCAGTGGGGCGTAGCGCCTCAGGATACGTCCACAGATGGAGTGAAAGGTGCCCATGCGTAGCCTATAAGCGATGCTTTCGCCGAGCATGTCGCTGACACGCGAGCGCATCTCGCCGGCAGCTTTGTTGGTAAAGGTGAGGGCGTAGAGTCGCTGGGGGTTCCACCCTTGGTCTACGAGGTGAGCGAGCTTGTAGGTGATGACGCGGGTCTTGCCGGAACCGGCCCCGGCGATGACTAGGGCGGGCCCTTCGTTATAGACGACGGCAGCTCGCTGTGCTTCGTTGAGTGCAGTGAGGTCTACCATAATTACTCTTGCTCTGCCTGGAGGATTGCGTCTAGCGTCTCGAGCAGGCGTATGCGTCGCTGGGGATCGGCGATGGCGTCTCGTAGTGCCTGCAGGAGCTGGTGGGGGAGTGCCTCGTCGTCGTGTGCCGGCTCTTCGCTGGGCGTGGTCGGCTGCTCTGGCTCGTAGCTGCGTATGGTGGGGTCGTCGGGTAGGAAGGTGATCAAGCCCGCTAACCGCTGCGGTAAACGCTCGGGCAGGTCGGTCATCGGGAAGAACTGCTTGGCATCCTCGATAAAGAGGTAGGTCGGGCCGAGCAGGTAGGGGTCGATGTGCTGCGTTACGGAGGAGAACTGTAGGGGCGTGAAGAGCGACAGGTGCGGCACGGAGATGTAGAGGTGGCTGATCATGAGCCGCTTGATGGCTATGGAGAGGGGATCGGTCCACTTGCTGAGCTTTTGGCCACAAGCTACATAGACAAAGCTGTAGGCGCCTGAGATGCTTGCGTTTTGCCTATTCACCTCGGAGAAGAGTGCGACGGTGACGCCCTCGGTGACACCGCGTGTCTCTAGTATCTCGTGCCACAAGCTCTGCTCCTCCTCGTCATGGACGATGATGAGCATACGCCCTGGTTCGTGGACGGAGACGAAGCGCATCATCGCTATCATAGGCTCGATGATGGCCTCGCTGTGTGGCGCGGGGATGATGCCGTAGCTCTGCCACAGGAGCTGGTAGAGAGCCTGACGCATTTCGAGGCTACTCTCGGCCTGTACGTAAGGCTGTGGCAGCTCGCCTGTGGGGAGCTTTTTGGTTACTAGCTGACGCCAATTGCTGAGACGCAGGTAGCTACGGATCATCTCGTAGACATCGTCGTAGCACTGGAAGGTGCTGGAGAGCTCCTTGGCCTCTCGGGTGATCTGGTCGATGAGGTGGTAATGCTCTGGCGGGAGGAGGGTACCCTCGAAGTAGCGCGCCTGCCAGTCGGCGTAGAGCTCCTCTTTGCCCTTGCCTATGCTGCACTCGATGGTGCGCCCCCCCTTGTAACTGATGAAGATAGAGGTGCGATCGGGCTGGAAGGGCGTGGTGCCCCAAGGATAGCCGGGCACCTCCTCCGAGAGGAAGTTGATGACTGCCTCGATATGCTTGCAGGTGCCTAGCCCGCTGGTGCGAAAGTCTAGACAAGCGCAGTAGTTGCGGTCGCTCCGTACGCCTCGGAAGGCGACGCGGTAATGGTTTGACCCGCTCTGCACCATGTAGTCTCCCCAGATGCGATTGTTGTCTAGGTGGGAGACGGTAAAGTCGTTTTGCTCAGCAAACTGCTTGCGGAGGGCTATCTGCCACGCCTCGACGCTCATGCCTTCGGGGCAATAGCGGTTGGAGAGCTTCTTGGGGTCTGTCTGTTGCATAGTTTAGTAGATCAATAGGTATAGTTAGGGGGGAGTGGCCTTTTAGGAAGCCTGCTCGTCTGCTTCGGTCGTTGGGGTGCGCTGCATCTCCTCCTTGAGGTAGTGCGCTGTGTAGCTCTGTGTGTCGGAGCACTGCGCCATCTCCTGTGGCGAGCCGGCGAAGATGACCTCGCCGCCGTTGCGTCCGCCCTCGAGTCCCATATCAATGAGGTAGTCGGCACTCTTGATCACATCCAGGTTGTGCTCGATGATGAGTACCGTATTGCCACGGTCTACCAGCTCGTTGACCAGCTTGAGCAGGACGCGTATGTCCTCAAAGTGTAGCCCGGTGGTGGGCTCATCGAGAACGTAGAGGGTGCGTCCCGTGTCTCGCTTCGAGAGCTCGGTCGCCAGCTTGACACGTTGGCTCTCACCGCCCGAGAGGGTCGTGGAGGGTTGACCCAGCTTGACATAGCCTAGCCCGACGCGCTGCAGCGTCGAGAGCTTGCGGTAGAGGGCGGGGATATGCTCGAAGAACTCGACCGCCTGATTGAAGGTCATGTCTAGCACCTCGGCTATGCTCTTGCCCTTGTAGCGCACCTCGAGGGTCTCACGGTTGTACCGCTTGCCACGGCACACGTCGCACGGGATGGTCACGTCGGGGAGGAAGTTCATGGAGATGGTTTTGTAGCCGTTGCCTTTGCACTCTTCGCATCGTCCGCCCTTGACATTAAAGGAGAAGCGCCCCGGCTTGTAGCCACGCGCACGGCTCTCGGGCACTTTGACAAAGAGGTTGCGGATCTCGCTAAAGAGTCCGGTGTAGGTGGCTGGATTGCTCCTCGGGGTACGTCCTAGTGGCGACTGATCGACGAAGGCTATCTTGTCAATGAGCTCCAAACCCTCGACAGACGCGTAGGGGAGCGGTGCCTGCTTACTACGATAGAGGTGCTGCGAGATGATCGGCACCAGCGTGCCGTTGATGAGCGAAGACTTACCGCTACCTGACACGCCTGTGACGCAGACGAAGAGGCCTAGCGGGATAGAGACATCTACGTTCTTAAGGTTATTGCCTGTGCAACCCTTGAGTCGTAGCCAGGCATCGTCGGTAGGCTGTCGGTAGGTGGCCGGTAGGGGGATGGCTAGCCTATTGGTCAGGTAGTCGCAGGTGAGCGTATGTGTATCGCCAATGGCGGAGGGTGGCCCCTGATAGGTCACATGGCCACCGAGACGACCCGCACCTGGTCCCATATCGATCAGGTAGTCGGCAGCGAGCATCATATCGCGGTCGTGCTCTACGACGAGGACCGTGTTTTGCGCATCCCGGAGCTTCTTGAGGGCATCGATGAGCATACGGTTGTCGCGCTGGTGCAGACCGATGCCTGGCTCATCTAATATATAGAGTACCTCGACCAGTCCGGTGCCTATCTGCGTGGCGAGACGTATGCGTTGTGACTCGCCACCACTGAGCGATGCGGAGGGACGAGCGAGTGTGAGGTAGTAGAGCCCCACATCTAGTAGGAAGTTGACCCGCAGCAAGATCTCTTTGATCACTTCGTGGGCTACCTTCTGCTGATTCTTCGTTAGCTGCTCCTCGATCTCTCGTAGTCGCTCTACCAGACGGTCTAGGTCTAGCTCCGTCAGGTCGGCGATGTTGTAGCCCGCGAGCTTGTAGCTGAGGGCTATCGGGTTGAGGCGTCGTCCGTGGCACTCGGGACAAGGTTGCTCCGTGAGGAACTCTTCTGCCCAGCTGCGCATGGAGGCGGTAGCGTCGTCATCCTTTGCCAGCTCCCGCACATACTGAGAGACGCCCGCAAAGGCAAAATGTGCCTCGCCCTCGTCGTCGGAGTCATCGGAGTCGACACCGAAGAATATCTGCTCGACCGCCTCTGCGGGGATCTTTTCGAATGGGGTGTCTATCGTGCAGCCATGCTCCTTCAAGATCTCCTCGATAGAGGTGAAGAGTAGGCTGCGCTTCTTGTATCGCCCGATGGGTACGATAGCACCCTCACGTATGGAGACCTTTGGATCGGCCACCACCTTGTCTATGTCTAGTACGCCCACACGCCCTAGGCCTTTGCAGCGCTTGCAGTAGCCACGAGGCGAATTGAACGAGAAGTCGGCCGGCGAAGCGTCTGGATAGGCGATACCACTCTCGGGGTCCATCAGTCGCTTGCTCAGATGCTGTATCTCTGTGCTGTCGCGTCGCATCACGTCGATGACTCCCTCACCGAGCTTCATCGCTATGCCTACCGCTTCGGTGATGCGCTGCTTATTGCTCTCACGTACGGAGCATTTGTCCACTACGACACTGACATAGTGTATGGAGAAGCGGTTGAGTCGCATGCCAGGCGTCAGCTCGCACACCTCACCGTCAATGTAAGCGTGCAGGAAGCCACGTCGCCTCATCTGCTCGAAAAGCTCGCGGTAGTGACCCTTGCGATCGACCACAACGGGAGCCAAGATGTAGATCCCCTCGCCAGCGTACTGCTCCATGATATGCTGCACGACCTGCTCCTCGGTGTAGCGCACCATCTCCTTGCCCGTGAGGTAGGAGTAAGGGGTGCCGACACGTGCATAGAGGATACGTAGGTAGTCGTAGATCTCGGTCACGGTGCCAACGGTAGAGCGGGGATTGGTCGAGGCACTCTTCTGCTCGATAGCGACCACGGGACTAAGCCCCACGATCTCGTCGACGTCGGGTCGCCCGCCACCGCCCCCGATGAAGCTGCGCGCATAGGAGGAGAAAGTGTCTAGATAGCGTCTCTGTCCCTCGGCTAGTAGCGTGTCAAAGGCCAGCGAAGACTTACCACTCCCTGAGAGTCCTGTCACGACGGTCAACTTATGGCGAGGCAGCGAGACATCTACATTCTTCAGGTTGTGTACACGAGCTCCATGCACTTCGATAGCACCCATCGCCCACAGCTCCTGCTCAGAAGCTGAGGCGTGCGTGTCGCTGTCGTTAGGTCTATCGGTGTGAGCGTCTATCCGTCTGTCCTTGTCCATTTATCTAGAGATGCGGTTCATAGCCTACAAATATAGTGCTTTTCTGCGACAAGGAGGTGGTTGGATGTTAGCTGTTGGCTGTTAGCTGTTGGCTGTTGGCCGTTGGCTGTTAGCTGTTTGCCGTTGGCTGTTAGCTGTTGGCTGTTAGCGGCTCTGATCATCAGAGACGATAAAACAGAATAGCCACGAAGGGTGTCGGTGTATCCTTCGTGGCTATTGGGGGCTAATATGGTTTGGGGATCAGCGAGTAAGCAGTACGACAGCTTGCGCTGCGATGCCCTCGCTATTGCCTAGTGGTCCGAGATGCTCGTGGGTCGTCGCCTTGACATTGACGCCAGGGGTGTCGAGTAGCTCCTCGAGGCGCGCTATCATCTGCGGTATATGACTCGACAGCTTAGGTTGCTGAGCGATGATGGTGAGGTCGGCATTGACCACTTGGTAGCCCGCCTCGCGTACCATCTGCATGACGGTGGCGAGGAGCTGAGTGCTGTCGGCACCACGGTACTGCTCGTCGGTGTCGGGGAAGTGGTAGCCGATGTCTCGCTGCCCGATAGCCCCAAGGAGCGCATCCATCAGAGCGTGTAGTGCTACATCTGCATCGGAGTGACCGAGCAGTCCTAGCGGACTGGGGATCTGTATGCCACAGAGGATGAGCGGTCGGTCTGGCGTGGTGCGATGGATGTCGTAGCCAGAGCCTATGCGATAGCTGCAGGTCATACTTGCGATAGCTTACTTGAGTAGCTCACGGATGCCGTCAAAGTCGAAGGCTATGGTGAAGCGGAGCGTCTGGTCGAGCGGGTTGCTCTGGACGGTCGAGACGAGGTAAGAGGCGTCGATACTGAAGACGTTCATCTTGAAGCCCGCACCAGCGGTGAAGTACTGAAGGTTACCTTTGTCAGGGTGTAGGTAGTGGTAGCCCGCACGTAGGAAGAAGCGGTTGTTGTAGCTGTACTCAGCACCGAGTCGCAGGGAGACCTCCTGTAGCTCCTCCTTGAAGCCGCCTGGAGCATCAGCCCACGAGGTGAAGATGCCAGCGATGGAAGAGGTGTTGAGATACTTCTCACGAGCAGCATCGTACGCCTCGGGGTTCGCTTGATCCTTTACAGGAGGCGTCGGAACGAGAAGCTTGCTTGCCTCCATATTGACCGCCAGTGCATTGTACTCATCAAAGGGGTAAAGGAGTCCCGTACCGAGCGAGAGATTGGTCGGGATAAACATACTGGTGCCACCGTTGTCGTAAGAGATCTTGGTACCGATATTCTTAATGTTGAAACCAAAGGTCCACAAGCTCTCGGCAGAGCCTAGGTCAAAGTAACGATTGTAGAAACCTGCAATGTCTGCTGCAAAGGCATTGCCTGCGCTCTTCTCACCCGTTGCGAGGTTGTTGTCGGCACGTATGTAGCGCAGAGCGACCGCCATCGAGTAGCTGTCAGAGAGTTGCAGCCCGTAGCCAAAGTCTACGGCAAACTCATTGGGGTGCGCCTCACCGAGCGACTCGGACATAGGTCCAAACTGCTCGATAGCACCAAAAGAGAAGTAGCGTACCGAGGCACTGAGTGCTTGGTTGCTCTCACGGCCTATCTTGTAGTAGCCGACAAGCTCCATGAGCTTGATATCCTTGACCAGCTTAGCGAGCCAAGGTGTGTAGGACATACTGATACCAGCCTTGCTACTGAGGAAAGCGTACTTAGCGGGGTTGAAGTACTGAGACTGTACGTCAGGTGTGGTCGAGACACCCATATCGGCTAGACCTGCAGCACGGGCACTCGGGTTGATATTGAGTGAGGGTACTGAGGTGAGGACTGGATTGAATCGTCTGTCTTGGCTCACCTCTTGTGCTGTGAGCTGAGAGCTTAGCGACCCCAAGGCTAGGAGTAGGAGGGCGGTTATGCGTAGATTGCGAAGTTTCATAGAGTCTATTGATTTACTGAACTAACGGCAGAGGAAGGCTGTTTATTGTATTACTTGTTGTTAGATCGATACGATGCCCCAGGAGGAGCGGTCGAGGTTGCGGTAGTTGATCGCCTCGCTGATATGCTTGAGCGAAATCTGCTCAGAGCCATCGAGGTCGGCAATGGTGCGGGCCACCTTGAGGATGCGGTCGTAAGCTCTCGCAGAGAGGTCGCGCTGTATCATCGCTTGACGCAGGATCTTCATAGCGTCGCCCTCGACGTAGGCGAACTGCTTCATCAATCGTGGCGTCATCTGTGCATTGCAATGGATGCCTGGGTAGGGAGCGAAGCGCTGGAGCTGTATCTCTCTCGCCTTGATGACCCGCTCGCGAATTGCAGCACTGCTCTCAGAGGGGCGACGGTCGGAGAGAGAGTCAAAGTCTACGGGACGAGTCTCGATCTGTATGTCTATGCGGTCTAAGAGAGGTCCGGAGAGCTTTTGCAAATACTTAGCTGGCGCACCTGGAGGGCAGGTACACTCGCGACTGGGATCGTTGTAGTAACCACAAGGACAGGGGTTCATCGCAGCTACCAGCATGAAGGAGGCGGGATAGCTAAAGGTCGCCTTGGCACGAGAGATGGTGATGGTGCGGTCTTCGAGCGGTTGGCGTAGCAGCTCGAGGGCTACACGATTGAACTCGGCCAGCTCGTCTAGGAAGAGCACCCCGTTGTGTGCCAAGCTCACTTCGCCTGGACGTGGGGTCGTACCGCCTCCAACAAGAGCTACATTGGAGATGGTGTGGTGCGGCGAACGGAAGGGGCGGCTCTTCATCAGGGATACGTCACCCTTGAGAGCGCCCGCTACGGAGTATATCTTGGTCGTTTCGAGTGCTTCGTGGAGGGTGAGCGGTGGTAGGATCGTGGGGAGACGCTTGGCAACCATTGACTTACCCGATCCAGGGGAACCGATCATAATAATGTTGTGTCCACCTGCGGCTGCGACCTCCATAGCTCGGACCAGGGCGGGCTGCCCCTTGACCTCGCTGAAGTCTACCGAAGAGACGCATTGCTGCTGGGCAAACTCCTCGCGGGTGTTGACCACCGTCGGCTCTAGCTTGGCTCTGCCTGCGAGGAAGTCTATGACCTCTCTGAGCGACTCGACGCCGTAGACCTCTAGGTCGTTGACGACGGCAGCTTCGCGGGCGTTTTCTTTTGGCACGATGACTCCTTTGAACTTCTGCTCTCGCGCCATGATGGCCATCGGGAGAATTCCTTTGACAGGTTGTAAGGTGCCATCGAGAGATAGTTCGCCAGCCATCACATAGTCTGCCAGAGGCTCATCGGGAATGATCTCATTAGCAGCAAGGAGTGCTACAGCGATTGGGAGGTCAAAGACGGTCCCCTCCTTGCGCACATCGCCTGGGCTTAGGTTGATGACTGTATTGTAGCTCTTAGGGTGTGCGCCACTGGAATCGCAGGCGGTGTAGACACGCGAGAGCGACTCTCGTACGGCGGCATCGGGCAGTCCTACCATGCTGATGTTAAATCCCTTGGAGACGCTGAGCTCCACAGTGACGAGGAGCGCATCGAGGCTGACTAGGGCTGAGGAATAGGTCTTGACGAGCTTACTCATTGTATTGGAAATAAGAGATAGAGTCCACGACTAGCGTGTGGTTACTGTCGGTACGGTAGTGCATCACGCCAGCCTGTCTGTCTGGAGCTAAAGATCTGTAGAGCTGCACACGGAGAGGCTCAGGCGCATCGATGATATAGTTGTATGCGCCTAGACGATTGGCTATCTGAGCTAGCGAGTCTACGCTCCCGAGCGGGAGGATCAGTGTGATCGACTGCTGAGAGCCTTGCGGTATGCGTACCTTTCGCCACTCGATATCTGCGCCATAGAGGATGCGTCCCTGCGGATAGCTGGAGGCTTGCCATGTGATCGTGTCCTGCTTATTGATAGCGCGTAGGGTGGGGTACCCCTTTTGTGCAGTGGACGTGGGGGTGACGACAAACTGATAGATCTCAGGTGTAAAGAGCGCAGAGTCTATCGTGCCGTCCATGAGCGCCTGACGAAACTGCGACAGGCCGTCTTCGTAGAGAGACATGATCTCTAGTGCCCAGTCCATCTGCGCGGCATAGCGTTTCAGCTCCTTCTCCTTGAGGTTTGATGCAAAGGCGATGAACTCCTGCATCACCAGCTTCGCCTCTTTATTGGCGTTGTCGAAGTCGTTGTCAGCGACCGCCTTGTCGTAGGTACGTAGGAGCGGGGTCGCTTTCTTTAGGAAAGCTTTGTAGCCCGTCCTCTTAGCTTCGTCCTGGTCGTAGCAGTTGTGCGGTGAGGCGACCTCTAGGTGAAAGCGCACCTTGCTCTGGCTCTGCAGGTCTAGTGGGTAATACTGCTCGAAGGAACCCACGACGAGGTACGCCTCATAGATAGAGTCCCGATCGAAGGAGTAGGAAAAAGCCTCCCCGACCTTGGTAAAGGTGAGCGTGTCAATCTGTGCTCCGCCACTCTGTAGCGTGTAGAGGAGTGCGGTGTAGCCCGTGTTGTCCGCCTTGTCGCTATCGATCTCAATCTTTACCTGACCACCACCACAAGATACGAGTAGGAGCAGGCAGGTGAGGGTCGGCAATAGTATGCTAAAGGGGTGGAGCAGTCGTCTCATAGGGAGTGTAGTTTAGTTAGACTGAGTAGCATCTTGTCTTTGTTGCATCCAGCACTCGATGATCTCGGCGATCTCTTGCAGTTGCTCTCGCGAGGTACTCGTGGCGCCGCACACGCCGATAGACTCCTCGTGTGAGGGGACTAAGTCGTAGGTCAGTTCGGAGGGATAGGTGATAAAGGTCGTATTCGGATTGACCTCGAGGCAGTTCTGATAGAGGACACGTCCGTTGGAGCTCTTCTGATCGGAGACAAAGAAGATGCGATCGTGACTCTTGGCAAACTCTCGGATATTGGGAATGCGGCGCGCCACCTGCTGGCAGATAGTGTTGTGATAAATGAGCGTTGCAGAGCCACTCAGACGGCTCTTGATGAGCGAAAGCATCTCCTCGAGCTGATCCTCCTGCATGGTGGTCTGCGAAAAGAGCTCGACAGAGCGAGAGAAGTCGATCAAGTCTAAGTCCTTAGGCTCTCGCACCACAATCGCCTTGCCGTCGGTCTGCCCGACTAACCCGTTGACCTCCGCATGTCCAGGCTTACCAAAGATGACGATCTGCGTATCATCCTCCGCATGCTGGAGATACGCTTGCCTCACCTTCTGCTGTAGTCTCAGCACGACGGGGCAGGTCGCATCGATCACCTCTATGCCATGCTCTGCAGCGTAAGTGTAAGAGGCGGGAGGCTCACCATGAGCTCGGTATAGTACCCGTGCATTGCTCAGACGGCTAAACTGCTCGTGGTCTATCGTTCGCATGCCGAGAGACTCTAGCCGATCCACCTGAGCACGATTGTGAACGATGTCTCCGAGACAGTAGAGAGGCTCGCCATGCTCTTGGCGCAAGATCTCCTCCGCACGAGAGACCGCCTTGATGACGCCAAAGCAGAAGCCCGACTCGGGGTCTATCTCGACACGCCCTATCTGATTATTCGCCTTCACCCTTATCTACTTTTGCTCTCTCTCTCTCTCTCTCTCTGTCGTGCTAGAGCTAGAGCCATGGCAGCCTGCTCATCTATAGAGAGTACACTATTATCTATGACGACCGCATCCTCAGCTTGGCGGAGCGGATTGATCGCTCTGTGTGAGTCTCGGTAGTCGCGATCCTTTAGATCGGCCGAGACCATCTCCATCGTTGTTGTCTGGTCACCTTTGCCACGTAGCTCATCGTAGCGACGCTGCGCACGCACCTCTGGCGTTGCTGTGAGAAAGATCTTGAGCTCAGCCTCTGGGAAGACAACCGTCCCAATATCTCGACCATCCATCACGATACCGCCCGCCTCGCCTAGACGCTGCTGCTGAGCCACAAGCAGAGTGCGTACGAAGTCATAGCTCGCCACGACACTAGCCGGACGAGACACCTCTAGCGTGCGGATCTCAGACTCGACATCCTCACCATTGAGGAGCGTGTGCCCCGTCTGAGGGTCAAAGGTCACCTGCACACCCTCCAGCTCTTGGCGTAGCTTATCTAGGTCAAACTGCTCACCATCCCATAGCCCACGGCGCATCGCAAAGAGCGCCACGGCACGATACATCGCACCGCTATCCACGTAGGTGTAGCCCAGATCCTTGGCGAGTGCACGCGCCAGCGTACTCTTGCCACAGGCACTGTAACCATCGATCGCTATCTGTATCTGCTTAGTAGACATACTTGTCATTGCCAAAGGTTGTGGAGAATGAAAACATCAGCCCCAACATCTGTGGGGTATAATAGGTCGCGCCGAGTGCTAGGCGGTAGTGCCTCTGATTAAAGCCCACGCCAGCCGACAGGCCACTTAGGCTCTTAGCTCCTCGCTCTGAGAGGTCCACCGCTTGCTTCGCATTGTACCCGATGCCTACCCAAAACTGCTCAGACGGAACAAACTCCACTCCACCCGCTAAGTGACTCGCTACACGGATAGCCGTCGACCGCCCTGCGCCCCACGTCTGTATATTATAAGGAGTCAGCCCCTGTATCGTGAGGTGAAAGCGTATCGGAGCATGCGCCAGTCGCTGCGACATACCGAGACGCACGTCCCACTGTGGCATACGACGCGAGAGGCCGTAGCTCTTGAGCATACCGCCCACATTAGAGATGGTCATACCTAGCGAGGTGCCCCAGTCGGAGCGGTAGTAGCTTAGCCCGGCGTCGGCTACGAGGGCAAAAGCGGAGTAATGCTCGATCTGCCCATAGAGCATCTTGAGTGCCAAACCACCACGCAGTCTGTCGGTCAAGTCGTAGCTGTACAGTCCCGAGAGTGCCATCTCCATCGCCTGAAAAGGAGCCGTCGGCACCCCCTTCGTATCATATCCCTGCATCTTACCATAATAAGTACTGCGCAGAGCGACTGCCCAGGCACCACGCTCACCGACAGGTAGTCCGTAGAGCGCGTTGGCACTGTGCGTGCCACGCATGTAGTTAAAGTAGGAGAGAAACATTCGTCCCGCCACCTCATGTCCATAGAGTGCGGGGTTGTCCAGAGCTAGCCCTGGGTTTGCATCTATATAGGATATTACCTTGCCGCCCATAGCGAGCGACTGTGCCGAGGGGGGCTGTAGCAGGAAGCCAAAAGTATGAGCCTCCTGCCCCCGTACAGCTGTATAGGGGAGGAGGCCGAAAAGTAATAGGAGTACTGGACTCCAGAGAGATGCTCGAGGCATAGATCTGTAGTAGAGGGCTATCAGTCGTTACGTCCGAAGAACCTCAAGAGGTATAGGAATAGGTTGATAAAGTCTAGATAGAGCGATAGAGCGCTGATGACCGCTAACCGTCCCACCTGCGTATCGTCATAGAGGTCTGTCTCAGTAGCTAGACGCTTCACACGCTGCACATCGTAAGCGGTCAGAGCGGTGAAGAGTACCACGCCGATGAGGCTAATGATCCAGTCCAGACCGCTCGAGCGAAGGAAGAGATTGACCAGCGAAGCAATGATGAGGCCTATCAGCGCCATGAATAGGATAGAGCCCATCTTAGATAGATCCCGCTTGGTGGTAGCACCCACGAGTGCCATCACGCCAAACATGCCGGTGGTTATGAAGAAGGTCTTCGCAATCGACCCGAGACTATATACTACAAAGATGACAGAGAGCGTCGCGCCGTTGAGCGCCGAGTAGACAATCAGCATAATGGTAGCTGTCGTCACGCTCATCTTGTGGATACGCGCCGAGAGGACGAAAACTAGTACCAGCTCAGCAATGATGAGTAGCCACATAGCTCCTGATGAAGCTATCTGGTAGAAGAGTCCTGAGTTTACGACTCCCATAGCGGTCAGCGCTGTGATCAGCAGGCACATAGTCATCCAGCCGAAGGTCTTGCGCATCACCTTGCTCACCATAGGAGTGGCCATATAGGTCTGCCCCTGTGGGGTCGTGTAGTCAGAGGGGTTGTAGGGAGGGGGTGTTGTCATAGCATTATGATATTAATGTGTTTCATAGTCTTGTCTGTATCAGATAGGGGAGTGAGAGAGAAGTTTAACGCTTCCCGTCTAGCGTCTCCAATGTTGCCGAGTCTAGAACCTCAGCTTTCACTATGCGCTTCGGCTGTTGGGTAAGTCCTAGCTTGGAGTCGTTGCAGAGCGTATAGGAGAGTCGATCGGTCACCTGTAGGTAGCACTCAGCGCTGTCAGAGAGCAACGCGTTAGCCGTCTCGACAGTCAGTGTGTCAGCCCGCACCACAGAGCGATCGGAGGCTGTCAGAGAGAGCTCCTTGGTCTGTCCGAGGAGTGTGGCACTTCCTGAGCCAGTCGCTGTGATATGCGCTTGTCCCTCCGATTGCAGCACCGCACGTACTACCGGAGAGCCACTGTAGCTTATGAAGGATTGGTCACACGAGAGGTAGAGATCGGCCTTTGCATTGCCACGCAACTGCACCTCTGCGTAGTGCGCATCGATGGTCAAACCCTCTACCTGCCCACCAATCTGTAGCAGGTCAAAAGGCGTATCGAGCTTGTTGCATCCCGTCGCTACCACCTTGGCGTCCCCGACCACGCGCAGCTGGCTGATCGAGGGTAATGTGAGCTCGGCAAAGACCTCTCCCGGTACCCATCGGTTGCGATAGGGTAGACGTCTGATGGATAGCGTCTTGTCCGCTACGCGAACCTTCACACGACGTCGCAGCGCATTGGGGTAGGAGACTCTGAGCGAGGCGTGTGATACGGTGTCAAACTTGATCTGTAGTTGAATGCCTGCCCCCACCTCTAGCGTGTCAAAGGTCCTAGTAGCGTAGCTGTAACTCTTGCTACGCCTATGACGCTGCCAGTAGACGAGAGCTAGAGCGGTCACCGCCACGCCTGAGGCGAGGGTGCCACCAGCGATAACTCCTTGTCGCCATCTACGCAGACCCTTTGAAATCGGTATGTCAGAGAGCTTAGGGGTGAGACGAGCGTGAGATATATTGCGTTTTTTCATAGAGACTCTGGATGTTTTTAGGTGTCGGTTTGTCAGTATTGCTATGAGGATGACTCGGCATCAAGAGACGAATCACCTCATTTGTAGCAACGAAGATACAAAAAAGTGCAGAGACGCCAATAGTTCCCTACGTATAGCACTTCAGTTTCCTACCTATGAAACTCTAGTTTCTTACCTATGAAACTTTAGTTTCCTACCTGAGAAACTGAAAGTTCCTCCGCTGGAACTGAAAAGTTCCTCCGTTGGAACCGAAAAGTTCCTCCCTTGGAACTAAAAAGTTCCAAGAGGGGAACTGTTTTTGGAACTCGTATGTACTACTAAACCAACACGATACAAAGAGGTTCCAAGTCCGCCCCACAGCTTTCGCCCAAGGGGGCAGTACGAGCTACAGCTAAGTTGCCTTCGCCTAGCTCTCTACCCGCTGCAGGTCACAAGCGGTGCGGTAGTAGCCCGGCACATCGTACAGTTCGTCAGGCGTGCCGGAGGCAGCGACCGTACCCCCAGAGAGTACTACGATGCGGTCCGCATTGCGTATCGTGCGCATACGATGGGCAATGATTAGCACCGTCTTATCCGTCGTAAGCTGTGAGAGAGCCCGCTGTATCTGCGTCTCACTCTCCGCATCTTGGCTTGCTGTCGCCTCATCGAGGATGATGATCGGAGCATTCTTGAGGATAGCTCGAGCTATCGATATGCGCTGACGCTCACCGCCAGAGAGGCGACTGCCATTCTCCCCTATCTGCGTCTGGTACCCCTCGGGCAGCCGCGCTACAAAGTCGTCACACTGCGCCAGCCGAGCTGCCTCGAGGACCTCGGCATCTGTCGCCTCTTTGCGTCCGATGCGAATGTTTTCCATCACCGTATTATTAAAGAGTACCACATCTTGGAAGACGATGGCGTAGTACTTGAGGAGTGTCTCTGGATCGACTGCTGTTAAGTCTTCGCCTCCGAGCGATACGGTACCACTCTGACAGTCCCAGAAGCGGGAGGCCAGTCGTGCACAGGTACTCTTGCCCCCACCGCTCGGACCGACGAGAGCCGTCACCTCGCCCTGCTTGGCGGTAAAGGAGACATGATTCAGCACCTGCGCACCCTCATTGTAAGAAAAGGATACATCCTCAAACGTTAGGTCGAAGCTCTTAGGCGCAAAGTCCGTCCGCCCCTCCTGCGTCGGCATATTGTAGATCTCATTCATACGATCTATCCGCACAGAGGCAAAGAGCGTTAGGAGCGCATTCGCCATCAGCATAGTCAGCGGGGTATAGACCGACACAGAGATGAGCAGGAAGAAGAGGAGGATGCCGAGCGACACCTCTCCCGCTAGGTAAAGGTGGCTCCCCACGATGACCAGCGTCGGTATCGCCAGCTGTAGCAAAGAGCGTAGTCCATTGACCACGACGAAGCCAGCCAACTCAGTGTTAAAGCAGGTGCGCTCATAACTCGCCAAGACAGCATCCAGCTCTGTCATATAGAGCGTTTCGCCACCGTATGCCTTGATCGTCTGATGTAGCTGTAGCCCCTCCTCGACCTTTTCGCTCACAGAGAGCTGCGACTTGGAGAGCTTGACGAAGGAGCGCTTTTGCGAAGCCATACATCCCCATAGGATCAAGAGCGACACGGGTGCTGCCCAAAAGAGTGCCACGGCTAACCGCCAATCTAAAAAGGCTAATCCACAGCCCGCCAAGATGAGGACGATAAAGGAAGCAACCATCTGTGGCAGTGCATGCGAATAGGCGTTTTCAAGAAATGAGACATCAGACATCACACGACTTGTCAGATCGCTTGCATCGTGGCGGTCGAAGAAGGAGAGCGGTAGTCGTCTCATCTTCTCTGCTAGTCGTATGCGCATCGTAGCACTCTCGCTGTAGACGGCTAGGAAAGTGCTGTTGTACTGTCTGCGAGTGATGAGATACATACCTATTATAGATAAGAGTGCCATCCCTATCAGCCCCCAGAGGGTGAGGTCTCTGCTCTCGCCAAATAGTTCCATCATTAGGAGGTAAACGAGCATCACGGGGAGCATGAAGGAGAGGTTTTGCACACCAGTCCAGAGACAAGCCGAGAGGAAGTTGTGTGCTCCTCTAGGCGAGAGCGCCATCTTGCGCTCCATCCAGTTGATTAGATTTAGATGCTTCATAGCTTATATAGTCCATTTGATAGATTCTTGATACTCTTGCCACATAGAGGCATAGAGTCCATTAGTACGAGCCAGTAGCTCCGTGTGGGTGCCTTGCTCTACGATGCGTCCCTGCTGCATCACCACAATGAGATCTGCATTGACGACCGAGGAGAGACGATGCGCTATCATCAGGACAGTCTTGTGCGCCATCAGACGATGCAGGCTCTCCTGGATCGCATGCTCACTCTCAGGGTCGGCAAAAGAGGTAGCCTCGTCCAGGAGCAGTATCGGCGCATCCTTGAGGAAGGCTCTCGCCAAAGCTATCCGCTGCTGCTCTCCCCCACTGAGGTAGACACCCTTAGAGCCGATGACCGTGTCCAACCCTTGTGGCAGACTACGCACCAGCTCTAGGCAGTGCGCTTTGTCGAGGGCCGCATAGATCTCTTCGTCCGTAGCTTTAGCAGACCCATAGGCTACATTGTCACGGATGGACTTCTTAAAGAGCCTTTCACTCTGGAAGACGAAGGAGATGTGCCGTAGCACCTCCTCGACGGCAACCTGACTTATATCTTCTCCACCGATAGTAATCCGCCCTGTCTCCACATCCCAAAAGCGAGCCACGAGACGAGCCAGCGTTGTCTTGCCACTACCGCTAGCTCCTACGAGAGCCACGCAGGCACCCTCAGGGATTGTGAGCGTCACATCACTCACCGCCAGAGGAGCCTCTGGACTATATCTAAAGGATACCCCCTCCAGCTGGATCGTATGACTAGAGAGCGAGAGAAGCGTACTGCCCTTTGCCCCAGTAGAGACATCACAGAGGGCATCCAGCCTATCCAAAGCCTGCACAGCCTCACGCTTGCCACTGACCACATACATGAGTCGCATCGTACACTCCCCGATGAAGGGCGTAACGAGGATAAAGAAGACCAAGCTACTCACCACACCGACCATATCTTCGCCTCGGCTCAAGAGATAATAGGCAAAGGGTACCAAGATAAAGGCATAGCCAAAGGAAGCTACCGTATAGATGCTAAACATACGCCGACAACTACGGGCATAGACCTTCGCCCACTTGGCATAGTCCAGTAGCGTCTGGTGAAAAGCATTGAAGGAGTAGATCGACTGCTGGAAAGCTTTTACCACAGGCATACCACGCACATACTCAACCGCCTCACTGCTCATCCTTTGCTGGTGATTCATATAGGCACCCATACTCTCACGGTACGCTTTGTTGGTCATCATCGAGCCCATCGCTAGGAGCTGTATCAAGATTGGTATGAGACAGAGCAGAGCCATGCGCCACTCCAGGACAAACATCATCACGCAGAGCGTCGCAAAGCAGACCAGCGTCCCAACGAGGTCTGGCAACTGGTGAGCGCAGAAAGTGTGGGTCAGGCCAACATTGTCGTCGATGACGTTCTTGAGCTTGCCTAGATCCTGCTGATCAAAGAAGCCCATGGGCATCTCCAGCATACGCCTCATAGCATCCCCTCGCAGAGTCCGCTCTACCCTAAAGGCTGCCACATGCGTCAGCATCAACGCCACCCCATAGAGGAGTATATAGAGCAGTCCCGCCCCGACTGCCCACCAAGCCCATCGCGTGATGGCTTCTGAGTCTACAGAGCCACCGAGCAACTCCCCCAGGATAAGCCAAATAAAGATGAATGGCACCAGTGCCACCACGTGCGCCACAGCAGAGCAGACCAGCCCTAGATAAGCGAGCGTCCGCTTGCTCCCCATGGAGCGTCCTAGGCGTCCCAATGCGCCTAGGGATTGATTGTTTGATTGTCTCATATTGATCTGTTGTTATATACTTGGAGCCGTTTTACTTAAAATAGATCCTATGCGCAAGAGCATTCAGCGAGGAGGCAGAAAGCATCGCCCTATGGACACTCTTACACCGTGCAAAGGTAGAGCGTAATCGTTAGAACAGCAATACCAAATAGTCGGTAATATACTGTATATCAAAACAATGCGAACGTTCAACAAGGATCGTTCAAAGCTCGCAATTCGCTACCTCCACTTCTAGACAGACACAGCCTCCCCCATCAATGCAAGAGGAGACGGCCACACGTGTTGGTCGTCTCCTCTTTTAAGTTAGCGGGGTGTGGTCGCTTAGTGGCGCTGGACCACTATGCGATGTAGCTCTCCTGAGATCTGGAGTAGGTAAAGCCCGGCAGGCAGATGACTCAAGTCCATCTCAGCGACGCCCTGCGTGTCTGCCATAGCGACAGCCACGGCTTCGCCCTCTATATTATATAGTGTGAGCAGCAGATGTGGTGCAACGCCTGCTATGTGTAGCTCCTGAGCCGTGGGATTGGGATAGATCTGCCGTTGTGCACTAGCTACGTCAGTAACGGCTGTGCTCTTCTTAAAGGTTACCTTGACCTCGGTAGCTCCCTTGACGACAAATTGCTTGCTTGTCGTGATATCTTCGCTACCTGCCATAATTTTGTCCAGCTCATAGCCTGTTTGTGCGGTAGCAACGACCGTGAGCTTAAGACCTTCGGACACCTTAGAGGGCTCCACATCTTCCTGAATCTTTGCCGTACCGCCATCACCTATGACGAGCTTCACAGCATAGCTGTCGACACCCTCGTAAGGATCTTGCTTGTCGTCTAGCACCTTCCACTTGCGCGTGATAGCCGTTGCTACATCCTCCTTTGTGGCGATATTGTCTTCGTCATCTTTACTGCTCGACACTAGGGTTAGCCAACCGCCATTTTCAGGTGCAGGTAGACTATTCATCAACTGTGTCATAGCCTTGCCTCTTATCTGATTACCAGCACAATTGACATCATCTAGGTGGCTCAGGTTGGATAGATTTAGAGTCGTCAGCTTATTGGCAGAGCAATCTAAAAAAGCTAGTTGCTTCGTCTGAGACAGATCTAGGGAGGTGATATTATTCTCGACACAGGTAAGGTTCTTTAGAGCCGTAGCATTAGAGAGATCTAGCGAGGAGAGGCTATTTTTGGAGCAGTCCAGATGTATCAGAGCGGCCATCTGAGAGAGATCTAATGCGCTAATAGCGTTTTCCTGACAGAGGAGCGTATTAAGCTGTCGGGCGGAGGCGAGTCCCTTTATCTCCGTAATGTTATTGTGTAGGCAGTGAAGCTCCTTTAGTGCCACACTACGAGACAAGTCTAGAGAGGTAAGATTATTTCGAGCGCAGTTGAGGGTCTCCAGCGAAGGCATATTGGTGACATCAAGCTGTGTCAGCATAGCGTCTGAGACGAAGAGCAGGGAGAGGTCTCCTCGTATTGTCACGGTCTGCTGAGAGAGTGTGTATTTGATAGGCGTGCTCGAGCCAGACCTCGAGGGTTGCTCCTGAACCCCATCGATAGAGATTTTGTCGACCTCCTTGGCAAGGAGTCCGATTTCGATCATCTCGCCAACCTTCTTAGAGGTTGTCATAGTGACGTAGTGATCGGTCTGCTGAGCTGACAGTGCCAGTGATGACCATAGCAGCACGAGAAAGAAGGACACCCCGAGGGCGCGGAGAAAGATCTGTTGATTACTTTGCTTCATAGGATAAGTTTGAGATTATAGATTTATAAGTCCACAAACCAGTGAGCGTGCGTTAGAGCCCGTTCACGAGATTTATGGTAGTAGACAGTCAGCTCTTGCTACAAGCTGAGAGCTGAGGGTCAAACCACCCACACAAATATATGACTAGTTATTCCCGGGCGCGAAAGTACAAAAAAAGTATCGTACGATAACTACATGGCGATCTCTAGTCCAGGGCTGACGCACTATATATAATGAACTCATCGACCTCTCTACTCCTTGCTGGTCGCTAATGTGCAGTTTCTGAAAGAGCAATTATGATGCGTCAGCCCTAGCTGGGAAAAATCGATGCCGACTCGCTACAATAATTTAGACCTGACTACATATCGAAACGGTACCATGTCGGGGAAAAGTGATTTCCACGTGGATATTTTGAAATCTCCACGTGAGGAATAAAAAATTCTTCGGAGGAATGAAATGAAACTTCGGAAGAATCAAATGAAACTTCGGAAGAAATGATTCGCCCCCACGTGGGAAATCTCAAATCTCCACGTGGAGAATCTCAAATCCCCACGTGGAAATCCGCAAAAGGCGACGATCGGACGAATCTCCCCGTAAAGAAATGTAATTAGAGGTGGGGGAGGAGTCAGAGCTATCGGAGCTATCGGAGGGTGATCGGAGGCTATCGGAGCTATCAGAGCTATCAGAGGGTATCGGAGGGTGTCGGAGTGGATCAGAGCTATCAGAGCGATCGGAGCCATCAGAGTGGTCGGAGGGTGTCAGAGCTATCAGAGCTATCGGAGGGTGTCGGAGTGATCGGAGTGGATCGGAGCTATCAGAGGTGTCGGAGCTATCGGAGCCATCGGAGCGTGATCGGAGGCTATCAGAGGTATCGGAGTGGTCGGAGTGGATCGGAGGTATCGGAGCTATCAGAGCGATCGGAGTGATCGGAGCTATCGGAGGCTATCGAAGCTATCAGAGCCATCGGAGGGTATCGGAGTGATCGGAGGTATCAGAGCTATCAGAGCGATCGGAGAGAACGACCGCTTGCGGTCGGACGCATCGTAGCCCCCAGTCGGAGGGGCAAAGCCCCGAACGACTGCGGGGTAGGAGTGCCACACAAAGCAAGCGACCTCCCCATTGTGGGAGGTCGGACTGGGACTATAGCTTTTGTCTAGTCCGACCCACAAGGGGTCGATAAACTGCTATCGTCTTGCCCCCATCGGTCGTTCGGGGCTTTGCCCCTCCGAC
>ENA-OOZG01000289-OOZG01000289.1-human-gut-metagenome-genome-assembly--contig:-NODE-289-length-43197-cov-4.862454_pt1 | contig 43197 bp, 36 predicted proteins | sample MGYA00241706_ERZ501384 | MGnify/ENA primary metagenome ERZ501384 (study PRJEB25962, sample SAMEA2042742) | human gut metagenome | biome: human gut; feature: human-associated habitat; material: faeces...
TACTTTTAATACTAGCAGGAGTAACAATAAGTTTATTACTAGATGAAAACGGAATCATTGCAAAATCAAAAGATGCAAGAAATGCAAACAGAGCAGGAGCAATAAAAGAAGAAATAACATTGTGGAAAGCAGATAAATTTGCAGCAGACAATGGAGCAGGCTCACACGAAAGTATGGACGATTTCTTAGCAAGACTAAAAACAAGAGGATTGATAAGTGATGAAGATATTGCAACAATAAAAGACACAAGAAAGTTACAAGTAGGAAAAGAAACAATAGTATTTCCATCAGATGCAAAAACATTAGTGCAAGCATTTAAAGACAATGAAATAAAAGTAGGAGACTACTTAAACTACAACGACTATGTAGACGAAACTAAAACATGCACAACACTAACAAACGAGAATGGATGGGCAGACCAAAAGTATACAGCAACCAAAAACACATATTGGCAAGTACTAGGGCTAGATAGTACAGGAGAGAAGCTAATGTTAATCTCACAAAGTCCAATAAAAAAGGAAATGAAAACTGATGATACAGCGGAAGATTGGGAGAAAACACCATATCTTGTACTAAAAGGTGCATATGGATATGTAAACTGCAAAACAATATTGAACAATATAAGTGGAATATATAGTACAAGTTTAGGAACAGCAGAAAGTTTAACAATAGAAGAGATAAATAGACTAATTGGGGGAATAACAGTAGATTATGAGAATAACGCTGTATATTCAAACGCTGATAAAACAACATCAATAGGAGGAACAACAAATAAGACAAGTTATACTTATAAAGAAGGAAATTATTCGCCAAAAAGTTATATAGAAAAAACAACTCAAACAGCAGGAGAGACAATTTCAGCAGACTACTATTACTATAGTTGGGGAGATTTAACAGTATCAGACACATTAAAAACAATCTTATTTAGTGGAAAAACAGAGGATGCAAATTTTGCAAAATCATACTGGCTGGCTTCCTCTGGAGTTGGCGTTTCCTTTGACAATGCTTACTTCGGGCCTGGCGTTGTTGATAGCGGCTATGTCAACTCGGATTACGGCTTGTTCTACTCGAACGGTAAGTGGAATGCTTATGGCTTGGCAGTTCGCCCCGTAGTATATCTAAACTCTGAAGTCACAATAGAAGATTTACACATAATAGATGGACAAGAAGATAATTGGTCAGCATATTCAAATGACGGTACCGTTGCACATGGAAGAGCATCAAACGGAGAAGCAGGAAACTATGGAACACCTGGAGAAGAGGTACTAAGCTAATAAATAAGCTGTAGAAAGAATTATAACAACAAGAAGAATAAAAAATTCTTGTTGTTTCTTTATGCACATTATTTTTCGATTCATAAAAATAAAAAGCTCCAAAAACTAACAAAAAGCGCATACTGTTGTCGAACTTTGACGTACGATTTTGCTGGACAAATAGCTACTTTCGGGGTATAATTGTCTTGGGGAAAACAAATAAAAATCAAAAAAAGTTTTACTAATAGGTTGAAAAACGGTTTGATATTTGGTAAAATAAGAAGGGAGAGTTATGGAGAAAAATAATGAAGAAGGAAAATATCTTTCTCAAGCAGAAATTGATGCGATAATAGATGAAATTATAGAAAACGAGCCAGTCCCAGCAGTAAAAGAACATTTAATAAAATATGAGAAAGAGTACAGAAGAAAAAGAGATCAACAAAAATTGGAAAAACACCAATTAAATGAAGAGAATGAAACATATGATAAAATAAACCATCCACATGATAAAACAGTGAGACTAATGCTTTCAAATTCACAAGAGGCAGCAAATCTAATAAATCTAGCACTAAAAACAGACTTTGTAAAAGCAAATCAAATAGAACAATATAAAAGTAGCTTTGTAACAAAACAGTACCAAAATAGAGAATCAGATATTGTTTACAAAGACTTAAAAAATAAGGGAATATATTATTTAATAGAACACCAGAGTAAGCAAGATAAAATGATGGCAGTAAGAATAACAGAATATAGTCTAGAAATAATAAGAAGTGCATTAGATTTAATGAAAAAAGAAAAGAGAGAAGAATTTCCAACAGTAATACCAATAGTCTTGTATACAGGCGAGGGAAAATGGAAAATACCACAATCATTAGAAGATGTACAAGTAAAATTACCAAACATGAATCTTCCGTCAATAGGAAGCTATAAACTTATAGATATAAATACATATAGCGATGACGACTTAATAAAGGCAAAAGGAGCATTACCCAAAGTGTTATTGATGGAAAAGAATAGCAATCACTTAGAAAAAGGAATAAAACAAATCGAAAAATGTAACTTTACGAAAGAAGAACGAGAAATAATTAGCGTATACATAACAAACATAATAGGTGAAATAAATCCAAAACTAGCAAAAGAAATGCTAGAGAATATAAATAAAAATGGGGAGGGAAAAGATATGAGACTTGGACAAGCATTAGTGGATTATTATTACGATGGGGTTACAAAAGGAGAAAAGAAAACTCAAATAAGAGTGATAAAAAGAATGCTAAAAGAAAATTTTGACAAAAATATAATTAAAAAAATCGCCAATGCGACTGATAAAGACATAGAAGAAGCAAAAATGGCAAAATAAAAACAAAGGAGTTTGAAGGGAAAATACTTTCAAACTCCTTTATTGGAAGTCTTTGTACAGATTCTAAACTACCAAAACATGAAATCAATACAAACTATGTAGGCAAACAATCAGGATTTTCAACTGCTGCAATGGTAGAAAGGTTGGAACCAAGAGCAGAGAAAAAATTACCTAGAATGTCGATTTCATTGGAATTTAAATTGTTAGCGATAGCAACGGAAAAGAGACCTGCAACAGCGACAAGTTCACACCCAGACAGACTACTTAAAAAACAAGAGAATTCATGACAATTCATAAGACCACCAGTATATAATATTACAAGAAAACAAAAAAGTGAGGACTTTTTTCTTCATATAATATTGACATAAACATATAGTATGATAAAATATGAGTGGAATTTTTTATAATTATGGAAGGAAAAAATGAATCAGAAAAAGCAATTATTAAAAAACACGGCAATAATAGCCATAGGCAAACTTAGCACGCAAATAGTATCATTTCTATTATTGCCATTATATACAGCAAAACTGTCAACAGAAGAGTTTGGAACATACGATTTTTTTGTAACATTATCAGTGTTCTTGCTACCAATAATAACACTGCTAATGGAAGAATCAATGTTTAGATTCTTAATAGACGCAGACGACTTAAAGAGCAAAAAACGAACAATAACAGCAACAATAGTATACACAGCTGTTGGAACAGTAATCTTTACAATACTTGCAGCAATAATAATGGGAATTATCCATTATGAATATGCAGTCATATTCATAATATTTATCATATCAAACATATTGTTGGGATTAAGTAATGCACTATCAAGAGGAATGGGAAAAGTAAACCTATATTCTTTATCCAACTTTATTTTAGGAGTAATAACAATCATCCTAAACATATTGTTTATAGTCACATTTAAATTAGGAGTAAATGGACTACTATGGTCAAACATAATAGCCAACACAGCCACAGCAGTAATAATGTTCTACAAATTGCATTTACCGCAGTTTGTAAGCAAAAAAGACTTTAGCAGAGAAACATTAGGCAAAATGATTAGATATTCAGCACCACTAGTACCAAACAATCTATCTTGGGTAATTATAAGTTTATCAGACAGATTAATGTTAACCCAAATGATAGGTGCTGATGCAAACGGAATTTATGCAGTAGCAAATAAATTCCCTAATATAGTATATACATGCTATGGATTCTTCTCAACAGCATGGAAAGAATCAGCAGCGAGAATACTAAAAGAAGAAAACAAATCTCAATATTACAACAGCATTTATAAAGATGTTAAATTCTTCTTAAAAGCAATAGTGTTAGGACTGATAGCAATAATGCCATTAGCGTTTCCGCTACTTGTAAATGAGAGCTACAATGATGCGTACAAATACATTCCGATATTAATAATATCAATATATTATACAAACATGTCAAATTTCTATGGTGGAATATTTACAGCATACAAGAACACAAAAATAATGGGGTCAACGACAGCAGTAGCGGCAGTAATAAATATAGTAATAAATATTATATTCATACCAAAGTTTGGAATTTATGCTGCAACATTTTCAACTCTGATTTCAAACATAGTTGTGTATTTTTACAGAAGATACAAAATTATGGATTACATTAAATTAAAAGAAAAATTTAATTATGTATTCTGGATATTATTAGTAATCACGCTAATAACGTATTATAAAAACAACATGATACTAAACATTATAGTATTTTTACTAGTAGTAGCATACTGCATATTCACAAACAAAAACTTTATTATGCGTGTGAGCAAACCAGTGATAAGCAAAGTGCAGAGTTTTACAAAACGTAATAAAAAATTGAATTAAGAATATACCTTAATAAAGGAAATGCCTTTAAGAAAGGAAAATTGCAATGACAAATAACGAAATCGAAAAACTTACAAAAGAGATGCAAGAATTTATAAACAAAGAAGACATATATGCAAATGAACCAATGAGCAAACATACAACCTTTAAAATAGGTGGAACAGCTGATATATTTGTAAAGCTAAGAATTACAGAACAAATCGAAAGACTCATAAACTTATGCAATGAAAAAAACGTACCAATAAAAGTGATTGGCAATGGAAGCAATATTCTAGTAAAAGACAATGGTGTAAGAGGAGTAGTTGCTAAAATATGCACAAACTCGTATGAGTTCTTAGACGAAGAAACAATTAGAGTTGATGCAGGAATGTTAAATGTCAAAGTTTCAATGATTCTGGTTGAGCACAGTTTAACAGGCTTTGAGTTTGCTTCTGGAATACCAGGAACAATAGGTGGAGCTGTAAAAATGAACGCAGGAGCCTATGGCTCACAAATGAGTGATGTGGTAGTTAAAACAAAGTATATTGATTTAAAAGATATGCAGATAAAAGAAATAAACAATACTGAGCAGAAATTTGAATACAGAAAAAGCCTGTTTTCAACAACGCCAAGCATCATAATAGATACAACTTTACAACTAAAAAAAGCTGAAAAAGAAGAAATACAAAAAAAGATTAGTAAAAATAACGAATCGAGAAAAACAAAGCAACCTATCGAAAAACCAAGTGCAGGGAGTACTTTTAAGAGAGGAAAAGATTTTATAACAGCTCAACTTATAGATGAATGTGGACTCAAAGGCTATACAGTGGGCGGAGCGCAAGTTTCTACAAAACACGCAGGATTTGTAGTAAACACAGGAAATGCAACAGCGTCAGATGTTATAAAATTAGTAGAAATAATAAAACAAAAGGTACAAGAGAAATTTAATAAAGACATAGATTTGGAAATAGAGATAATAGGAGAATAGTAAAATGAAAGACTTTTTTAAATGGTTTAAATCAGGAACAAAAATAAAAAGATGGATCTTTTTAATAATAGTAGGAATTGTTTTAGTATGCTATGGAATAAACAAAGCTTTAATAATACCGGAAGTAATAGGATTTAAAGAACTTGCCATCAATGTATTATTATTCGTACTTGGATTCACATTCACAATAGTTGGAATCGTATGCATACAAAGAAGAACTTTAGAAATGATGGTGGAAGCGACAGATACACGAAAAGACGAAAGTGCTAATAAGGTGAATTCACTAATATTTAACAGAAAGGTCTACAATCAAGGACCAAAAGTTGTTGTAATAGGTGGAGGCGCAGGACTAAACACTGTATTAAAAGGACTTAAAAATTATACTGACAACATTACAGCAATAGTAACAATATCAGATTATGGCGAGACTGGAAATAAATCAAGAAGAGATTTAGGAACTTTGCCATTGGATGATATAAAAGAAAGTTTAATTGCTCTTGCAACAAATGAACAAGAAATGTCTTGTCTACTAAATCTAGAATTAAACAATAGAAAATTAGAAGGACTTAAATTTGCAGATATATATTTAACAGCAATGAAAGAAGCAGTCGGAGACTTTGCTAGATCTGTTGAGGAAAGTTGCAAAATACTTAATATGACAGGACGTGTGTTACCAGTAACTCTTGATCAAATCAAAATATGTGCAGAGCTAGAAGATGGAACAGTAGTTGAAAGCAAAGATAAGATTCCGGAAATGGTAAGTAAAAAAGTAAGTAAGATAAGCAGAATATACATATCTCCTACAAATATTAGAGTAGCACCAGGAGTTATAGAGGCAATAAAAGAAGCAGATGCAATTGTATTAGGACCAGGAAGTTTATACACAAATGTAATACCAAATCTGCTAGTTCCAGGCGTTTCAAAAGCAATAAGAGAAGCAAAAGGATTCAAAATATATGTAAGCAACATAATGACAGAATATGGACAAACTGATGATTATTCTCTAAATGACCACATAAAAGCTATATTCGACCATGCCGGAAAAGGAATAATAGATTACTGTATATATGACACAGGAGAGATAGTTCCAGAATATATTAGACAATATAATAAAGAAGGTTCAGAACTAGTAGAACAAGATGTTGCAAAAGTAAAAGAAGAAGGCATAAAGCTAATACAAAGAAACCTATCAGCTATAGAAAACGGTAGAATCAGACATGATTCAGATATAATAGCAACAAGTATAATGCAGTTAATCTGCGATGACTTGAAGTTTAGAGATATGCAAAATGATGCACAATACATATTGCTAGATTCAAAGATAAAAGATGCAAACAAAAAAATAAAAACTAAAAAGAAGAAAAATAAAAAAGTAACAAAAAATAAACGAGCAGGAAGCAAATTCCTTGAAAAATATAATGACAGAATAGTATCAATAAGAGAAAGTGAGACAAAGATAAAGGAAAAGGCAAAAAAGCAGAGCACAGCAAAGAAAAAATAAAAGATAGGGGTAAACATTAGATGAAATATAGTGATATAGATGAAAAAACAAAAAGACAATTAAAAAGAGATTGGATAATAACAAATGGTATTGGCGGATATTGTAGCCAAAGTGCCTTAGGATGTAACACAAGAAAATACCACGGATTATTAGTAGCACCATTAACACCTCCTGCAAGAAGATTTTTAGTACTATCAAAAGTAGACGAAAGCATAGAAACAGAAGGAAAACAATATAATCTTTATACAAATATTGCTAATGGCGATATATCAGAAGGATATGAGTATTTAGTAGACTTTAAAAAGGAATATATTCCAATTTTCACATATAAAGTTGCAGGAATAACAATAAAAAAATTCATATGTATGCAATATGGTAGAAACACTGTTGTTGTACTATACAGAGTAATTAACCAAGATAAAGAGGCCAGACTTACATTAGCACCAATAGTGAACTTTAGAGATTTTCATACAACAAGCACAGACCATCACTTTAATGCGGTTCAAACACATTTTAGTACAAAAGTAAAGGTGATATTGGATAATAATTCTGAAAATCCTATATATATGTATTGTTCAGAAGGAAAATATCTAAGACATATAAATGACGAATTTATTAATATGTATTACCCAAGAGAAGAAGAAAGAGGCTTTACAGCAGAGGAAAACCACTATGTACCAGGAGTATACAATATTAACATAGCGCCAAACGAGAAGAAAGACATTACATTTGTATGTTCTTTGGACGAGAATATAGAGGAAATTGACGGTGTCAATGTAATAAATCAAGAAGTTACAAGACTAAGCGAAATTATATATGATGCAAATATCTTGCAAGATAGAAAAATGAATGACGAAGATATTGAAGTGTTAAAAACTCTTGTAATGGCTTCAGATAATTTTATAGTAAATAGACCATCATTTAATTTGCATACTATTATCGCTGGATATCCTTGGTTTTTGGATTGGGGACGAGATAGTTTAATATCTCTTGAAGGACTACTTCTTGCTACTAAAAGATACAATTTGGCAAAAGAGGTTATACTAACAAACATACAAGATATAAAATTTGGACTAGTTCCAAACGGATACTCTGGATATGATAATAGACCTTTGTACAACAGTGCAGATAGTTCGCTTTTATTAATAGAGCAAGTATATAAATATTTAAAATATACTAATGACAGTATGTTTGTAGAAGAATTATACCCAATACTTACAAGAATAATGGATGCATATTCTGATAGGATTGACATTGATGGAGATAATATATATTTAGATACTGACAACTTAATTTCGGCCGGAACAAATCAAACTCAAATAACTTGGATGGACGCAAAAATAGGAGACAAAGTAGTAACTCCTAGAAACGGAAAAACAGTTGAGTTAAATGCATTGTGGTACAACGCACTAAAAATAATGGCAAGATTTGCTGAAATGTTTAATGATAAGACAACATGCAAAAAATACTTAGAAATGGCACAAAATACCAAGGAATCATTTATAGAGAAATTCTACAATGTTGAGCATGGATACTTATTAGATGTGCTGGGAGACTATAAAATACGACCAAATCAATTATTTGCAATAAGCCTATCTCATCCAGTCATAGATGACGAAAAAATAATTTGCCAGATTTTAAAAACAGTAAAGAAAAAACTACTTAATAACTATGGACTAAAAACATTAGCAAGCGAGGAAGTTGGATATGTTGATGTTTACGAAGGATTTCCATGCAAAAGAGATTCAAGTTACCATCAAGGTATAACATGGCCTTGGCTTCTAGGACTATACTATGACGGTTTAAAAAATGCTGTTAGATACGCAAGTAGCAATATAAAAAAAGAAGAGATGGAAGAAGAAATACAAAAGCTAAGAATGACTACAAAAATGACATTTGAGAGAGAAATGTATTCTAAATCAAGTATTGGAACAATTAGTGAAATATATGATTCGAAAGAACCTTATGAAGCAAGAGGAGCATTTGCACAAGCTTGGAGCGTAGCAGAAGTTCTTAGAATAATTGCAAAAAAATAAGAAGGGAAGATTTAATGGACATCAATAGCCTAGAAAATAATTTAAAAGCTGGAAAACTAGATTGTATGTATCTATTATATGGAGACGAAACTTTTTTACTAGATAGCAGTGTTAAAAAAATAAAAAAATTATTTGGAGACATGATAAATGGAATAAATTACATACAAATAGACAATAACAACATATCTGAAATAATTGCAGACATTCAAACACCAGCTTTTGGATACCCTAAAAAACTAATAATAGCAAAAGATACAGGACTATTTCAAAAAACTGCAAAAAGAGGCAAAAAAGCAGTATCGACAGAAAATAACTTTGCTGACAAATTGGCAGAATACTTAAAAGAAAACTTTGAGCTAATAAAAGACGAAGTAATAATTGTATTTATTGAAAACGAAACAGAAAAAAATGAACTTTATCAAGTAATAGATAAAAATGGTTGTGTGTGCAACTTTGAAAAACAAAAGCCAATAGATATTGCAAAAAGACTAAAGGCAATATGTAACTCATATAAGGTAAATGTAGATGGAGCAACATTAAATTATCTAATAGACAGTTGTGGAACATCAATGCAAGACTTGATAAATGAAATTAGAAAACAAATTGAATATGTTGGACAAGGCGGAACAATCACAAAAGAAACCATAGATTTACTTGCAATTAAGCAATTTGAAAGTGTTATCTTTGATTTGACAGATACTTTGGGCAGAAAAAAGATTTCAGAAGCATTAAGTATTCTTAGAAACTTGATATTTAATAAAGAGCCGATACAAAAAATATTTATCACTCTATACAATCACTTTAAAAAATTATATATTACAAATGTTGCAATAAAAGAAAAACTAAATATTGCAGAAAGTTTGAAACTAAAACCAAACCAAACATTTTTAGTAAACAAATATACAATGCAAGCAAAGTACTTTAAAGAAAATGAGTTAAAAGAAATACTGCAAGAATTTATACAATTAGATTATAAAGTAAAAAGAGGAGAAATAGATATAAATATAGGATTAGAATCTTTGCTTTGTAAATATTGTTCATAAAAAAAGAGAGCAAATCTGCTCTCTTTTTTATTGAAGGTTACCACCTGACAATGACAATATTACGTCGGACTCCCAAGATTAAATCTTTGTTTGCTAAATCATGCTTTTGCCTATACCATTTCGGAAGAAAAAATCGATTTTTTTCATCAAAGTTTGCAATATCATGATACTCGACATCACTCATGGATTGATCATCCGCACGGAAAAGCAAAACATTATTTGAACCAAGTGCGATCCGCACGTTATTGGGAGAAAGATTAAATCCTACCTCTTGAAACAATCTTGCAGGAATTGTAATCCGACCATTTTTGTCCAACTTCATGGAAACCCTCCTTTCTGTAGGATATAAATAAATTATAGCACATTTACTTATGTAAATCAAATTTTTGAATAAATTGGAATCTCTTTGGCAAAATATAATAAATTTATATTTTATAGGAGGGCAATATGTATAATTTTAGAACAGATTTAGCAGTGGAGAGAAATGACATCTATAAGCATCAGAACAATTTGCAAGATGATGCAGATGGAATAGAGGTAGAGAACGAAGAAAAGGAAAATATCAAAATATCAAGAGTAAAAGTATTAAATGAAAATGGGGAAAAAGCAATAGGCAAGCCAATCGGAAATTACATTACTTTAGACATAAAAAATATGAAATCAATAGATGATGATACAGTAGACAAAATTTCGGAAGTATTGGCAACAGAATTAAGAGAAATGATTGCAAAACATATATCAGACACAGAAGATATATTAGTGGTAGGACTTGGAAATAGATTTGTTACACCTGACGCGCTTGGACCAAAAGTAATTCCAGAGATAGAAGTAACAAGGCATATATTAAAATACATGCCAGAACTAATGCCGTCAGATACAAGACCGGTTTCAGCAGTATCGCCAGGTGTACTTGGAATAACGGGAATAGAAACGCTTGAAATATTGAAAGGAATAGTAGATAATATAAAACCAAAAATGCTCATTGTAATAGATGCTTTGGCAACAAGAAGCATAGAAAGAATAAGCAGTAGCATTCAGCTTGCAGATACAGGAATTGTGCCAGGAGCGGGAGTAGACAATACCAGAAAAGAGATAAGCGTAAAAACGCTAAATGTACCAGTAATAGCAGTGGGAATTCCAACAGTTGTGGACTTAGCTTCTATAACAAATGATTGCATTAATATATTTATAGAAAATTTACAACAAAAAGCAATGTCAAATGACGCATTGAATAAATTAAAAGAGCAAGACAATTATGAAGAAATAAAACAAGCACTAGTACCAAAAGAGTATAACATGATAGTAACGCCAAAAGAAATTGACGAGCTAATAGAAAACATGAGCAAAGTAGTGTCACAGGGAATAAATAAATCATTATAAACACTTGAATATTGTTAAATAATAATATATTATTAATAAAGAAAAAAGATAGGAAGTAGAAAATGGTGGATTTAAAACAAAGTATTCAATATGTAAAAGGCGTAGGGCCTAACCGAGCTAAACTATTTAATATATTAGGAATTTATACAATAGAGGATCTAATAAGTTATTATCCAAGGGCGTATCAGGATAGAAGCCAAATAAAGAAAATAGAAGAATTGCAAGATGGAGAAGAGGCTTTGATAGAAGCGGTAACTGTTGCAGGAGTTTCAACATTTAAATTAAGAAGGAACATGTCAGTTTCTAAGGTGCAAGTTCAAGATGATACAGGAAGATGCATGATTACGTGGTTTAATCAAGACTATATAAGAAATTCAATTCACGCACATGAAAAATACAAATTCTATGGAAAAGTTACAAAAAAGATAGGACAATATGAAATGGCATCTCCTGTTTTTGATAAAGAAGATGAATGCAAAAATACAGGAAAAATAGTTCCAATATACAGCACAACAAAAAGCTTGTCAGAAAATGCAATAAGACAAGCTGTGGAAAATGCGCTAAAATTAGCAAAAGAGGAACTAAAAGATAATTTACCAGAATATATAAAAAAAGAATATAACTTAGAAAACTTTGAACAAGCAGTAGAACAAATACATTTTCCTTCAAATTTTGAATTACTAACAGTAGCAAGAAAACGACTGGTATTCGAAGAACTTTTAACATTTCAGCTAGCGCTACTTAGTTTGAAAAATCAATATGGAAACGAAAAAAGAGGAATACAATATAATAAAGAAGTCCATATGTCAGATGTAATAAATGTATTACCATTTAATTTGACAAAAGCTCAGTTAAGAGTTTTGGAAGAAATTGATTCAGATATGGAATCGGAAAAACCAATGAACAGACTTTTGCAAGGAGATGTTGGATCAGGAAAAACGGTAGTAGCAATGATTTCTGCATATAAAGCAGTAAAAAGTGGATACCAAGTGGCGGTAATGGCTCCAACTACAATACTTGCAAGCCAGCATCTTGTAAATTTTAACGAGATACTAGAACAATTTGAAATAAAATGCGAACTGTTAATAAGTAGTTTAACAAAAAAACAAAAAGAACAAATGCTAGAAAGACTAAAAAATGGGGAAATAGACATCCTGATTGGCACGCATGCATTATTACAAGAAAACGTAGAATTCAAAAAATTAGGATTAGTAGTAACAGACGAGCAACACAGATTTGGAGTAAAGCAAAGAAGTATAATTGCGGGTAAAGGTAATAATCCGGATGTATTAGTAATGACAGCAACGCCGATACCAAGAACACTTGCAATAATTGTTTATGGAGATTTGGACATTTCGATAATAGATGAATTACCACCAAATAGAAAAAAGATAGACACAGTTGCAGTAAAAGAAAATATGGCAGACAGAATAATTAGCTTTATAAAAAAGAATGTAGATGAAGGAAGACAAGCCTACATAGTATGTCCATTTGTAGATGAAAACGAGGAGATGGAAGATGTTAAATCAGTAGAAGAATTGGCAAAGACATACAAAGAAAAAATCTTCAAAGACTACAAAGTAGAAATCCTGCATGGAAAAATGAAACCAAAAGACAAAGAAAAAACAATGCAGGACTTTAAGGAAAATAAAATCAGTATATTAATTTCAACGACAGTAATAGAAGTAGGAGTGGATGTACCAAATGCAAATATAATGGTAATAGAAAATGCAGAAAGATTTGGATTGGCACAACTTCATCAGTTAAGAGGAAGAGTTGGAAGAGGAGAATATCAATCATATTGTATATTAAAATATAACAGTAATTCTCAACTAGTAAGAGAAAGAATGAAAACAATGACACAAACTGAGGATGGATTTAAAATAGCAGAAAAAGACTTAGAATTAAGAGGAGCAGGCGAGTTTTTCGGAACAAAACAACATGGACTTCCAGAATTTAAAATAGCAAATATATTTGAAGATGTAAAAATACTAAAACAAGTACAAGAACTAGCAATACAAATAGAAAGCAAAGATCCAAAATTAGAAAAAGAAGAAAATAAGCCATTACAAAAACTAGTAGAAAAAATAAGAAAAGAAAGAATAGAAATTTAAAAAATATTTAAAGAAAATCTGATAACTAGTTGATTTATAAAATACAATGTTTTATAATAGAGATATACAAAAGGAAAGGAGCATGAAATGTCAAAAGAAACATTAAAAAATTTAAAGGAAACGAATGAAAGGGGAAAAGTAAAAATGAGAAAAATGTTTAAAAGCCAAAAACGGAATCACGCTAATAGCTTTGGTTGTAACAATAGTAGTACTTTTGATATTAGCGGGAGTAAGCATAAGCTTATTGCTAGATGAAAACGGAATAATCAAAAAATCAAAAGATGCAAGAAGAGAATATGGACAAGCAAAAGCAAATGAACAAGAAGATTTATCTAATTTATCAGATATGATAGACGAGGCAACGGCGGAGCCATTACAAAAAGTATTAGTAAACACAAGGGCAACGGCAAATGGTACAATAAATGGAGAAAAAGGAAATTCAAATAATCCAACAATACCAAAAAACTATATACCAATAGATACAGCTACATCTACGTGGGGAGATGGAAGTACTGCGCCTAGTCAAGATTCAGTAAAACACGGACTCGTAATAAAAGATGAGAAAAATAATGAATGGGTATGGGTACCAGTAGACTCAGCTACACTTGCAACAATGTATGAAGAATCAAGTGATGAAAAAACACTATGTGGAACAACAGGAGAAACAGCAGTAAAAACGAAACTGTATTCGAAATCAATAACAATAGGAACAGATAGTAATAAAACAACAATGTCAAGAACAACACCGGGAACGACAAATGACTACCGTGAGCCGGACCTAGTAACAAACTATGATGTGAAAGACACATATTATAAAACAATATTAGGAGAGACAGGAACCAAAGAGCAATTAGCACAATTATTTGTAGATGAATATAAAGCAATGATAGAAAGTATAAGTAAATATGGAGGCTTTTATATAGGAAGATATGAGTTATCAGAAGCGGGAGTGCAGAAAGATAAAGTAACATTAACAAACATAAATTGGTATGATTTGTATAATGCGTGTGGAAATTCAAAATTACAAGCAAGTGACAAAGTAAAAACACAAATGATATGGGGATGTCAGTGGGATGTAACGATGAATTGGCTAATAAGTTCAGGAGCAAAGACGAGTTATGAAGTAAATAAAGACTCAAGTTCATGGGGAAATTACTATAATGCATCAGTAAAAGCAGATGATGGAACAACTGAGATAAAAGCAAGTGGAAAGAATCAAAAATTAAATACAGGAAAAACAACATTTACAATGGCAAATAATATATATGACCTAGCTGGAAATGTAGGGGAGTCCAAGAGGCGAACTTCGACTACAGTCGAGCTGATAGGGGTCGCTATTACAGCGACAATGGCTCTGTCTATCCAGCTTCAGACCGCGTCATCGACCGTCCGTACAAAAGCAGCTACGACAACCTACGGTTCTCGTCCAACTTTAATAATAAAGTAGGATAGAGAGTATAAACTTAAGTGTGTAAAATCAAACGTGAATACCACTGCAAAAAGAATAAAATTTAATCCACAAAATTTGAAAAAACTCTTGCAACACAAGAGTTTTTTTGATATAATAGTATACGTTAGAAAATACGCACACAAATAGTAGTTTAAAAAGGAGTGCTTATATAAATCTTTTTTCATGTATAAGTCTTTTTAAATGTTAATAATTTGTGGAGGGTAAAACTAAAAGGAGGAACAATTATGGCAGTAGTTGCAATGAAACAATTACTAGAAGCTGGTGTTCATTTTGGACATCAAACAAGAAGATGGGATCCTAGAATGGCTGAATATATATTCCAAGCTAGAAATGGTATTCACATCATCGATTTACAAAAAACATCTAAAAAACTTGATGAGGCTTATGAATTCTTAAAAGAACAAGCTGAAGAAGGAAAAACAGTTCTATTTGTAGGAACAAAGAAACAAGCTCAAGACTGTATGAAAGAAGCAGCTGAGAAATGCGGTATGTACTACGTTAACCAAAGATGGTTAGGTGGAATGCTTACAAACTTTGCTACAATAGAAAAAAGAATTGAAAGATTAAACGAACTTGAAAAAATGCAAGAAGACGGAACTTTCGATGTATTACCTAAAAAAGAAGTTATACTTCTTAAAAAAGAAATGGATAAATTAGAGAAAAACTTAGGTGGTATCAAAAATATGAAAGAGATGCCAGGAGTTTTATTCATAGTAGATCCTAAAAAAGAAAGAAATGCTATATTAGAAGCAAGAAAATTAAACATCCCAACAGTAGGATTAATAGACACAAACTGTAATCCAGAAGATGTTGACTACGTAATTCCTGGAAATGATGATGCTATAAGAGCAGTTAAATTAATAGCTGATACAATGGCAAATGCAATCATAGAAGGAAGACAAGGAGAATCTTTTGAAGCAGAAGAAACTGAAGAAGTTCAAGAAGAAGTTTCAGAAGAACCAACAAGCATGGAAGAAGTTGTTGAAGCAGCTGAAGAAAACGAAGCTGAATAATTTAAGATTAAATATAAAAGGGTAGGGCGTGCCCTATCCTTTAAATTATAAAAAGATATAAGATTTATATCAAAATAAAGGGAGGTTATATAATGATTACAGCAAGCCAAGTAAAAGAATTAAGAGAAAAAACAGGTGCAGGAATGATGGACTGCAAAAAAGTATTAACAGAAACTGATGGAGACATGGAAAAAGCAACAGAGTTATTACGTGAAAGAGGAATAACAAAAGCAGCTAAAAAATCATCAAGAATAGCAGCAGAAGGATTAGTAGATAGCTACTTATCAGAAGATGCAAAAGTAGGAGCAGTTGTAGAAGTAAATGCTGAAACTGACTTCGTTGCAAAAAATGAAGAATTCAAAGCTTTTGTTAAAGACGTTGTAAAACAAGTAGCTTTAAACAATCCAAAGGATGTTGAAGAACTATTAGCTCAAAAATCAATAGCTGAACCAGACAAAACAGTACAAGAAGTATTAACAAACAAAATAGCTACAATTGGAGAGAACATGTCAATAAGAAGATTTGCTAGATTTGAAACAAATGGAAAACTAGCAACATATATCCATGGAGAAGGAAAAATTGCTGTATTAGTAGATATGGAAAATGCTGATGACCAACTTGCAAAAGATATATGCATGCAAATTGCAGCAGCAAGACCAGAATTCGTAAACGAGAGCGAAGTACCACAAGAAAGAATAGACAAAGAAATGGAAATACTAAAAGCTCAAGCTATGAATGAAGGAAAACCAGAAGCAATAGCTGAAAAAATGGTACAAGGAAGAATCGGAAAATTCTATTCAGAAATATGCTTAGTAGACCAAGAATTTGTTAAAAACCCAGACATGAAAATTAAACAATTATTACAAGAAAAAGGTGCTACAATAAACAGATTTGCAAGACTTGAAAAAGGTGAAGGACTAGAAAAAAGAGAAGAAAACTTTGCTGAAGAAGTTGCAAAACAATTAAAATAAAAAAATACAAGAAGGTTGCTTAACTGCAATCTTCTTTTTGTATTGCTTTTTATGGTAGAAACTGGTATAATTAGCAATATAAAATAGTAAGGAGAGAACAAGTGAAAAATATAGAGAAAAAGCAAAAAAATAAAGAAAAAAAAGAAGACAGCGCAAAAATAAGAGCAATAAAATTTAACATATTAGCAGTAGTAGCAATAATAATTTTTTGTGCATCATTGTGTCCTGTAACACTACAAAATGACACATACTACACAATAAAAATAGGAGAGCACATAGTCAACACAAAAACAGTGGACATGCAAGATCCATTTTCTTGGCACGAAAATATGCCATACACATATCCGCATTGGGCATATGACGTAATTATTTACTTAATATATAATACTTTTGGAATGACGGGAATATTTATTTCAACAATAGTACTTGCGTGCATATTAGGCGTGCTAATGTATTTCACAAACTGTAAAATATCAAAAAACAGATTAGTATCATTCTTTATTACAATTGGAGCAATGTACTTGATGAAAGACTACATCGCGGCAAGAGCACAGCTAGTAACATTCATATTATTAGAACTAACCATATTGTTAATAGAAAAATTTTTAGAAACCAAAAAAATAAGATATCCAGTTGGAATAGTATTAATTTCAATAGCTATAGCAAATCTACATTGCGCGGTATGGCCATTCTTCTTTGTAATATTCTTGCCATATATTGCAGAATATTTAATATTCACAATAATTGACGCTCAACCAATATATAAAATACAACAAAAAATATATGACCTAAGAATAAAAATAAACAATAAAAAAACAGATAAAAACAAGGAAAAATACACAGAAAAAGCAAACAAACTAATAGCAAAAAAAGAAGAGAGCCAAATAGCAAATAAAAAATATTTAGAAAACCAAGCTAAAAGAAGAGAAAAGCCTTATAGAATAAAATATGAGAAAAACACGGCAACAAAGTGGTTGATATTAGTAATGATAATATGTGCACTTACAGGACTATTAACACCACTTGGAGATACACCATACACATATTTGTATAAAACAATGCAAGGAAACACAACAGAGAGTATAAGCGAACATCTTCCACTGACATTAATAAACGCAAAAAACATATTAATTACACTTGTTTTAGTATTAGTGCTATTAATATTCACAGACACAAAAATAAGATTAAAAGATTTATTCATGTTAGCAGGTTTAGCGCTATTGATGTTTATGACAAGAAGACAGATTTCAATGTTTGTACTATTGGGAAGTGCAATTATTGCTAAACTGATTGCAGATTTGTTTAGAAAATATGACAACAAGGGATTAGAAGAAATTGAGAAAATCATGGTTTCAACATTAGGAACTATCGCAGTGTTCTGTATCATAGCTTTATTAGCAATATTAGAAATAAGACCAAAAGTAAATGATAAATTTGTAAAAGAATCATCATATCCAGTAGACGCAGCAACATATATAACAGAAAATTTAGACTTAAAATCGATTAGATTATTTAACGAATATAATTACGGTAGTTACTTAATATTTAGGGGAATACCAGTATTTATAGACTCAAGAGCTGATTTATATGCACCAGAATTTAACAAGATAAAAGACTCTCAAGATGAAGAACTTGCAAAAGGAAGAGATATTTTCTCAGATTATATAAGAACATCAAATATATCAAAATATTATGAAAAAACTTTTGAAAAATATGATATTACACATGTGATTTTGTCTAAAAAATCAAAACTAAATATGCTAATAGATAAGAATGACAAATATAATAGAATATATTCAGATGACTATTTTGTGATATATGAAAGAAATAAATAAAGGAGAAGAATGTGGAAGAAATAGTTGTACAAGATAACGAGCAAAACAAAAGATTAGACGCATATATAGCGGAAGCAAAAACAGAAATATCAAGAACAACAATTAAAAGATTGCTAGACACAGGAGATATACTTGTAAATGGCAAAAAACAAAAAGCTTCATACAAACCAGAATCTGGAGATACAATTCAAATAAATATGCCAGAAGCAACAGAAACAAAGCTAATAGCACAAGACATTCCGGTACCAATAATATATGAAGACAAAGATATTATTGTAGTAAACAAACCAAAAGGAATGGTAGTACATCCAGCAAATGGCAACCCAGATGGCACACTTGCAAATGCAATCTTAGCAATGTGTAAAGAAAGTCTGTCTGGAATAGGTGGAGAAATTAGACCAGGAATAGTACACAGACTAGATAAGGATACATCAGGATTACTAATAGTTGCTAAAAACGATTTAGCTCACATGAACATGAGCAAACAAATTCAAGATAGAAAAGTAACAAAAAAATATATAGCTTTGGTTAGAGGAATTGTGCCAGAAGACGAAGCGACAATCGATATGCCGATTACAAGAAGCCAGAAAGATAGAAAAAAGATGGCAGTGGACAAAAATGGAAAGGAAGCTGTTACACATTTTAAAGTTTTAGCAAGATACGATAAATATACATTACTGGAAGTAAAAATAGATACAGGTAGAACACACCAAATAAGAGTGCATATGTCATATATTGGGCATTCAGTAGTTGGGGATGAAGTGTACTCAAATGGAAAAAATGAATTTGGCGTAAAAGGGCAAATGTTGCATGCAAAATACTTAAAATTCAAACATCCAGTAACAGGAGAAGAGTTAGAGCTAGAAGCTCCTATGCCTGAATATTTTGAAGAAGTTTTAAAACAATTAGAAGAAAGAAAGCAGGGAAAATAGATGGAAGAAAGATTACAAAAATACCTTGCAAACAATGGGATTGCAGCGAGAAGAAAATGTGAGGAATACATACTAGATGGCAAAGTCAAAGTAAATGGAAAAATTGTAACAACACTAGGAACAAAAATAAATCCAGAAACAGACAAGGTCGAATTTAATGGTAAAGAAGTCAAAAAAATCGAAAAAAAGGTTTATGTATTATTAAATAAACCAATAGGATATGTGACAACTGCAAAGGACCAATTTGATAGGCCGACAGTTTTAGACTTAGTTAAAATTAAAGAAAAAGTTTTGCCAGTTGGAAGACTTGACATGTACACCTCTGGAGCACTTCTTTTAACGAATGATGGAGAATTTATAAACAGAGTGACACATCCTAAAAACGAAATAGAAAAAACATACACAGTAACAGTTAAAGGAATTGTAAATCAAGAAGATGTAAAAAGACTTGAAGAAGGAGTCGAGATAGAAGATTATATATCTGGAAAGGCAAAAGTAAAAATATTAAAAACAGACGAAGAAAAAAATTTTTCAAGAGTGCAGATTACAATTCATGAAGGTAAAAATAGAGAAGTAAGAAAAATGTGTGAGGCAATAGGAAAAAAAGTATTGGCTCTACATAGAAGAAAAATAGGAAATTTAGATGTTAAAAACATTGAAATAGGACATTGGAGATACTTAACAGCAAAAGAAGTAGAAAATTTTAGTATTGACAAATAATACAAAATGTGGAAAAATAGTGTAAACAGAAGAAAAGGCGGATGTGAAAATGAATGAAACAGCGGTACATAAGGGCGAAATTGTAAGTGGAGTGGTAAAAAACATACAACCATATGGAGCATTTATACAAACAGACAAAGGGATAGATGGTTTGCTGTATATAGAAGATATATCAGTTGCAAGGATAAAGACGCCTAAAGAAAGACTTTCGGTAGGACAAAAAATAAATGTTGTAGTAAAAGACGTAAACACAGAAAAGAATAGAGTGTATTTTTCTTATAAAGAAATGCTAGGAACTTGGGATGAGAATATAAAAGATATACAAGAGAAAACAATCATACCAGGAATAATAAGGGAAACAGAAAAAGACAAAAGAGGAATATTCATTGAGTTAAAACCAAATCTGGTAGGCATGGCAGAATACAAAGAAGGTTTTGAATATGGACAAAAAGTCGAAGTTTATGTAAAAAAGATTATTGAAGACAAGAAAAAAATTAAACTAAAATTAGTATAATAAAGGAGGAATCAAAATGGTAGAAGATTCAAACATTAAAACAACTGTATCTCCATTTGCAATAAGAGAGGGAGAAATAAAAGTATTTGATGGAAAAGACGGATATGTGTCAATGAATCAAATAGTTCAAAAGATAAATGTAGGACACATCAATGATTTACATTTTAGAATTATGGAACTTGTAAATCAATTTGAATTTATCACATCAAGACAATTATTCAAACTATTGGAAAGAGAAAAAATAGAAGTAAAGTCGCAAGACAAATTAAACAACAAGTTAGAACAACTAGTTAAAACAAAAATACTAACAAGATACTATTTTAATTCAGAAGACGGAAAAGGAATATACAGAGTATATTGCTTAGAAAAAATGGGAAAATACTTGCTAAGCTCAAGAGGAATAGAATGTAAATGGCAACCAACAGACAACACAAAACCTGTTGCAATGATAAAAAAGAGACTAGCAGGAAACCAATTATTAATTGCATACATGGAAAAAGTAAAAGCATTTGATTCGTACGAAGTAAAGCCTCCAATTACAGCGAAAACGGCCAATAAGACATTTAAAGCTACCGGTGGTAAAGTTACACTAAAAAAAGCATTAAAATCAATAGACTTCATTTTCGAAGCAATTAGAAGGGAAGACGATTGGGAGAAAAAACTTGTAGAAAAAATGAAATTATACAAAGATTTCTATGAGAATTTTATGCCAATGGATTCTGGATTCAAAACATTACCACAACTTATATTACTATGTGAAGATGAAAAACACATGGCAGAAGTTTTTAAAGTTATTGTAATGAATGGACTAGAAATAAATAAAATAAATTTATATTACACAACAGATCTAAGACAAAACGAAAAAAGCTTAGATAAGAGTTTAATAACATTTAAACTAGATGAAGCAACAAACAAATACAAAATCGAAAACGTAGAAATAAAATTATTAGGATAAAAAAAGAAAGAAGAGCAGTTGCTCTTCTCTCTTTTTTTTGAAACACTAATTAATCATCATCATCCGAATCAACATATCCGGAGCCGTAACAAAACGGACACTCGCGCTCATCAGGGGTATTTTCGTCAACCGTTCCGGACCCGCCACAACAAGGGCAAGTTTTCATAGACATATTAGTGCCTCCCTTCAAAGTTATTTAAGCTCGATCAAAAGCTTATAAAAATATTATATAATAAATTTGTAAATTTGTCAAACAAATTAATTTTTACTGTTTGGTTTCTTAAAATTAATTACGATAGCATCTTCATTATCAAATAAGTATTTAGAATCTGCTGTATCTGTATTAATTGGATCTATTTCATCATCAACATTGTCATCAAAGTGATAATGTTTTAAATTGTTTTTCTTTTTCTTGTTGTCATCATCATGAGTATAAGGCGTTCCAGAATTATACTTGTCGAAATCATAGAATTTAACATTCTTTTCTTCATTATATTTTGGTGACATGAAATCTAATATAACAATACCATTATCAAATTTACCACTAAGATTTTTTAACTTATACAAAGCTTGTTTAAATTTAAGTGATTGTAATTTACCAGGTTGATATCTTATAACAGGTCCATACTTGATACCAGTTAGTTTTGGCTCGTATTCACCTTTTGCAGTATCATAAGAATTACCAAATTGCCATCTCTTTTCATTACCAATCTCTTGTGACCACCATTCGTTGTCTTCTGGAGTATTGTTACCAAATACAAATTTGTTAGAACAGTTAGCTGTGATAGTTTCTCTATGTTTTTTATCTGCTCCATCTAGCTGAGCTAAGTTTTGAACAGATACAACAGTAGAAACTCTATATTTTCTATAAATTGTAAACAATGGATCAGTAACATTTCCAACAAAGTCTGAAAACTCGTCTACATAGAAGAAATGTGGAACTCTATCCTTTTCTGTACCAGGTCTTCTTAAAACTGAGTATTGTAGCATAAGGATACAGAATAATCCAAAAGCTTGATGAATGTTTGGTCCCAAATCGCCACGTCTTGTACAGATAAAAGTAATTTCTCCATTTGAAAGAGCTTTGTCAAAGTTGACAGTGTTTACTCTATTACATAAAATATTTTTTACACCACTGTAACGTAACAAGCTATCTAATTGAGCACTAGCATGTGTTACGAATTTTTCCATATCAGATCTACCAGATGCTTCTGGGTAGAAGTTTCTTTCAAAATATTTTATCAATGCTGTATACTTTTCAGCAAGTTCAGAATCTTGTTTCATTGCTTCACACAAATCTACTACTAAATCGAAATCTGTTAAACAATTTAATACATCTTCTAAAGTAGGTAAATCGTCATTGTGCAATCTTGGATACATTTCTTTTAACAATATAGCTAAGTTTTCAACAGCTTGATTTGCTGCATTTTCTCTGTAAGCTAAAGTCATATCAGGTGCACTTGAAGAGTACAAACCTTTTAAAACAGTTGAAATAGCTATTGCTGTTTGAATTGGATCATCAAAAACAAATGGGTTAACACCAACTGAGGTTGGATCATTTGGATCTATAAGATTAACTTTTAGTTTTTGAGCCTTTGCTACTTTCATCATACGATTTACTGATTCAATATCAGGTGCAATGTATGTGATACCAAGGTTTTTGTAAATATATTTATCTCCTGCACCAGCAATAATTAATTTCTTAAAATAAGTATTATAAACATTTTCTTTTCCTTCTTTTGGTTTGATCATGTTTAAATTAAAATTAGAATTGATGTACTCACTAGTGTAAGGACAAGTTAATGTTGCAATTCCAGTCTTTAAAGCTGTAAATCCCATTTCCTTTGAAACTTCTCTAAAAAAGTATTTCTTTGTTAAATCCTGTGCAATCATAGGTTCAAATAAAAGAGAAGTTTTTCCTGAACCAGAGATACCACATATCAAAGTAGGGAAGAATCTCTTTTCCTCTGCAAGCTTAACCTTAGTTCCGTTACGCTTATCAAGTCCAAAATACAACTCACAAGTATAATCTCCCCAAGAAGCTGATTTATCAGCTAAGCTAATACCTTTATACTCGTAAATAGATTCAAGCATTTGTCTATTATCGTGAACAAATGTAATCAAGAATTTAATTACTAAGAAAAATGTTGTTAAAGGTAAGTACAATGCTACGGCTGAAAATGCCGGCTTAATCAATGTATAGAAGTTTGCTGCTATATATGAGAAGTTTGGAACTGACATAAATAACATCCAACCTAATTGATTAATAAACTGTACAAACATCGATATTACAAGTAAATAAATACATACAATATATGTATCGAAAAATACTAATTTTGTTTTGTCTGAATCTGCATACTTAGATGAGAATGATAATAAGAACGCAAATACAGGGCATGCAATAGCTAGGGTATAACCAATAGGTCCCCAATAAGTGCAAGCCATACCTGTAAATATCATCATTAACATTTCAACTACTCTATCTACAACTAAATAGGCAGATACTAAAGTTAATATATAAGTACAAAAAGTATTTCGATCAGTTTTTAGTTTCTTCAATAATTTATCTATTACTTTCAAAAAATTCACCACTTTCCAAAAATATCCTACATATATATTATCTTATAAAATGAAGAAAAATACAAGTGTTTTGAGCAATTTTGTGCAAAAAATGTCATTTTTTTTGTTAAAAAGTATGCACATAAAAGAATATTATGAAAAAACAATGAGATATTTGACAAGAAAGGCTTAAATAGAATTAAATAAACAACCTGCGAATATATTTACACAGGAGGAAATAAAATGTCTAAAACAAAAAAACAGAGTTTTATGCAAGGAATTATGACTCTAATGTTTTCTCAAGTTATAATAAAAATATTCGGGCTAATATATAAACTATATTTAACAAATAAAAAAGGATTTGGAGATGCCGGAAATGCAATATATAATAGTGGTTTTCAAATATATGCATTACTGCTAACAATAGCATCTATAGGAGTTCCGAATGCAATAGCAAAACTAATTTCAGAAAAATTATCAGTAGGAGACAATAGAGGAGCTCAGAAAATATTTAAAGTTGCATTTGCATTGTTTTCAATAATAGGATTTTTAGGAGCAGTGCTGTTATTTTTTAGTGCAAAAGTCATAGCTAATAAATGGCTACAAATACCAGAAGCAGAGCTTACACTAATAATACTTGCACCATCAGTGTTTTTTGTTTCTATAATTTCAGTACTAAGAGGCTATTTTAATGGGTACGAAAACATGAAACCAATGGCAAAATCGCAGACAATAGAACAGCTCTCAAAAACAATACTTACAATATTTATAGTAGAAACGATTTGCCTAATAATGGGATATCAGGGAACTACCAACGTAATGGCGGCAGGGGCAAATCTGGCAACAACAATAGCTACGTTCATAGGATTTGTATATCTATTTGTACTATATCTAAAAAACAGAAAATATGAATCAAAAGTAATTATAAGATATAAAACAATAACAACATTAGAAATAATAAAAAGTATAATCATTATAGCTCTGCCTCTGACATTGAGCGCAATACTGGGTTCACTCAATAAAAATATAGACTCAATGACTGTAATAAGAGGATTAAAAACTTTTTTACCAGAAGAAGAAGCGAAAATTCAATATGGAATATTAAGTGGAAAAATAGATATGCTAGTAACACTCCCTTTATCATTTAATATAGCGTTTGCAACAGCGCTAGTTCCAGCAATATCGTCAGCTAAAGCAGTGGGAGATATAGCAAATATTCAGAAAAGAATAAAACTATCAACATTAGTAACAATATTAATTGGTTTACCTTGTAGCGTACGGAATGATAATATTTGCCAAACCAATATTAATGATGCTGTTTCCAAACGCAAGCTCTGGCGAATTTGTATACCAAATAAGTGCAATATCAATAATATTTATAACATTAGAGCAAACAATAAATGGAGCATTGCAAGGACTGGGCAAGTTCTATATACCGGTATTATCACTGAGTGTGGGAGTAATAATCAAACTAATAATTAATTTAATATTAATAAGAATAAATCCTGACAATTTTGTACTAGGTGGAACGGCGGGAGCAGCAGTTGGAACGGTTGCATGTCATTTTGTATCAATGATTATAAGCGTATGTGCTCTAAGAAAAAACATAAAAATAAATTTTGAATTTACAAAATTTGTGCTAAAACCAATATTAGCCACAGTTACAATGGGAATATTAGCTTTTGAAATATATAAAACACTTAACGGTATAATAATCCAAAATATTGCCATAATATTAACAATCATTTTTACAGTAATTGTGTATACAATATGTATACTTGTGACCAAAATTTTTAGCAAAGATGAGCTTGAAACCTTGCCACTTGGTAGAATTTTAAATAAAAGAATAAAAAGTTACAATCGCTAAAACCATTGAAAATAGCCACTTTTAGGAGAAGAAAACGAATAAACCTTACAGACTAAAAGGATTGAAGAAAAAATATGATAAAAAAAAGAAGGATTTTATCAAATATTGGCGAATAATGTTATTAGTAGATGCATTTAAGTCTACATATACAATCTTATTAGGAGGTAAATTTTAATGAACAAATCTGATTTAATCGCAGCTATAGCTGCTAAAACAGGAAGCACAAAGAAAGATGCAGAAGCAACATTAAATGCATTTGTTGATGTTGTAACAGATTCTTTAGTAAAAGGAGACAAAGTTCAATTAGTTGGGTTCGGATCTTTTGAAGTTAGAAAAAGAGCAGCTAGAAAAGGAAGAAACCCACAAACTAAGGAAGAAATCAAAATACCTGCATCAAAAGCACCAGTATTCAAAGCTGGAAAAGCATTAAAAGACTTAGTAAACAAAAAATAATTTGAATTTTATAAATATATGAATTCATATAAATACATGGACTAATAATCCATGTATTTTTTTGTTCTAATTCCAGGACAAGTAGAATACTATGTATAAAACTTAGGATTTTAGGAGGAGAAATTATGTGGTACACTAAAGAATTAAATCAAATATTTAATGAGCTAAACGCAAGACAAGGCGGATTAACAGAAGATGAGGCAAGTAAAAGATTAGAAAAATATGGAGCGAATAATTTAAAGGAAAAGAAAAAAGAAAGTTTATTTATAAAATTTATCAAACAATTTAATGATTTTATGATTATAGTGCTAATAATAGCAGCAATAATATCTGCAATAGTTGCTAAAACTAATGGAAGTGGAGATTACATAGATTCCATTATAATAATTGCAATAGTAATATTTAATGCAATAATGGGATTAATACAAGAAGAAAAAGCAGAAAAATCGTTAGAAGCACTAAAGAAAATGTCAGCACCAAATGCAAAAGTAAGAAGAAATGGAAAAATACAAGAAATAGAAGCATCACAAGTAGTACCAGGAGATGTTGTAATACTGGAAGCAGGAAACTATGTACCTGCAGACTGTAGGCTCATAGACTCATACAATTTGCAAATAGAAGAGTCGAGCTTAACAGGTGAAACACTGCCAACTTCAAAACAAGCAGATGTTATATTAAATGCAAATACAGCTATTGGCGATTTAAAAAATATGGCATTTGCAACAACAATAGTAGTAAATGGCCACGCAGAAGCAGTAGTTGTAGAAACTGGAATGAATACAAAAGTTGGTCAAATTGCAGGGATGATAATAGAAAACGAATCGCCAGAAACACCACTGCAAAAGAAACTAGGAGAAGTAGGAAAAACACTCGCAATAACCTGTATGATAATATGTGGATTGATTTTCTTAATAGGAATATGGAAGCAAATTCCTATTACAGAAATGTTTATGACATCAGTAGGATTAGCAGTTGCAGCAATTCCAGAAGGATTACCAGCCATAGTAACAATAATGTTATCGATAGGTGTTACAAAAATGGCAAAGAAGAACAGTATAATAAGAAAATTGCCGGCGGTTGAAACTTTAGGATGCAGTAGTGTAATATGTTCAGACAAAACAGGAACATTAACACAAAATAAAATGACAGTAACTCAAATAAGAAATGCAGTTGGAATTGTAAAAAACGATGATAGAAGATTTATATTAGAACTTGGAACAATGTGTACAGACACCATCGAATCACAAGAAGTAATTGGAGAAGCAACGGAAGTTGCAATAACAAATGCAGCTGTGGAGATGAACTTAAGAAAAAGAGATTTATATGACCAAATGCAAAGAATAAACGAAATATCTTTTGATTCAAAAAGAAAAATGATGACAACAATACACAAAATCGGTTCAAAATATAGAATAATAACAAAAGGAGCCCCTGATGTATTAATAAAGAGATGTAGTCAGTATTATCAAAGTGGAAGAATAGAACCGATATTTAGCAAAAGAGATGCCTTACAAGAACAGAATCAAATGATGGCAGAAGATGCATTAAGAGTAATTGCAATAGCATATAAAGATGTAGAGAAATTGCCAAGAGAAATTAATTCAGAAACAATTGAAAATGAGCTAACATTTGTTGGACTAATAGGAATGATAGACCCACCTAGAGAAGGTGTAAAAGAAGCAGTGAAAACTTGTAGAAAAGCAGGAATAAAAACAGTAATGATAACAGGTGATCATCTACAAACAGCAAAGGCAATAGCAAAAGAATTAGGAATATTAAGAAAAGGAGATTTAGCTATAAATGGAGAAACACTAGAGAAAATGAGTCAACAGGAATTAGAAAGAGATATAATGCGATATAGTGTATTTGCAAGGGTTTCGCCAGAACACAAAGTAAGAATTGTAAAAGCATTTCAAAGTACAGGAGCAGTTGTTGCAATGACCGGAGATGGAGTAAATGACGCACCAGCTCTAAAAAATGCAGATATAGGAATTGCAATGGGAAAATGTGGAACAGATGTGGCAAAAAACGCATCAGATATGGTTTTAACGGATGATAATTTTGTGACAATAGTAGAAGCGGTAAAACAAGGAAGAAATATATATGATAACATAAAAAAAGCAGTACATTTCTTACTAGCGACAAACATAGGAGAAATAGTAGCAATATTTGTTGGACTATTGCTAGGAATAAAATCACCATTACTTGCAATACAGCTATTGTGGGTAAATCTAGTAACAGACTCACTTCCAGCAATAGCATTGGGATTAGAAAAAGCAGAAAACAATATAATGAACAGACTACCAAGAAATCCAAGGAAAAGTCTATTTGCAGATGGCCTTTGGGGTAAGATTACAACAGAAGGTGTAATGATTGGAATGTTAACACTTGTAGCTTTTAGTATAGGAAACAATTTATATTCGATAGAAGTAGGAAGAACAATGGCGTTCTTGTCACTTGGAATACTAGAACTTGTACACAGCTTTAACATAAAAGGTGAAGAAAGCATACTTAAAACAGGATTATTTGAAAATAGATATTTAGTAGGTGCGTTTGTTTTAGGAACCTTGCTACAAGTAGTGGTTGTTGTAATAAGTCCACTTGCACAAATATTTGATGTAGTTCCGTTGAATTCAGTTCAATGGCTAATGACAGCAATAATATCAATTTTACCAGTGGTAATAGTAGAATTACAAAAGAAATTTAATGCATATAAATTTGGAAAAGTAGTATATGCGAGATCTATATAAATAAAAATAAAGGAGTTTGAAAGGGAAAATACCTTCAAACTCCTTTATGAGTAACAAATAAAACCAAATAATCTTTTTAATTGAATATGTTATTTAATTAAAACTAACTAATTTTATATATAGCACAACTGTAAGGAAAAAGTCAATAGGCTAAAACAAAGAATTATAAAACTGCGGAATAGTGAAGAACGTGAAAATCTTAGAAGGCAAACAAATTGCACTCCTGAGATTTTTTATTGAATAACATATTTAATAAAAAAATAAAATAGTGGTTGAAAGATAGAACAAAATGTTTTATAATAAAATCACAAAAAAAGAGAACAATAAATATGGACAAATGAAACTAAAAATCAAAAAAACACAGGAGGAAAAATCATGTTAAAAAACAAAAAGGGAATAACCCTAATCGCATTAGTAGTAACGATAGTAGTACTTTTAATACTAGCAGGGATAAGCATAAGCTTAATTGTAGATAAAAATGGAATAATACAAAAAAGTAAAGATGCAAGAAGGATAGCGAGTGAATCAGCAAAAAATGAATTAGATAACATGAACAGGTTAATAGAAGAAATGAATGAGGTTGCTCCAGAATGGAGTGGAAAAACAACAAAATTGCCAGAATTCAAAAATAATGAAACAACTAATAAATTTGATTGGTATATATACAATGAACCACAGATGAAGTTTTTTGCGAACTTTGTAAATCAAACGTTAACAGCACAAGACGAAAAATTAATGTCTGATAAAAACGTAACAGTGGAAGATATTGCTATTACAGAAGAAACAACAATATATTTAATGAATGATTTGGACTTAGGTGCAAGATTTGATGAAAATGGAAAATTAACACTAGGAGTTGAATGGGTACCGGTTGGAAAAGATATTACAAACAAATTGTTAGGAACATTTGAGGGAAATAACCATTATATAAAAGGTGTATATGTAAATTCAGACACTAAATTCTGCGGTATATTTGGAAATGCAAATACTATAAAAAATTTAACTGTAAAAAATAGCTATATAGAAGGAAGCAACTGTACAGGTGGAATTGCTGGTGCTGTAAGAGGTGGAAAAGTAGAAAATTGTCATAACATGAATACAACTGTTGTATTAAAAGAAGGAGGAAGGAATGCTGCAGGTATAGTAGGTCAAAGTTCTGCTAATATTGAGAATTGTACTAATACAGGAACTATATATGCTTATGGAAGATACACCAACGACTATACACAAGCAGGAGGAATAGTTGGAATTAGTTTAGGAGGGTCAATATCTAATTGTATAAACAAAGGAAACGTAATTTCAGGAGAAGAAGCGGGACTATATGTAGGAGGCATTTGCGGAAGTACAGGAGCAGATTATGTAGTTACTATTTCAGATTGTAAAAATGAGGGAAAGGTTAGTGGAGTAGCTGCTACAGGTGGAATTATTGGACTACTTTCAACAAAAGGAACTGTTGAACAATGTAGTAATACTGGAAATATAAATATTACTGGAAGTGGTGGTGCAGGAATAGTAGGTCAAACGAATCAAAAAAATGGACAATCAAACTCAATAGTTAGACAATGTTACAATTCTGGAAATATATCTGGAACGGGTTGGTTAGGAGGAATTGTTGGATACTTTTGTGGTCAATCTCAGCAAGGAACGGTGGAAAATTGTTATAGTAAGGGTGCAATAACTGCAACTAACAGTGATAATGGAGCGATTATAGGGAAAAAAGTTCAAGATGATGGAAACGCAATATTTAATAATTTATATTATTTAAATACAATAGGATTATATGCAATAAACAATAATCAGGCATATGAGTCTGACACAGTAAAAGCAGTAGAGGACGATATAAAAACATATGAAGAATTTTTAGAATGGATAAAAACTAAATAATTAAAATAACATATTTAATAAAAAATGAAAACACAGCTTTGGATTTGTATTATAAATCCAAAGCTTTTTATATGCAAAAAATAAAATCATTATAATTCTTTAAAAAACAAATTCTACTTGACAAAACAGCAACATATTGATAATATAAGAACAATAACATAGGAGGCAACAATGATTTTTTACCCAAAAAGTTACTTTAATAAAATAGTGGATATAGATGTCAACTTTTTTATAGAAAAAAACATAAAAGCAGTATTATTAGACATAGATAATACCATACTAGATAAAAGACACAATATGGTACAAGGACTAGAAGACTGGGTAAAAACACTAAAAGAAAACGATATAAAAATTTGCATACTATCAAATACAAACAAAAAAAAGAAAGCACAAAATTTGTCAGATAAGTTGGATGTGCCATTTATATATTTTGCAAAAAAACCATTAAAATTTGGGTTCAAAAAAGCAAAAAAGATATTAGAAATAGAAGATAACAAAACGATTGCTGTAATAGGAGATCAAGTGTTGACAGATGTATTTGGAGCAAATAGATGTAAAATGTATTCTATATTAGTAAAGCCACTAAAAAAAGAAGATATTTTTGTTACGAAAATAAATAGATTAATAGAAAAGCAAATACTAAAAAGCTATTTCAAACAAATAAACCAAAGTGAAAAATAAAAAGAGGTATTTTAATGTATATTAACAACATAAATATATTATATTATTTATTAATAGGAATAATAGGCCTTGGAGTGGGGCAATTTGTATCTTGGTGTACAGTACGTATGCCAGACTACAGCAAAGTATTCGTAAAAGACTTTTTTTCATTATACTTAAAAAATGAAAAGCCTAAATACATATATATGACAGTAACTGCAGTAATCTTTATAGGGCTACTATATTTATATGGATTTCAATTAAAAACACTGGCATATATGATACTATTTCCAATGTTACTATGTGCCTTTGTGATAGACTATAGGCTAAAAATAATTCCAAATAGACTAAACCTTACAATATTTGAAGTTGGTTTAGTATACACATTTTTAGAGGGAATAATAAACATCAACATAGCGATTGATATGCTACTAGGAATGGTAGCTGGTGCAGGAATTTTCTTGTTTATAACACTGGTTGGAGGACTGATAGCAGGAAAAGAAGCAATGGGCTTTGGTGATGTGAAATTGATGGGGGGATTAGGATTATTCTTTGGATGGAGAACCATAATAATTATTTCTCTTATAGCATTCTTACTAGGAGCAATAGTGGGCATAGCACTAATGTTAAGGAAGAAAAAGAAAAGCGATGAATACATCCCATTTGGACCATTTATAGTAATATCAGCAGTAATAGCAATGTTTGTACCGTTTAAATTACTACTAATAGCAACTTTAAACATATTTACGCTAGGAACATACAGCAGGTAATGTATCAATAAATAAAACAAAGAAATGAGTGAGATATCTATGAATAACAATATTCGTTGGTTAAGAGATAGAATAAAAATGTTAAATTTACAAGGAATAATAATATCAAATCCTATAAATGTAAAATATTTAACAGGAATTGATGCAGAAGGAACATTTTTAATTACGCCAAAAGAAAATATCTATATAACAGATGGAAGATATATAGAAGAAGTAAACAATGTTATAACATTAAATGATGAAATAGTTGTATATGATGCAAAAGATTTATCTAAAGATGACTATGAAAACTTTTTCTTGTTCTGCGAAAATGTAGGATTTGAAGAAGAGTATGTAACATATGCGACATACAAAAAGATTATGCATAGATATAAAATTAACAACTTAGAAGAAACAGAGGGGATAATAGAAAAGCAAAGAATGATAAAAGACCAAGAAGAGATAGATATCATTCAACAAGCTTGTAAAATTACAGACGACTGTTTTACACACCTAAAAAGTTATATAAAAATAGGATTAACTGAAAAACAAATAGCGAAGGAAATAAGTGACTTCTTTATGAAAAATGGAGCTGATGACTTAGCATTTGAAACAGTTGTAGCGTCTGGAAAGAATTCATCAAAGCCACACGCAGTACCAACTGATAAGGCTATTGAATTTGGTGATCCAATAACAATAGATATGGGATGTAAATACAAAGGATATTGTTCAGATATGACAAGAACAATATTTGCAGGAGAAGTACCAGAAGAAATAAAACCAGTATATGAATTAGTGCTAAAAAATCAGAAGCAAATAACAAACGAAATGAAAGAAGGCGTCAACCTAAAATTACTAAGCAGAATGGTTGAAAGTGATTTTAAACTAAGAGGATATGATTTAATACACGCATTAGGACATGGAGTAGGATTAGAAGTGCACGAACTTCCATATGCTAGCACAAGAATAGATTTTAATTTGAAAAACAATATGGTTCTTACAAATGAACCAGGAATATATATTCCAAACAAATTTGGAGTAAGAATAGAAGATACAATAGTAATCGATAGAGCAGTAGCTATAAGCTTAACAAAATCAGAAAGAGATTATGTAATAGTAGATAAAAAATGAACAAATACTTGATTTTAAGGCAAAAATGTAGTATCATAGTATAGTCAGATAAAAAATAATAAAAAAGTAATAAAAAATTTGAAAGGGGTAATAATAATGGCAAGTGTATATATGGCAGGAGATTTTAGAAATGGAACAACATTCGAGATGGACGGAAATGTTTATAGAGTAGTTGAATTCCAACACGTAAAACCAGGAAAGGGATCAGCTTTTGTTAGAACAAAGTTAAAAAACGTAATAACAGGAGCAGTTATAGAAAAAACATTTAACCCATCTGAAAAATATCCAGGAGCAGAAATCGAAAAGAAAGATATGCAATATCTATACAACGATGAAAACTTATATTATTTCATGGATAATGAAACATATGAGCAAATTCCATTAAACAAAGAACAAATAGGAGATGCGTTAAAATTCATAAAAGAAAATATGAATGTAAAAATGTTATCATACAAAGGAAACATATTCGCAGTAGAGCCACCAATGTTTGTTGAACTAGAAGTTACATATACAGAACCAGGATTTGCTGGAAACACAACTACAACATCTGGAAAACCAGCAACATTAGAGAATGGTTACGAATTAACAGTACCAATGTTCATAAACATAGGAGATGTTGTTAAAATAGACACAAGAACTGGCGAATATATGGAAAGAGTTTAATTTGCTAGAAAGGGAAAGTCAATGTCAAAATTAAGTAATGAATATCTAAAAATTATAGAGGATATAGAAAAACATATTTCTAATAAAGAAGAAAGCAAATATGTTACTAAAAAAATAGGAGAGCTAACAGCATTATATATGGATTTAATAGAAAAATCCATAAATGCAAATTTAGATAGAATAGAAGAAATTGAAGAGCAATTAGATAAAGTACAAGAAACAGTTAGCTTAATCAAAAAAGATATATATGAAGATGAAGACTATGATTTTGAAATAGTTTGCCCATATTGCAACCATGAATTTGTTGCAGATGTGGAAGATGAACTTAAAGAAGAAATTGAATGCCCAGAATGTCACAATATAATAGAACTTGATTGGGACGAAGAAGAAGGCTGTGGCGGTTGTTGTTCTTCTTGTGGAATCTGCGATGAAGAAGATGAAGAAGAAAACGACGAAAACGATGATATGTAAAAAATAAAATTATAAAAACATCCCCTCAGAGAAAATCTGAGGGGGTTATTTTAGTCTTCTTTACTGATTTTTGCATATTTTCTTAACTTAGCATAAGCTAGACAATTTACGCTACCAGCAGGAAATCTACCAGTTAAATCTTTTCTTCCAGCAGGAACGCCGGTTAAAAGTTCAATACCTTGTTCAATAGTAGAAATTGCATAAATATGGAATTTCTTATCTTTAACAGCAGAGATGACCTCGTCTGATAAATTTAGATTTTTTTCGTTAGATTTAGGAATCATAACTCCGTGTGAGCCGTCAAGACCACGCATTTTACATATCTCAAAAAATCCTTGTATCTTTTCATTAACTCCGCCGATTGGCTGAATTTCGCCTTTTTGATTAACAGAGCCGGTAACTGCGATTGATTGATTAATTGGAATTCCAGACAAGCTAGAAAGTATAGCGTAAAGCTCTGTACTAGAAGCACTGTCTCCATCAACACCATTATATAATTGCTCAAAACAAAGACTAGCAGTTAACGAAAGTGGCATGTCTTGTGCAAACATTTCGCCTAAATAACCAGAAAGAATAAGAATTCCTTTTGAGTGAGATGAACCAGACATATCAACTTCTCTTTCGATATTTATAATTCCGTTTTTACCAACATAAGTATTAGCAGTAATTTTTACAGGCAATCCGAAAGAATAGTTACCAAGATTCATAACAGTAAGACCATTAATTTGACCAACTTTAAATCCAGATGTATCAATCATAAGAGTGTTAGAGTTAATCATCTCGAAATATTTTTCGTTATATTTTTGCTCTCTTTCATCTCTTTGAGATAGGGCAAGTTCAATGGTTTTTCCAGTAATAATTTTTTCTTTATTTAGTCTAGCCAATGTTCCAGCTTCGCCGATGACTTGTGTAATTTCACCAAATCTTGTAGAAAGTTTAGCTTGGTCATCTGCAAGTTTAGAAGCATATTCTATAACCCTTGCCATTGCACTTTTATCAAGAGGAGGCAACTCTTCGGTTGCACAGAAACCGTGAATTACGCGAGCTAATTTGTTCATATTATCCAATGTTAAAGGAGCATCATCTTCAAACTCAACTTTTATCTTAAATAGTTTCTTAAAATCTGTATCGACAGAGATAAGAGTTTGATAAAGAAGTTCGTCACCAATTAAAATAACCTTTAAATTTAGAGGAATAGGCTCAGGCTTTAAAGAAACCATAACCATAGAAGTATGTTGCTCTACAGAATTTTCTATTCCAAGTTCTTTTGTTCTAAGAACCTTCTTCAAAGTTTCATAACATAATTGATTAGAAACGATGTCTCTGGCTTGCATTACAAGATAACCACCATTAGCGTTATGAAGAAGTCCAGGTTTCAACATTGTGTAATCAGTTCTTAAACTTCCATAACAATTCTCATATTCTAATCTACCAAATAAGTTAGGGTATGAGTAGTTAGAATCCATTATAACAGGGGCTCCGTCTAAATTGCTATTATCGATAAACAAGTTTACTCTATAATTTAACCAAGGTCTTTGAATTTCTGGACGTTGCATATTTTGAGGGGTGTTTGTTTTAGAATCATCTTTTACTAAGAATGCGTTTACATTCTTTAAAATATCTTTCTTGACATCATCCAAAAACTTAGTTATCTTTTTATTTCTCTTGAAATTAGATTTTATAAAATTAATATGAGCGTTTACAGTTAAAAGAGCAACATTAGATTGCCATTCATTAATTTTTTGGTCAGCTTCTGATTGGATTGATTTGATTTGAGAAATTGCTTCCATTACGTGTTGTTGAACAATAGAAGATTTATCTTCAAACTCTTTTTTAGTTGCATCATCTAATTTTTCAAACTCTTCTTCTTCAATAGTTTTGCCGTTTAGAACAGGCATCATGTAGATTCCGTTATTTGCAGATTTTACCTGAAAGCCATATTGTGCAGAAGTTTGATTTAATTTCTCTATTAAAGCAGATCTTTTTAAATCATATTCTTGTTTAATAAGAGCTTTTTCTTTTTCAAAATCTTCATTATTAAATGTGTCGCGGATATCTCTTGTAATATCTTTTACAAACTTGTCCATAGCTTCCTTAAATTCTTTACCTTGACCGGCAGAAAGGGAAATAGCAACTGGCTCGTTTGGATTATCAAAATTGTAAACATAGCACCAATCTTGTGGAACTTTTTTCTTCTTAGAAATAGAGTCAAGAAAATGCTTAGTGTACATGGTTTTCCCAACACCGCTAGGTCCTTCAACATAAAGGTTATAACCATTAATATCCACATTTAATCCAAACTCTAAAGCTTTGATACCTCTATCTTGACCGATTCCGCCTTGAATTGGTTCTAAGCTTTCTGTTGTATCAAACTTAAATAGATTTGGGTTACATGTGGATTTTAAACTCCTGTATGAAAGTTCAAATTCGTTTTTCATTAGTAATTTCCTCCTAAAATTTATCTTATTATTGTATATATTAAAGCTTATATGTCATAAGCAAAGCATCATATGTATTGTCGTAATATTTTTTTCTTAAACCGACTTCATTAAAATTATACTTTTTATAAAAATTAATTGCAATAGTATTTTGAGTATTTACTTCTAAATTTAGCAATTTAATATTATTTTCTTTGCAAATAGCAAGTAAATGATTAAGCATAGAAGATGCAATCCCACAATGTCGCATATCTTTTCTTGTTACAATATTCATTAATTCAGCTTCATCTAAAATAATTTTTATTCCTGCAAAACCCACAATAGTATTATCTTTATTTTTAGCAACAATATACCTTGAATTGCTAGACGAAAGCTCACTAAGTAAAATATCATAGCTCCAAAATTCGTCAAAATCAGATTGCAAAAAATTTTTTAGATTTTCTAAATCTGCAAAAGTCATATTTGATATACTAATCTCCATATTTAGCCCTTTCTGCTTGAGATTTTCTTAAATAAAGAGGCGATATGTGATTAGAAGCTCCATAATCTCCTTTTAAATATTTATTATAGGCACATTCTGCAAGCGAAATACTAGATTGAATATTATCGCCAGAAAACTTAGCGTTTGGAAACTTTTGCAAAATTAAATCTTTATGAATCATACTACCATTTCCAATAAATGTGATTGAATCAGAAGTAAGGTCACTAATTTTGTTTAAAGTAATATCAATACTTTCTGCAATGTTTTCTCCAACTTGCTCCATGTTGTAAAATAGAGCTGAATAAACATTATTGTTTTTGCAATCTATAATAGGGCAAATATAGCCAGGCTTGTTAATGTTGTACGCTAAAGACTCAAGGGAAGTAACACCTACAACAGGAATGTATTTGACATCAGCAAAAGCTTTAATTGTAGCAATACCAATTCTGATTCCGGTAAAAGATCCAGGGCCTAGACAGCAAGCTAATAGATTGATGTCACTTAAAAAAAGATGTGCCTCTTTTAAAGCTTCGTCAATCATAGGCATAAGCTTTTGAGAATGAGTCTTTTCATCATTGTTATTCTTTGAAACTATAATATTAAAATTCTTATTTTCATCTACTTCTGTAATAGAAACAGAACAATTAGAAGATGAAGTATCAACTGCTAGTATTTTCATGTTTAAAACTCCTTGATAATTAGTTTTCTAAAATTAATATTTTCTAAATCACGGTCAAAAGTAATCTTTGTAAAACCATGACCAAGCATATCTTCTATCATTTCGCCCCACTCAAAAATACAAATGCCATTACCTAAATATTCTTCTCCACCCATAGCATAAAATTCATCTATATCGGAAAGTCTATATAAATCAAAATGGTAAATATTCATATTGTCTGAATGATATTCATTTACAATAGTAAAAGTAGGACTTGAGATTTCGTTTTCAAGACCAAAATGTTTTAAAATTCCTTCTGTAAATTTTGTTTTGCCAGAGCCTAAATCTCCAGACAAAATAATAACAGAATTTTTATTCAAATGTTCTGCAAATTTATTTGCAAAATTAATAGTATCTTCTTCTGAATATGAAATAAATTCTTGCATAATTCCTCCACAAATATTATCTGTCCATATTTTATATTAATATGTAAGAATTTGCAAGTAAATTGTAGAAAAACCTTGTATAAAATCATTGACAACACTTGCTAATCGATTATATAATTAGTTATGTAACTAAAAAGGAGAAAATATGGAAGACAGAAAAAAATACATTAGAAATTTTAGCATAATAGCTCATATAGATCATGGAAAATCTACGTTGGCAGACAGACTGATAGAGATGACAGGTGTTCTGTCTAAGAGAGAAATGGAAGAACAAATACTAGACAACATGGATATAGAAAGAGAACGTGGAATAACAATAAAATCTCAAGCAGTAAGAATGAAATATAAGGCTAAAGATGGAAACATATATGAACTTAATTTAATAGACACTCCTGGACATGTTGATTTCAACTACGAAGTATCAAGAAGTCTGGCAGCATGTGATGGCGCAATACTTGTTGTAGATGCGAGTCAAGGCGTTGAAGCACAAACGCTGGCAAATGTGTATTTGGCAATAGATAACAATCTAGAAATATTGCCAGTAATAAACAAGGTGGACTTGCCAAATGCTAGACCGGATGAAATAAAAAATGAGATAGAGGATATAATAGGATTACCAGCTCAAGACGCACCTTGCATATCAGCCAAAACCGGATTGAATGTAGATGAAGTATTAGAAAGAATAGTGACGGACTTGCCGGCACCAACAGGAGACGAAAATGCGCCACTTCAAGCCTTAATATTTGATTCAATCTATGACAATTATCAAGGAGCTATTGCATATGTGAGAATTAAAAATGGCACTGTGAGAGTTGGAGACAAAATAAGATTGATGGCATCTGACAAAACATTCACAGTAACAGAGGTTGGATACTTCGAGCCAGGAACCTATTTGCCGGCAGACAAGCTTGAAGCGGGAGAGGTTGGATATATAGCAGCAAGCATAAAAAGCTTATCAGACATAAGAGTTGGAGACACTATAACGCTGGACCAAAATCCAGCACAAGAACCGTTGCCTGGATACAAAAAAGTAAATCCTATGGTATATTGTGGATTATATCCTGTTGATGGTAGCGATTATGAGAATTTAAAAGTTGCGTTAGAAAAATTAAAGCTGAATGATGCAGCGCTAGAATATGAACCTGAAACATCAGCAGCTTTAGGATTTGGATTTAGATGCGGATTCTTAGGATTGCTACACTTAGAGATAATCGAAGAAAGACTTGATAGAGAATTTAATTTAAGTTTGATTACAACTTCCCCATCGGTTATATATAAAGTGTACAAAACAGATGGAACGATGTGTGAAATATACAATCCATCAGATTTACCACCAACAGACGAAATTTCTAGAATAGAGGAACCGTTTGTAGAAGCGGAAATTTTGACACCAAAAGAATATGTTGGAAACTTGATGGAGATTTGTCAAAATAGAAGAGGAATATATATCGACATGAAATATTTAGATCCAACCAGAGTAACGTTGGTATATGAACTTCCACTAAATGAAATAATATATGACTTTTTTGACAGCTTGAAATCAAAAACAAAAGGGTACGCTTCATTTGATTATGAATTAAAAGAATATAAAACTTCAAACTTGGTTAAGCTGGATATATTGGTAAATGGAGAAAATGTGGATGCGCTTTCGTTTATAGTCCATAGAGACAATAGCTACGAGAGAGGCAAGAAGATGATTGAAAAATTAAAAACTGTAATACCAAGGCAGTTGTTTGCAATTCCACTTCAAGCGGCGATTGGCGGAAAAATTATAGCAAGAGAAACAATTTCGGCTATGAGAAAAGATGTTTTAGCAAAATGTTATGGTGGGGATGTAACAAGAAAGAAAAAACTACTAGAAAAACAAAAACGAGGCAAGAAAAAAATGCGTGAGATTGGAAATGTACAAATACCACAAGAGGCATTTTTATCTGTATTAAAATTAGATGATTAATGAAGAGGTGAAAATCTATGAATGAACAAGCAGAGAAATTTATCGAAAATGTATTAAAAAACAATATAGTAGAAACAATTATTACAATAGCAATTAGTATTCTATTATATAGTATAATAAAAAAGTTGATGAACAAGAATCAAAAGAATAAAGTATTGAAAGAAAAAATTGGTAAAAAACAGAGAACGTATATCAGAGTTCTAAATAGTGTAATAAAATATGCTTTTTTAATAGTAACAATATTGATAGTCTTACAGATAAATGGAGTTAATGTAAACTCTATGCTTGCTGGAATAGGAATTATTGGTGCTGTTGTGGGTATTGCACTTCAAGATGCACTAAAAGATATAATCATGGGAATTAATATAATAGTAGATGATTATTTCTCTGTGGGAGATTACATTAAATATAAAGGACAAGAGGGAAAAGTTGTAGGATTTGGATTAAAGACAACTAAGATGCTACTAAATGATAGTAACAATATTCTATCTATAAGTAACAGAAACATATCTGAGATAGAAAAGGTATCAAACTTTATATTTGTAAGCATTCCTGTGTCGTATGATGTTTCAATAGCAAAATTCGAGACAATAGTTCCACAAATTGTGGATGCGGTAACTCACTTGGAAAATGTGGAAAATTGCAAATATTTAGGATTAGGAGAGTTAGGAGATTCTAGTATGGTATATAAAATCGCTGTTGAATACGTACCGGATTATAAATTATCAGTATCAAAGGCAACATTAAGAGCTATCAAACTTGTGCTAGATGAAAATGAAATAGAAATACCATATCCGCAATTAGATGTTCATAATAAATAGAAAGGAAAATAAGATGGAGGAAAATTATTTAGACCAAATAGAAGGAAGAAATTCCGTAATGGAATTGCTTGAATCTGGGAAAGATATAAATAAAATATATGTAGCTAAAGGAGAAAAACACGGATCAATAAATAAAATTATAGCAAAAGCTAAAGAAAACAAAATAGTTACAGTTGAAATAGAAAAAACAAAATTATACAAAATGGCACAAACTAAAAATTGTCAGGGAGTTATAGCGATAGTACCTCCATTTGATTATTGCAGTGTTGATGATATATTAAATGAAGCAAAGAGAAAAAAAGAAAAAACTTTCATATTAATATTAGATGGAATAGAAGATCCTCATAATCTGGGATCTATAATAAGAACTGCCGAAACTGCGGGAGTTCATGGAATAATAATTCCTAAAAGAAGAGCAACCTTAGTAAACAGTACTGTGAATAAAACTTCTGCAGGTGCAACTAACTTTATGAAAATCGCAAGAGTAAACAATTTAAATGAAACAATTAAGTACTTGAAAGATAATGATGTGTGGATTTATGGAACTGATATGGACACAGAGACAATATATTATGATGAAGATATGACAGGAAATGTGGCGATAGTAATTGGAAGCGAGGGATTTGGAATGAGCAGATTAGTAAAAGAAAACTGTGACTTCTTAATAAAGATCCCTATGAAAGGAAAAATTACATCATTAAATGCTTCAGTGTCAGCCGGAATTGTGATGTATGAAGTGGTAAAACAAAGAAAAATTAAATAAATCGATAATGAAATCATAGAAAAAATGACAAAAAAATTACAGAACAAAAGAAAAATAAAAAAATATTAAAAATATTCAAAAAATGTGTTGACAACAATTAACTAATATGATAAGATAATTGAAGTACGAAAAAGACAAAGAATATATTAAATAAATAATATATAAATTAGTAAAGAAAATAGCGAATTTGATTATTAAATCATCAATTTACTAATTTATTATTTTGACCTTTAAAAAAGTTCAAAAATTTTTAAAAAAGATATTGACTTTGTTAAATAAAAGTAGTACAATAAAGCTCGTTATACATTTTAACCAAATGAGGTAACGAAAAAGTACATTGAAAAGTAAATAACAAACCTTTGAAAAAAGACCAATAGCGGTAGTTATTTGTACTACCATAAAAAACAAATTAATGAGCTAAAACTCAAATCAATTAAGATTTATAACTCTTAAGAAATTGAGAGAAATATAAATACCATTAATATGAGAGTTTGATCCTGGCTCAGGATAAACGCTGGCGGCGCACATAAGACATGCAAG
>ENA-OOZG01000292-OOZG01000292.1-human-gut-metagenome-genome-assembly--contig:-NODE-292-length-42785-cov-3.237070_pt1 | contig 42785 bp, 46 predicted proteins | sample MGYA00241706_ERZ501384 | MGnify/ENA primary metagenome ERZ501384 (study PRJEB25962, sample SAMEA2042742) | human gut metagenome | biome: human gut; feature: human-associated habitat; material: faeces...
AAGAGCACTATTTGAATACGCAAAGGAAAGTATAAAGGAAAGTGGATATTCGTTTATCCAGGTAAAAACAGTGAAGATGGGAATGTATAAAGATTATGATTGTACAAATCGATTTTATATTTCATTAGGATTTAAAGAATTTGAAGTGATTTATACATTGTGGGATGAAAACAATCCTTGTCAAATTTACGTAATGGGGATATGAGGCGGCAAAATGGCATCAACTAAAGAATATTTAGATTTTATAATGGGGCAATTATCAAATTTAGAAGAAATTACGTATCGAGCTATGATGAAAGAATATATTCTCTATTATCGAGGAAAAATTGTTGGTGGTATATATGATGATCGATTACTTGTTAAGCCTGTAGAATCCGCAATTCATTATATGTCAAAAGTTCAATATGAATTACCATATGATGGAGCCAAAGAAATGATGTTGGTAGAAGAAGTGGATGACCGGAAATTTTTGGAAGGTTTGTTTCAAGTGATGTATGACGAGCTTCCAAATCAAAAAAGGAAGAAATAAATTATGGATGAGTTATTATTTTCTAAGAAATATTATGTTAGAAAACTACAAAAGAATGATATTGATCAAATATATGATCTTTGTAGTAAAAATCACTTATATTATCAATATCGACCTCCTTATGTGACAAGAAAGAGTATTGAATCGGATATGATGACTCTTCCAGACAATATTGATATTAAAGATAAGTATTATGTGGGATATTTTAAGAACGAGAAGTTAATCGCAGTCCTTGATTTAATTGATGGATATCCAAAAAAGGATATTGTATTCATTGGATTCTTAATGATAGATATTAGTGTACAAAAGAATGGGGTTGGAAGTGCAATAGTCAATGAACTTATTGATTATTTAACAACACTTAAATATAAGGAAGTTCGCTTAGGTTGGATAAATGGAAATCTTCAAGCTGAACACTTTTGGATTAAGAATGGTTTTTGTTCTATAAAAGAAGGTCGTGTAGTACTTGCGAATCGACTATTAAATAAATTCTTCACTGATTGATAGATATTTATCGGCATAGATACTTTCTTTTTCCCAGATGATGTCAAAGTCGTGTTGTAACTTAAAATCATCTAAAGTAATTTCTTTGAGTTCTTTTGATTTTAATTCTTTTTCTACAGCTATCTTATATAGAAAAGAGATTCCACAATCTTTTTTCAACAGATTCATGATGGTATGCATATTTTCTACTTGCGTATAATGTATAAAATTTGAAATGTGTAATCCATGCGCAATTAGACTTTGTTCAAGAATATTTCTTGTTCCAGAACCTTTTTCACGAACCAAAAGATGTTCAGATATTAGATCATGAATCGTATGGGGTTCTTTATTAAATTGATGGGATGTAGCACAGACGGCAATATAGTCTTCTGTGCTATATTTTATATGAGAATAATTTTCTTTTGGATAATTTCCTTCGACAATAGCCATACTGATTTGTCCATGGTCAAGTAATTCGAGCAGATTAGATGTGTTGCCATAGTGAAGGTGGATGTTGATTTCTGGATGATTTTGAATAAAGTTTGCTAATTTATCTACAATCGCATATTCACCGATAGTCATAGTGACTCCAATGGAGAGAGTTTCAATGTTGGATGTAATATTGTTGATTTCATTCATTAAGGCTTGTTCATTATTTTTCATTGTTAATAAATGTTTATATAGTATTTGACCAGATGGAGTTAGACTTAATTCTTTATTCTTATAATTGAATAGGATTGTATTGTATTGTTTTTCTAAAAAATGAATATGTTGCGATACAGCAGGTTGTGTGATATTTAATTGTTTGGCGGCCGTTGTAAAATTTAATGTTTTGCATACAGTAAGAAATGTTTCAGTTCGATAATCTAGCATATGTACCTCCAATGATAAGAAAATATTATTATTCGATAGAATTATATAATTTTACCTTATTGTTGTATAGTGCTACAATTCTCTTCATGGAGGGAATTATTGAATGAATTTTATTAATAAATATGGAAAAGGCATTTTAATTTGTCTATTGATTGCGATTCCATCATGGATCATAGGAAAAATGTTTCCGGTTGTTGGTGGTGCTGTCATTGCGATTCTTGCAGGTATGATTATTGCGATGTTTTGGAATGATAAAAAATCTGCCGAAGCAGGGATTAAATGGACTTCTAAAGTGATTTTACAAACAGCGGTTGTATTGCTTGGATTTGGGATGAATCTAGGTGTTATATTTGAAACAGGGAAACAGTCTTTACCAATCATTGTTTGTACAATTACTACATCTTTAGTACTTGCGTGGGTTATGAAAAAGGTTTTAAAAGTGCCTTCAAATACATCGATTCTTGTTGGTGTTGGTTCATCTATATGTGGTGGTTCTGCCATTGCGGCAACAGCCCCTGTTATTGATGCGGATGATGATGAGATTGCCCAATCTATCGCAGTTATCTTTTTCTTTAATGTACTTGCAGCTATTTTCTTTCCTATTCTAGGAAAGGCGTTGGGTTTTGATACCATGCATGGGGATGCGTTTGGTATTTTTGCAGGAACAGCCATTAATGATACATCAAGTGTAACGGCAGCGGCTTCAACTTGGGATAGTATGTGGGGTCTTGGTAGTGCCACATTAAATAAGGCGGTAACAGTAAAATTAACTCGTACACTTGCGATTATTCCAATTACACTTGGACTATCTTTTATTCGTGCTAAAAAAGAAAGACAAGCATCAAACTTTAGTTTGAAACGTGCCTTTCCAATGTTTATACTTTATTTTATTTTGGCAGCTATTTTTACAACGGTTTGTGTAAATGTTGGAGTAGACTCTAGTGTATTTGCACCACTTAAAGAATTATCGAAGTTTTTGATCATTATGGCTATGGCGGCCATTGGACTTAACAGCAATGTAATTCAGTTGATCAAAACGGGTGGAAAGCCAATTGCGGTTGGTGCAACATGTTGGTGTGGTATCACAATTGTAAGTTTAGTGATGCAGCATGTAATGCATATTTGGTAAATTTTGAATTATAAAGAAAGCGTATCAATAAATTTTTGTGTGGCAATATTGGTTGCACGACTTGCATCCTGGACAAGAAGAATATCTCGTTCAGGATTTTTTATATTTGTTTGAATTTCAAAAATATCAGAATCCTTAGAAATTAATTCTTTAGGATAGAATCCAATGCCAAGGTTGTGTTTGACTAATGGAAGTATTTGATCGGCAGTAGCCACTTCTAAATCGGTATGAAAAGGGATTTGGTGAATTAAAAATAAGTTTGAATAATAGGTATATGTACTTGTATTTTTGCCTAAGGTAATAAATGGATAGTGCGAGATTTGTTGAATGTCTAGAATCTGGTTGCTTAAGCTTTCGTATTCTTTTCCGCCAATCAAGACTTCTTCAAAGCAGTAGAGTGAAGTTGCACGTAATGGCTTTTTGATATTGATCGGACTTGTGACAATCGCAATATCGACAATTCCTTTTTCTAAGGCATCAACAGCTTGAATAGAGGAATGGTTGGATAATTTGATTTTGACTTGTGGATAGGCTTTGTGGAATTGTTCAAGTTTGGATAATAAAAAGATATTTAGAGCCGTTTCACTTACACCAATTGATATATGTCCATGTTCTAAGGTTTTATTTGAAAGGATTTCACTTTCTCCTTGGTAAAGTTGTTCAATGGCTATCGCAACATGTTCATAGAGTTGTTCACCTTCGGGTGTTAGAGTGATACCGGAATGAGAGCGTACTAAAAGCTTACATCCAAATTCACTTTCTATGTTGTTCATGGTTCTTGAGATGTTGGGTTGGTTGTTATGTAGGATTTGAGCGGCCTTTGAAAAGCTTTTATATTTAGCTACATAGTAAAAGATGCGGTAATAGTCTAGTGTCATTGTATAACCTCCATATAATTTTTGTATAATGTATATTTAAAATATACATTTCACATATTTTCTTGGAGTTAGTATAATACTTTTAGTCTGAGTAGGCAAGCCATCAAAACAGATACAAAAAGTGTGTTAAAGGAAGACTTCTTGTATCTGTTTGTCGAAAGGATTAGAAAAGAAGTGAGAATCATGCCAACAATTTTTCCTAGGGAAGAAAAGGCAGAGGCTTTGTTTGATAAAATTGCCAAGGATCCTAGAGCTTGTAAACGATTAATGGATGCCTTTTATGAAGGTGTTGCCTGTGATGAGGATTCAAGCGTAGAAGAAGAAAGGGTACTTGTGGATAAACAAGTATTTACCAATGCACTATTTACTGCATATAAAAATAAAGATCTGTCGGCATTTTTAATGGCCGTATGCGGCAATAGTATGTTTGACTTATTAAGAAATGCATTTTTGATTCCATTGCGATTTAACGATAAGGGAAAAGAGAATCCGATTCTTTTAAGTGATGAGGATGGAAATATTATAGAAAGTGATATTCATATTCCTGAATCAAAGAAGCATATGTTTAAAAAGCTTGTAGAAAAAAATCGATACTTAGCGTATGGGTTTTTAGAGCAGCATAGCTTTAAAGAGGACATGTCCATTCGAACTATTCAAAATGAATCGCATTTAGGTATCTTAGTTGTCCAAGAAATGCCGGAAGAGGTTCATGAAAAGTTAAGTGATGCACAAATTTATTCTGACTTATGGGATTCTATGATGAAGCTTGAAGATTTGTTGTATAATGCATTCTTCTATTGTGGTGATTTTAAAGGAAAGTATTGTGTTGGTGTATTCTTGCCATTTACACATTTCGAACATAATTTAGAAAAGAATATTGAAGTTTCAAATAGTATCTTATATGAATGTATACAAAAAATGCTGGACGATTAAGTTCAGCATTTTTAAGTACAATAACGAAATGAGGGATCGGTTAAGATACGGGCAAATATAAGTCCCATTGGAAGGGCCAAAACAATCAACAAAGATTGAATGAGCCAGTTAGCTCCAATAGACATGGTGGATGTGAGTTCGAGATTATAGATAGCTCGATACATATATAGGCCTGGGACCATAATCACAATGGATGGTACGGTTATCGCAATTCTAGGGTATCCTGTATTTCCTTTGATCATGGAGGCAAGTAGTCCGGCTGTTAATGCGCCAATAAAGGCTGCGGCTGCAGCAGGTAAAGATAAATCGACAAGTGTTAGTCGTAATGTGTTTGCGATGGCTCCAATGCATCCGGCACTGGCGGCTATTTTTTTTGAACTATTAAACATAATGGAGAATCCAAAGACGCCTCCAAAACTGGTTAATAGTCTTAAAAGTAACTTAGTTGATGTTGGAATGTGTAATTTTACAAAATCAACGGGTTGAAGATGTAAGACTAAAGCACAGATCCATGCAGTAAGTGTGGCAGCTAAAATAATGATAATGGCATAGGCAAGTCTTTCTAAACCGGATCGTAAATCTAATTTAGCTAAGTCAATACCGCTTGTGATGAAAGGAAAGCCTGGAATTATGAAAAGCATAGAACAGATGTATCCGGCTTCGTGTTGTGTGGATATGCCAAAATAGGTTTCTAAAAAATTAAATAATAAGGCATATACAAGACAGGCTAAGGAAACACTAGCAGCAACATTTAAGAATAGAGTGTAGTTATGTTTAATCAGTTTCATTCGAAGTGTATTGCCAAGTCCCGCCCCCACAAAGGCACAAAGCATTTCAATGGGTCCTCCTCCAAGTAGAAAGGTAAAACAGCTACAGGCAAGAGCAGCCGCAAGTCCTAGAATAATAGGAGAATAGCTAGAGTGAATATTTTCAATTTGATCAAGTTGATCATGTATTTCGTTGCATGTGCATGTTTTACATTCGTCTTTAAAGTGATAGACAAAGTCTTCCATACGAGCAAGCTTGGATGTATTGACACTTGTATTATGTAAGGACAAGGATTGGGCGTGTGACTTAATTCCATCAATGCATGTGTAGGAAATATTTGTAAGTCCAATGTCGGCAATACATGTGATATTTAATTCACTAGCGATGGTGTTCATAGAACTTCTGACTCGCCATGCACCTGTACCACAGGCTAGAAGCATCAATCCAATTCTTCCTATAACGGAGGATTTTTCTGTAAGACTTGCATTTTCAATCTTAACTTTTGAATCTTTGTTTGTATATTCGTGCCACGGAATTTCCATATGGTTTTTCATAAGATCATCTCCTATATCATTTATATATAATACACATAGTATAAATATATATTCGATATTTAATTCCATGAATAGTATAGTCAAGAAAAAAAAGAAGTCAATTTCTTAATCGACTTCTTTATGAATCCACGTCATTAATACTTTAACAATATATGCTTTTTGTTTGGGGCCTAGTGGCTGATTGGGTTTGATCTTATGCCATTTATATAAACATTGTCTGCAACAACAGCCAGTAGCATGTTGGGCAATGAATACAGGGTGTCCTTTGAAAGGTGTTTGTTTACCGTCGTTGGGGATATAGGCTGGAGCTAATCTTTTTTCAACAAAATCTATGGCATGTTTTTCAATGGTGTCCATTCCTTTGGCTTGTATATACTCCTTATCTTTTTGTTTCAGATGAAAACTGCTCCTAAATTTGGAGTGGGATATGCGATTAAAAAGTTGTTCAAACCATTCGGATTCTGTCATAGTTTCTCCTTATATATATAATAAAAAAAACCAGCTAAGCTGGTTTCATATTCAAGTGGCGCCTGAAACAAGACTCGAACTTGTGACCTGCCGGTTAACAGCCGGATGCTCTACCGACTGAGCTATTCAGGCATTTGCTTTTCACTTGACTGCTTGTATATAATACCAAAAGATGTTGTATTATGCAAGTACTTTTTGTAAAATTATAATATATTATTATCTAAATGGGGGAATGGATTATGTTAGATGCGATTGTAATGGATATGGATGGAACTTTATTGGATCCAAATAATAAAATTTTACCGGAAACGAAGGCAGCATTGATTGCTTGTCAAAAGCAGGGGACTAAGCTAGTACTTGCGAGTGGAAGAAGTTATACAAGATTGCTTTCTTATGCTAAAGAGTTAGAGATGGATGTATATGGTGGCTACTTATTAGAGGTTGATGGTATTGCGTATTATGATGTAAAGAAAGATGAGCGTCATGTTTTAAAACAGATGTATAAGGAAGATGTTGAGCCTGTATATGCGTATTTGATGCATAAAAATTGTGAGACAATGGCTGTATTTAGTGATGGTCTATTTGATTATATTCCTGATCATATTATGGAAAAGAAAAAAGTGTTAAGAAATGCACAAGAATATCCAGAGGATTTTCCTTGGACGGGTGGCCCTTGGTCTTGGCTTGCAGATATGCGTGATGGTTATCCTAAGATTACGTATATTAAGAATCTGAGTGAAATTCAATATCCTGTAAATAAGATTCAGACAATTGAGGATGAAGAGGTAACTACCCAATTGGCTTTGGATATTCAAAATGAATTTAAAGATCAATATGAAGTGTTCCGTACTTGTCCTAGAGAATTAGAAATTTTGCCTAAGGGATATAGTAAGGGAGCTACTTTAGTTCGTATGATGGATATGTTTAGTTGGGATAAGGATAAAGTCTTCACATTTGGTGATGGCGAAAATGATGTGAGTATGTTTGGTGTTGTAACTCATAGTTTTGCGATGGGCCAGGCTATGGATTATGTAAAAGAAAAAGCAGCTCATGTGACCAAGTCCAATGTGGAACAGGGAATTGTAGCTGCTTTAAAGGATTTTAATATTTTGTGATATAGCTAACAACAAGCTTCATTGTGCTTTCTACACCATCATAGTGTGTTCTTTCCATTCCGTGGCTAGCATGAACACCAGGGCCGATCAAGGCTCCTTTGATGTCGTTACCACCGCGTAATGCGGCACTGACATCTGAACCGTATTGTGGGTAGATATCAACGGCATAATTAAGCTTGTTTTCTTTTGATAGTTCAACTAGACGAGTAATCATTTCGTAGTCGTATGGTCCGCTTGAATCTTTAGCGCAGATTGAAACGTCTTGTTCTGTACAAGCAAGATCTGTACCGATACATCCCATGTCTACGGCTAATAATTCTTCAACTTCTTCTGGAAGACAACTTGCTCCATGACCAACTTCTTCATATGTACTGAACATAATGACTAAGTCTCTTTGAGGTGTAATGTTGTTGTCTTTTAAGTATTTTAGTACGCCCATTAAAGCTGTAGCCGAAATCTTATCGTCTAAGAATCTAGATTTAATGAATCCACTTTCTGTGATTTGTGTTTTTGTGTCAATACAAATGAAGTCTCCGTTGCAGATACCTAATTTTTCAACATCTGCTTTTGAGTGTACAACTTCGTCGATACGAACTTCCATTGTGTCTTCTTTTCTTTCTAATGTAGAAGCATCTGGATATACGTGTATGCTTGGTGAACAAGAAAGAATCGTTCCTGTATATACCTTTCCATCACGAGTATAGATCTTACAATATTCTCCGTCTAATGTTGGTAAACAAGGTCCTCCGACTTTAGTAATGGCAAGTTTTCCATTGTCTTTGATGGAACGAACCATAAGTCCTAATGTATCTAGGTGAGCACTCAATCCTAATGTGTGTTCAGAATCTTTTCCGTCTACATAGATCAACAAGTTTCCTTTTTGGTTACGTCCTGTTGTATAGCCTAATTTTTTGGCTTCTTCGTCCATGAAATCAATGGCTCTTTTTGTATAGCCTGTTGGTGAATCAATATTCAAAATTTGTTTGGCGATGTCACAGACATATTCTTTATCAAATGGTTGCATATTTTAAAACTCCTCCTGTATGTATTATACGCTTTTATACAAATTCAAGACAATGTATTCATCTTTTTTTTGAAAATTGTGATATTGTACAAGAAAAGGAGGCTAATAGTATGGAATTAAATGTAAGAGAAGAAAATTTAAAGGATTTATTTAAACAGTTTCAAGTGGAACATAATGAGAATTGTGAGACAGTATTTATTGATAATAATGATGAACATTTAGAAAACTATTTAAATGAATCAAATACGGTATATTTACATATGGTGGATTATGAAGTAAGACATCTTGATTTGAGTAAAGTAAATACAATATTTGTGAATAAAGAGTATGCGAGTAAATTAGAAAATGGAATTCAGGATGAACAAAGACTTCTAGAATTATTATTAAATAAATATCCCAATCTTAGAGTTGTATTAATTACCGATAAAAAGGGTGCTTATTATAAAGATAAGGACATGATGATTTACCAGAAAGAATTGGCTTCTAATTTTGATAAAGACTTATTCTTAGTTAAATATATGGCTTCAGAATTAAAGGGTAATTCAGAAATGACATCTCTATATCGAGGTGTAAATCAGTAAGTTGATATTTATCATCTTTCTCGTTATAATACAAATACAGAAAAGACTACTAGATATGGTGGTCACTCTGGATATTGCAAGAGCGCTAAATCCTTTGTGAGAGGTGGTTAGCGCTTTTTGTTTTATTCATGATTGTATTGGCTTGCAGCATTTAAATAGGAATTTTTAAATTCTGTTGCCAAAACCTTTGGACTGATGATTTTTATGCCTTCTGCAAAAATATAGAAAAATGTTTTTGCCTGGAAATAGGAACAGTCAAACTCTAATAGATATTCATTATTTTCTAATTGTGTTGTTTTTATTGGCATAGGTTTATTTAAATATCTAATTTTAAATAAATCATATGCTTTTTGATTAAATTGAATAATAATATGTTCTTCATTATCTCCATATTTGAATTGAACACCATTTTTGATCATTTTATGAAAAGTTTTGATATCCACATCAGAAAATACAGTTTCAGATTCACTGTTGAAGTGAACAGATACTTCGGTAATATTCATTAATTTTCTTGTTGCGATTTCATAACAACCATTTTGATTGTTTCTAACTTTTCCAATCACGTAATTATATATTTTTTCTTTATGTTCCATAATTAGGTAAGGCTTCATTTCAAAAATACTATTATCATTTGTTTTAATGGAAATTGATTTTTGTTTATCAATCGCATTTTGTATTTTTGAATAGTTTTCTTTAAATAAGTAGATTTCTCTTTTATATATTGGTAATTGAAAAAAAGAATCAATCAACATTCTAATGTATATAGGAAAGCTTAAGTTGAGTGGAATAATGAAATTGGATTGGATATTATCTAATAATACGGAGATATCTTTTTGAGGTTTAAATGATATAGTTTTATTTTTTTTTCATTACTAGAATCTAGAGATAGATCATAAAACATTGTTTTTAATTTAATCTGTATAGTTTGATCATAAACGGTATCGATTACGGAAATATAATCTTTTATTGGATTTAGTTTTGTACATTCAAAATCCGAATGATAGTTTCGAATCAATATATTAATAAATCGGTTTATGTTTGGTTTGTCTTTGTTGCAGATTTGAAATCTGTTTGCATCTTCTAAAATAGAATTGTATTGAGAATTTGTGAAATATAATCGTATTGGGTCAATAAAATCCATGATAATTTCCTCCCTTTTTCAATTAAATTATAACATATACTAATTATAATAGTACATAAATCTATAAAATAATTATTAATATGGTTTAAAAATGCGTATATGAGTAGTACATAAAATAAAAAAAGTATCCATATTAAAACTACTTTTATTTTGTTAATATTCATGTGTAAACAGGGATGACCTGTAGGAGGAAAAATAGTATGAATAAAGATCAAAAAAATTATGAATCAAATGTATCTACAGGATTGAATTCTGTACAAACAATTTATGAAGGAAGTGTGAATGCACGTGTTGTGGAAAGAGCAGGTAATTTGTCTTCTTTACAAAGTAAGGGTATTGCGCATGAAATTATGTATGCAGATAAATTGAATATCACACGTCCAGAACTTGGGGTGACAAAATTATCTACAAAGAGCAATGCTGTACGTGATGACTTGGTGAGCGTAAAGGATGGAGTTGTGAAATATCGCGCTCAATTGAAAGATACGGTATCTTCTTCTGGAGTGAAAAAAACGGTAACTCAAGGAATGAACGGAAAGTATCAAGGTACTAATTTTATGGGGACAAAAGAAACCACAGAACTTTACAATCAAGCAACTAAAAATACGGCTGCTCAGAAAATGAGTTCGACTGGAATTTCATCGAAGGATACTTCTAGAATCACGGAATCTTTTTCGGGAAAGATGACAAGCTTAGAAAATATCGCGCACAATTCAACTCGAGCAGGATCATTCGGCGCAGTTGCAAGTGTTGCGGTTGGAGCCGTTGAAGATATTGTGAATAGTGAATCTGGCGATGAAATGTTAGCTCATGCAGCAGCTAATGGTGCTAGAGGTTTTACCTCAGGTTATGTAGGATCTGCAGCAGCTACAGTAGCAACTTCAGCAACAGCAGCTGGAATCGCATCTGTACCAGCATTAGCTGCAGCACCATTAGTAGCGGTAGCAGCACCAGTAGCTGCAGGTATTGTGGCTGCAACTGTTGCAGGAAAGGTTGTCATGGATGCCACAGATGGAGAAGTCAAAGAAGTATTAGAAGATATTGGTCGAGGTGTTGGAGACTTTATTTCTGATGCAGCTGACGAAGTCGCTTATAAGGTTGTCGATAGTATTGGTGAAGGACTAGATAGAGTTGGCGACAAGGTTGATGACTTTATCGACAGTGTCAGTCTATTCTTCAATTTATTCTAGGGAAAGGAAGGTGAATATCATGGATAATCAAACAGTTGGAGTTGAACATTAAGTTTAAGGTAAAACACAATTTATGTGTTTTACCTTAGATTAATGAATTGAAAGTTTAATAATCAAACTGAAAGTAGGAAATGAAATAAGTATGTGCTAAAATATATACATATATGTAAGCGTTTAAATGTAAGTGAAATGAGACACTTACCTGTAAAATTCTACTTTCTTAAAAGTAGAAAGAAGGTATTTATTATGATGTTAAATTTAACACAGCATATTTTAACTAAAGAACAAGCCCAAAATAGAATCATAGAGCCTTTGAACAAGCGTTATGTTTGTTCTTTATTAACTTTTTATGATATTCCAACAGAATCTGATTTAAAAAATAGAGCAAGTCAATTAGCTGATTATGCATTACATGAAAATGCTGATTCAGTATTGATCGGTGGTGCAATGTATTTGATGCCATTTTTGATTTTTGAATTAAATAAACGAAATATTGATGCATATTATTCTTTTTCAAAGCGTATCAGTAAAGATGTTATTCAAAAAGATGGCAGAGTAAAAAAGACTATAATATTTAAGCATTGTGGTTTCATAAAAGCTACATTACCGAAAGAATGAGAAGGTTTGGACAATGAATGTATTACTATTAGCGTTAAGCACAATTTCTGGAGAAAATTTAAGATGTTTTGAATATCAATATGGTGAAGATCCTTGTTTTGATGGATATTATCAATTGGAACCAATCCCAAAATTTTTAAATGAAAAATTAAAAGAGAATCATCAAACATTGGACTGCATTATAACTTTAAATACGCGTGAAGTGGATACTGTTATTTTACCTAGAGTTAGATGTATAAAAGAAAATGTTGAACAGTATAGCTTTATTGATATTAATGCAAAAAAGTTTTTTGAAAAAATGTTATGTAATGGTCAAAAGGCATTTCAACAAATACCCAAAATTATATCCATTCCTATTGATGTAGATGATATTATTCCGGGTATTATTCTTGCGATGAATCAATTGAGGGAATTAAAAGATAAAAGTAATGATTTTAATTTATATATAGATATGCATGGAGGACCACGAAATACTCAAATGACTTTTCAAACAATTCTTTCATTGTTAAAGCATGAATCTATATATCCATCTGCAATTTATACGATTATTATGAATAAATCAAAACCTAATACAATCAAAGATGATACAAAGTATTTTGATTATATAGATTTTGTTAGTGGTATGAATGAATTTTTAAATTTTGGTAAGCCAATTTCAATTAAAAGTCTAAATAATTTAAATGATTTATCACTTCGTGATTTTACTGAAAAGGCAAATCAAGTAGCGGATGCGCTAACCCTATGTGATATGTCGGTATTTCAAAAGTCGCTGGAAGATATGTCGAATTGGTTAAACAATCGTGAAATTAAACAAGATTCTTTGCTTGAATTATTTATAAAAAATATTCGTATGGATTATGGAGTACTATTAAAAGAAGATCATGATGTTATTGATGAAATTCAATGGTGCTTAACAAAAGGCTATTTACAGCAAGCATTAACTTTAATCGAAAGTAAAATGCCAGAAGAATTATTCAAAAAAGGTATATTTAGTTATGACGAAAATCTCATGGTGGAAATAAAAAAGGATTCAGATAAATCAAAAATAAAAGTTAAGGATGCGATAGAATGTGCAAAAGCTATGCAACATCGTGAGTGGGAATCGGATATTAATTATATTTTTATTAAGTGGATCAAGGTTCTAGATATTTTTGATAAAGATGATGATGGTAAACATATTTCATTTGAACTAAATAAGACCCATCAAGAATATTTGGATTTTTATTTACCATTTTGGCCAGATTTTAAAAATAAAATATTTTTAACTGTTTCACGCGGAAAGAGTGTAGCGTTAAAAGTGATGTTGAAAAACGAGATTTATATAAATCAAGATTTACAAGATATGTGCATGAGATTTTTGATTTTGCATTATACATTAAAACAAGAAAGAAATATTGCAAATCATGCAATTGGTGAAAGAAAAACAAATGTATATGATATTAAAGAAGCTATTGCAGGATATATTGATCTAGCCAGAATTTTATATAGAGCATAAAAGAAAGGGGATGTGTTTATGGAATATAAAGTTTTAGATGTTGCATTTTCAGGGTTAATGCATGATATAGGCAAATTTTACCAAAGAACAAAGATGGTGTCGGATTTAACAGAACGAGAAAAACTAGTGACACCCATGGCTAAGGCTGGATATTATACTCATTTACATAGTGGTTATACGTCTAGGTTTTTTCATGAATATCTTGGAATGGATAATGAATTAGAAATGATCACGAGTTCTCATCATATTGATGATCAAAGACCATTGGCTAAAATCTTGCGTAAAGCAGATCAAATTGCTTCATCAATTGATAGAAAAGATGAAGAAAAGGACTATGAAGAAAATAACAAGAAAGGAACATTTCAACAAGTTCGATTATCGTCTGTTGTGCATGAAGTAGATTTTGGAAAACAGAAGGCTTTGGCAACTTATCCGTTACGACCATTTCATAAGATGGGATATCCAACAGTTGATTTTGAAATGACAGATAAGAATGAGAGTGTAGGAGAGTATTTAGGTCTATTTCAAGCCTTTATTAATGATTTGAAATCTGAGGATTATTTTACTTCGGAAGTAGATAAGTATTGTTTTGATCGTTTGTACGCTTTGATGTATGAATACACAACATTAGTTCCTGCTTCAACTTATGAGGGAAGTAAAACATATGTTAGCTTGTTTGATCATTCCAAATTAACGTCTGCAATTGCGAGCTGTTTGTATTTAAATGATACGGAAGACGAAAACTTTATTATGTTTGAATTTGATGTTTCTGGAATACAAAAATTCATTTTTAAAGTAACGGAAGGTAAAGATACAAAAAGGGATGTTGCTAAATCATTAAGAGGTAGATCTTTTTTGGTTTCAGCAATAACTAATATCATTACTTATAGTTATCTTTATGAATTTGGGTTGACTCAAAGTAACATTATTTTTAACACAGGTGGAGGTGCTTTATTGTTGCTTCCAAAGTGTAAAAATTTTAAAGAAAAATTAAACAAAGTAACACAAAAGGTTCAAGAGATTCTGCTTGATAAATTCAGTGTAGATATCAATTATGTATATGCATGGGTTGAATGTGATAGAAAAGAATTAGAAACATTTAAAATTTCTAAAGCAACAAAATTAAAATCGAAATTAGATGAAGAAAAGAATAGAAAGTTTAATAAAGTATTAAATAATGATTTTTTCTTTAACAAACCAAAGTCAAATTATGTATGTAAGATGTGTGGAACAAATTTTGTAGAAAAAGAAAATGATACATGTGATATCTGTAAGACGATAATTGAAATATCTGATTTCTGCATAAAGCATGATGATTTCTTCTTGGTTTACGATTTCGATCACAGATTAGATAATGAAGTGAGTGATTGCATAAAAATTGATATGGGATATATGGATTTTTATTTGATTTCAAAAGAAGATTATCCACTTATCATTGGTAAATATGATTATGTTGAGTCATTAAATCAATCTCATTTGGGGAATACTCGTTTAATAGCAAACTTAGTACCTAAAAAGAATGATAGAATTATTCCTTTTGAAAATATGGTAATAAATTTAGTGGATACATCTTATGGGGATCCTAAATTAGGGATTTTGAAAATGGATGTGGATAATTTAGGTGCAATATTTGCGTTTGGAATGGAAAAACAAAGGTCGTTATCAAAGTTTTTGACATTAAGTAGGATGATGGAAAACTTTTTTGGACATGAATTGATGAATATTTGTGTTGAGGTTTCAAAAAAGATGAATTCGAATATAAGTCAATTAAGCGATAATGAATCCATGTTTTATATCAATTATGCAGGTGGTGATGATTTGGTGATAATGGGTCCAGTCTCAGGAATTTTAGAATTATCTAAAGTCATTAATGAAAGGTTTAGTGAATACACGTTAAATAAGAATATAACGATTTCTGGTGGTATCACTATTCAATCACCAAGTGCACCGATAAGATTTGGTATTAAAGAAGCAGAGGAATATTTAAATCAATCAAAAACATTGGATGGAAAAAATGGAATTACATTGATACATACATCTTGCAAAATGAATGAGTATGAACAAGTGTTAGAGCAGGTTAATGTTTTCAGAAAGTATATTACGAATCAAGATATTTCTCGAACAAACTTTTATAATATGATGAAAGTACTGGATGTAGAAAACATGGAAAAATACTATCGCAATATTCCTATTCTTTTATATTCATTAAAGCGAAATGTAAAGAATAAAGATGTACGACAAGATTTAATATCAAAAATAAGTATGGCAAATATGGATTATGACCAATTAAAAAAATTGGTTTTGGAAATGAAGTTAGCTATTATGCAAACTAGGGGGTAATGAACAATGGAACAAAGGAAAAATTATACTGGTTATGGTCAACGTAGCAATAATTATTCAAATCAAAATAGAGAGCAGGAAATACATAAAATAGAAATGCCGCTTCATATTTATTATGCGGATAAATCAAAATTATTCTTGCCAGACGGGAAAGCTTATAAAATCGCATTAAAATTTAAGGGTATTACAACGCATCAATTAAGAAAAATTTTAAACCAAGTAAAGCTATGCATACAGGAACTTGGAAATAAAGATGCTAATTTTACTGAAGTAAAAAATCAATTGTTTATGTTGCTGCCTTTGTCTGCATATAATGGCGGAAGGGATCCGAAATTAAAAAAGATTTATCAATTTCTAGTAGAGCATTTAAATCAAAATTCAATTACATGTGAAAAGGATATAGAAGTATTTGATGAATTGTTTACGAGTGTTATTGCATATCATAAATATTTAGGAGGAAAGTAAGATGTTGGAAAGTGTTTATAGATTAGATTTTGAAATTGAGTTATTGACAGGGTTACATATTGGAGGTTCTACAGATACATTTGATATTGGTGGAGCTGACTCAACAGTTATAAAGAATCCATTAACGCATGAACCATATATTCCTGGTAGTTCTATTAAAGGAAAACTGCGTTCTTTATTGACTCAAAAGTATGGGAAAGTATCATTTGAAAAAAAAGATCCTGAAATGGTACTTGAAAAAGATGAAATACGATGTCTTTTTGAACCTGTTTCAACAAGTGACGAGTTGATGGTTTCAAGATGTATTTTTAGAGATGCATACTTAACAGATGAAAGTAAAGAGGAGTTACAAAAACATCTTGGTTTAGGAGCGTTTACTGAAATTAAGGCCGAAAACAGTATTGATTTATTAAAAGGAAAAGCAGCAAATCCACGATTTATTGAACGTGTTCCTAGAGGAGCAAAATTTAGTGGAGAGATTGTTTTGCAGATTTATGAAGGTGACGATGCAGAACAATTAAAAGAAGTAGTCAAAGAAGCTTTGAAAATGTTGGAATTAAATTATCTTGGAGGTAGCGGAACTAGAGGATATGGTAGAGTAGAAATTCATTCCCAAGATTTTCAGAAAGTAGAATTCTAAAATGAAAACCTATAAGATTGTATTTACTTGCCAATCTGTAGTGAATGAAATACCAAATTCTCAAACAATTTTTGGAGCAATATGTAATATTTTATTGCAAACAAAAGGAAAAGATGCGCTTGATGAATATATTTCATCATTAAATACAAAGGCGAAGATGGTACATTCATCTATGTTTCTAAATCATACGCTACCTATGATTAAAAAGAATGTTTTTTCTTTAGAGTATATTAATACCTTACTTGGCAGTGTAAAGGCAGAGGATAAATTAAAGGTACTTGAAAGTGCAAAGCGATATAAACAAATTTCAGCAATGTCAGAAAGGGTTTATAAAAATTATGTAGAAAATAACAGAATAGAAACACTTACTATGGATTTACAAGAAAAAACTAATAATTTTGAAATCAAAAATGGATTGTTAAAATATTCAAATGAAAAGCTTAATACGGAGATGGATTCAATATTATTAACTCGTAATGGATTTCCTGAAAAGGAAAATGATAAGACTTTGTTCTATTCTAATGCGATTTATTATCCGAAAGGTACTGAATTTTGCATATATGTAAAAACAGAAGAAAATGTGGATTATTTAAAATCTATCTTTAATTATTTTGAATATTTTGGAGTAGGTTCAAGAAGAACGGTTGGAGATAATTCATTTAGATTAGAAAGAATCGAAGAATGGAATCAATCAAGTGATATGGAGAGTAAATTGGTTTTAAGTCGTTATATTCCAAATGATGAAGAAGTGGATTATAGCAATTCGTTTTATAAACTTACTAGTAATGTGTATCGTACTTCTAAGAACTATGCTGGGGGTTATGTAAGTGGTAGATTTATGCATTTGATGGAGGGAAGTTTTATGAGATTTTTAGAAAATAAAGAATATTATGGAAAGGTGTTAGAAACCAGTGTAAATGGTAAGACTGTTTATCATTATGCGATAGGTTTTGTATTGTAGTATGGATAAAATTACAATTTTAACCCCAGTTCACATCGCAACAGGTAACGATATTGAAATGCCTTGTTACCATGAAGTCAATGATGTCACAGTTAACAGATATAGATTTACAGATATTCTTTCACAACTTCCACCTAAGGTGATGACAGATCCGCGCTTGCTTAATGAATTAAGTTCAAGACAGCCTAGTAAAAAATTGTTATATAGATATATACATCAATATGTTGATTATTCAAAATTAACTCCACTATATAATTTGGAGTATACATATGATGAATCTTTAAGGGAAGCTAGAAATGATGTTTCAGAGCAGATGCATGACTTACATAAACCTTTTATACCTGGTTCTACTATAAAGGGTACGTTATTAAATTCATGGAAATATTATTTATTAAAATTAAACTATGATCAAATTAGGCCTAATATTTATAAACAAATTAAGAATGGTCAAAATAAAAATCTTGATTTTCATGAACTGATGTTTGGAAAATCTTTGGATAAAGATCATGAAAATTTCTATAAAGAATTATATTCTTGCTTACAATGCCAGGATATATATTTTAATGAAATGGAATTATTTTTTGCAGGTAGAGAGGGAAGTAATCGAGATATGAGTGGTTCAATTCCAACTACATATAAAGAATGTATTCCACCACTACAAACTACTAATTTAGTATTGTTTCATTTTGATGAATTTAAATTGAATGTTTTAAAAGACAAATATAAAGAAAAGCCTTATATCACATTGATAAATTCATTTAAGCGTAAAGTTTTCTTTAAAGCATGCAATGCTTTCACAAAAGATATTTTAAATGCAGATACAGATAAAAATTATTTTAACTTTTACGAAAGCTTTGTTGGCATAAATGAGAAGTTAAATGAAATAAAGAAAGAATTAGAAAATCCTAATACTGCGGTTTTACGAGTGGGCAATTCTACAAATTATTTTGCCAAGACAGTTTCTTATTTGATTAAGAATAATGATCCTGGTTTATATAAAGAATGTTTCTGGCAGCACTTTGCTCCAGTGAATAAGGGGAAAACAAAGCCTAATGAGAGAACAATGCCTAAAACACGAATGATTTATTCAAATGGAGAAAAAGATTATTTGCCTGGATTTATTAAAATTCAATATGATTAAAAAAGTTGAAGTTTTGATTTCTTTTCCAATGGGAGCCAAATTTAGAGAAAACTTAGATTTATCGATATACAGAAAATTGATGAATTTTATTTATGATCTATCCTGTTTCAATTCTATGACTAAGTGTAATGAGTGCAGTCAATGTAGAGAATGCAGGTATTACTTAATGACAGGTGAAAATTTTAGATTTTATCCAGGTATACTTGTTAAAAGTGATATTTTTGGTAAGTCCCATTTTGGAAAAAATGAACAAAAAAGATTTGAATTTTATTTTATTGGAAACAATAAATCTTATTCGGATTATGTAGATTTATTGTTTTCCAATTTGAATCAAAGTTTGTTTGGTAATTTCTTTTATTTAATCAAAATTACGAAAACGGATTTGAATTCAAAAAATATGAATTGCGATAAATTATTATTTTCAACTCCATTAGAAAACAAGAATGTTTCTGAGGTTTATAATAAAATGGTTGCTTATTATAATGAGCATTATGAGACAGCTTATGAATTTTCTTCAAGTGATTTGCAGTTAGAAAATTGTCGGTATGTAGAAGGTGTTTCTGCTTTTATGAAAACTAAGAAGATCTATCCTAAGGGATTTATTGGAAGTGTAAATAAATCGTTTATTCTAAATTCTGATTTTTTAAAAATTGGTGTTGGCAAATATAATTGTATAGGTGGTGGACAAATTGAGATTACAACTAACGTTTAAATGCAATGATTTAAAAGTACCTTTTAATTACCAACATATGATTCAAGGATTAATATATAGTGCTTTTGATAAAGAAGGTAAAGGTGATTTTTTTCATAACCAAGGATATCGATTTGAAAAGAAAGTCTTTAAAATGTTTGTCTTCAGTAATCTATTCGGAAAGTATAAAATAAACGATAGATTTATGGTTTTTGAAGATTCAATTACTTTTTATGTTTCCAGTTATTCTGAAGAATTCTTAAAAGAAATTTATGATTTTTATACAAGTAATGAAAAGGTTGTTTTGAATAATCAATTCATTCAATTGGTGTCTATAAAATTTATGAATTTAGAATATTTTACTGGAGAGAAACAAATTGTAATTCATACACTTTCTCCAATTGTTACTTATACTACAACGGATCGTTATGTTGATTACTTTAAACCGAGTGATGCTGAGTTTAATACTCTTTGTATGAATAATTTACTAGATAAATGTCATGCGTTAGATATAAAACAAGACGATATTTCTTTTAATGTGGAAAAAGTTTTATATGAGAAAAAAAGATTAGTTAAATTTAAAAATACATTTTATGTTGGATATCTGAGTGAAATGACAGTAAAAACTAATTTTGAAACATTAAGTTTATTGTATGATACTGGGATTTCAGCTAAAGGACCAGCAGGTTTTGGAATGGTAGAAGTGAAAAAGAGTGAAGAAAGTAGTTTATCTGTATAAAAGTGGAAACTTAAAAAGAAAAGACAATTCACTTGTATTGGAGAGTAAAGATAAAGATGATTATATTCCAATAGAGCAAGTAGACATGATTATTTGTTTTTCAGAGGTTAACTTAAATAAAAGAGTATTAGCTCTATTAAACAAGTATGAAGTATCGATATTATTTTATAATTTTTATGGAAATTATATAGGAAGATATGCTCCTAAAGATTATAAAGATGGTCGTGTTTTAGTAAACCAAGTAAATAAATATAGGGATGAATCACAAAGATTATATATTTCAAAGTCTATTCTAAAAGCTTCAATCAAAAATATGTATCTGTTTTAAAGTATTATAGAAAAAAAGGAAAGAATTTGGATGAATTAATAAGAAAACTTGAAGATTTGGTGGGAATGGCATCCGATATAGAAACTATGAATGAATTGATGTTGATAGAGGCAAATGCAAAACAGACATATTATAAAATGTTTGATGTTGTTCTAGAAAATGAAGTGTTTAAGTTTCAAAAGCGAACAAAAAATCCACCGCAAAATGAAGTGAATGCTATGCTTAGTTATGGATATACATTACTATACGGAATTATTTTATCAATTCTTGATCGTAGTAGTTTATTTCCACAAATTAGTTTTATACATAGTTTAAGTAAAAACTCAGATTCATTACAATATGATCTGGCGGACATTTTTAAATCCGTGTATATAGATAGAATGGTTTTAAGATTGATTCGTAAAAAACAGATAAAACAATCTCATTTTCAATATAAACCAGACGGAAGATGTTACTTAAGTAAAGAAGGGACAAAGGTATTTATTGAAGAATTCAATACTTTATTACAATCCACAATCGTATATTCAAAGCGAAATTATAGTTATCGCTCTATATTATCAAAAGAAGTACATCGGTTATCTGAATACATTAAAGATAAGTCTATTACACTTGATTTTTTTGTGATGAAGTGGTGAGATTATGTACGTTATTTGTGTGTATGATGTTAACGAAAAAACATGTGTTAAAGTAATGAAAATTTTAAGAAAATACCTGTTTCATATACAAAAGTCTGTTTTTGAAGGAACTTTAACACCCAAACAATTTAGTGTCTTAAAAGAAGAATTGCATAAAGTTACAAGTGATGAGGATTCAGTATTATTCTATTTTTCATATAATGAAAAACAGATATATAAAGAAGGATTGAATAAAGTGAATGAATCTCTAAATATTTTAATTGATTGATCATTCGACCAACGACATATCTTTCGATCAAAAAAGGCCACATTTCCATTTAAAAAATAGAGGTGGTCGAAAAAAATCGACATATTTTACTAATGATTACTGAATTTTAAAGTGCTTATAGCCATTTTTGTAGTAAAATACTACGTATATGGCAAAAAATTGCTGTTGAATATCGTTCTTATAAAGGATTAACGCCTTTATCTGTCTTTGTGTTTTGCTCTGCATAAAACTTGTTGAATATCGTTCTTATAAAGGATTAACGCCCTTTTATCTGATTTAAAATTGTAAATTGGTTTTAATAGAGTTGAATATCGTTCTTATAAAGGATTAACGCAGGATATAATCTTTCATTTTCTTTAGATACTAACATTTTCTGTTGAATATCGTTCTTATAAAGGATTAACGCTAGTGATCTTAAATTACATCTTGTTTCTTTTCCTAGAGTTGAATATCGTTCTTATAAAGGATTAACGCTGTCTATCTTTTGAAAGTTTTCCGTCTTTATACAGTTGAATATCGTTCTTATAAAGGATTAACGCTCCTCCAAAAATTTTTCGATTAATTCCCATGTCATGCTCTGTTGAATATCGTTCTTATAAAGGATTAACGCCCGTTATGAAAATGTACATCATATATATCATATTGTTGTTGAATATCGTTCTTATAAAGGATTAACGCTAATCATACTTCATTTCACTACCCTTAAGAACCGTACCCACGTTGAATATCGTTCTTATAAAGGATTAACGCAAGAAAATTAAAATCATCATCTGAATCTATGATTTCGTTGATTATTGTTCTTATAAAGGATTAACACAGAAAAAGTAACATCTGATCCTGTTCTTTCGATAATATTGTTGATTATTGTTCTTATAAAGGATTAACGCTTAGGAATATCTGTAGCTTGGCTACGTTTGCTTTTAGTTGAATATTGTTCTTATAAAGGATTAACGCTCCAACTCAGGATGTTTAGCCTGAAACAATGTTCTTAGTTGAATATCGTTCTTATAAAGGATTAACGCTCAAATGCCTTGTGCATCCATTCTCCTGTTTTTCGATTTTGTTGAATATCGTTCTTATAAAGGATTAACGCTTGTATTTTGTTGATAATTTTACTTTTTCTTTTTCGCTATGTTGAATATTGTTCTTATAAAGGATTAACGCCTTGCTGGAGTGTTCCATTGGCCTTGATCTCTTCTAGAAGCGTTGAATATTGTTCTTATAAAGGATTAACGCTATATTCCTTTTATCAACTGTGTTACTAACTGTGTAGTTGAATATTGTTCTTATAAAGGATTTGAATTATGTTTATTTAAACAAAAAAGAAGTATTGCTACTTCTTAGGTGTTATATTAACTACCACATACTCACATATACCCTCTGTTCTTATAGGAAAACCCCAACCAACAAGGCCTGAACTAATGATTTTTGTGCAGTGCTTGAATGTTTCTTTTCCGTAATTGCCCGCAAAGTCGGGTTGTAGGTGGTAAGAGAAAGATAGTGGAAACATTTGTCCGTTATGAGTATGAAAGGTCTATGTTGTTTTTAATATTTTCTTTTGTTCCTTGTGTTTGATGGTCTAGGACGATGTTATAAGTGTTATTTGTAAGATGGTAGTCTTTTGTTTGTGTAGTCACTTCTTCCAATTAGGATAATTTTATTTAAATGTACTTCTTGATCATTTAGAATGATAATGTTGTTTTTAGTGATTGAGTTTATTTTTTGTGAATTTTATCTTGTTTTCGTGATTGCCATAAACAGGGGCAACTTTAGTAAGTCTTCTGAGTTGTTTAAATAGAATTTCCATATCATCTTTGGATGTGGATTCATAGTTGAAGTCTTTGCCAAGTAGATAGAAATTTGGTGTTTGTGATTTCTTTTGTGGTTGTGATATTGTAGGTGGTTTTATGGATGGTATATATATTCACAGAGCCATAAGTAACGATGAATGTGGATATGATAGCTGAAAGAAGTATGCAGATGATTGGCTTTCTTTTCTTGAATAGGAATAATAATACAAGTAAACAGAATAATGTGTGTACAGCCCACATAGCTTGATACGTATGCATATTTGAACAATTGATTAGTAATGCGATACAAATGGCGTATCGTATTTTTTTGTTGGATTTATTATTTAAAAGATCATTTAGTAACATACATAACCCAATTTCTAGAATGAGGATTCCAATTTGAAAATAGATTATACTATCACTTCCTTTTTGCTTTATCTTACAGCATTGTTAGAAAGATTTCCTGGCTTATGCAGTATAATAAAGTGGGTGAGATTATGTATAAAATATTGATTGTAGAAGATGATGAACTCATCTCAAAAAAGTTGGAATCGTTTCTTAAATCTTGGAACTATGATGTTAATCGAGTTGTTGATTTTTATAATGTGTTGGATGCATTTCAATCCTTTAATCCAGACTTAGTATTAATGGATATAACACTACCTTATTTAAATGGATATTTATGGACGGAAAAGATTCGTGAAGAATCCAAAGTTCCAATTATCTTTATTTCAAGTGCTACAGACAATATGAGTATTGTGATGGCTATCTCTAAGGGTGCGGATGATTTTGTGTGCAAGCCATTTGATTTAAATGTTCTAGCTGCTAAAATAACAGCTATCTTACGTCGTAGTTATGACTTTGTATCTAATCATAATATTCTTGAATATCAAGGTGTACGCTTTAATTTAGATGATAATACGGTAAACTTTCAATCTTCTCAAATGGAATTGAGTAAGAATGAGGCGAAGATCCTACGTTTACTTATGGAAAAGAAGGGGACGATTGTATCTCGAGATAGTTTAATGGAATATTTGTGGAAGACGGACTTTTATGTGGATGAAAATGCACTGAGTGTGAATGTGAATCGTTTGCGTAAAAAGTTAGAGAGTATTGGAATTGTGGATTTTATTCAAACAAAAAAAGGATTGGGATATAAGATATGAAGTTGTTTAGTCATTATTTAAAAGATCGAGCGTTCTTCATCACAATTTATGTTGTGAGTGTATTCGTCTGTTTATGTGTATTTAAACTCTATAATTTAGAACTTGAAGCTTTTACATATGCCTTTATGCTTTTATGTGTTTTGTTGGTGGTTTGTTTCTTTTGGGATTACTACAAATATTATAAGAAACACCAAACACTAGTAACGCTTCAATCCAATAGTAATGTTTCTTTGTCTTGTAATCTTCAAGATTCTTCATTGATGGGAGAAGACTATCATAAAATCTTAGTGGCTATGAAAGAGTATCATGATGAGTATGTTATTTCTTCAGAAAACAAAATGCATGATCTAGAAGATTATTTTACGATGTGGGTACATCAGGCTAAGCTTCCCATTGCTGCTATGAAATTACTACTTGAAGATGAGGAATTGAGTCGTAGTGAAATTAAGCTGCAACTCTTACGCATGGACCAATATACAGATATGGTTTTAGCCTATTTACGCTTACATAGTACGCACACAGATTTCTTATTTAAAGAATTAGAATTGGATGATTTGATTCGACAATCGATTCGCCGTTTCTCAACAGAATTTATTCGAAAACACATTCAGTTGAGCTTTAAAGAAACCGGGGATGTTATTTTGAGTGATGAAAAGTGGCTTGTGTTTGTGTTGGAACAAATTCTTTCGAATAGTCTTAAATATACCAATGAAAATGGTTTGATATCTATATATATGAAATCAAGACATGTCTTAGTTATTGAAGATACGGGTATTGGCATTAGTGCAAGTGATATAAATCGTGTATTTGAAAAGGGATATACAGGCATAAATGGGCGTAGTGATAAAACGGCAAGTGGTCTAGGTCTATATTTATGTAAAAATATTTTAGATATGTTAAATCATAAAATAACAATTGAATCGAGTGTTGGTAAAGGGACTCGAGTGATATTAGATCTTACGCATTTTGAAGGAAGAATTGAGTAATCTTACAATCTTGTAAGATGAGTGTTAGCTGAATCGATGGCTGCATTTTTGAATTCTTTGTAGAATTTTGGTGTACATGGAGGTAATGAATATGGCATTATTGGAAGTAAAAAATTTAAAAAAAGTATATACAACAAGATTTACACAGAATCAAGTACAGGCATTGACCAACGTTAATTTTAATGTGAATAAAGGCGAATATGTCGCTATCATGGGAGAGTCTGGATCAGGTAAGACAACACTATTAAATATCTTGGCCGCTTTAGATAAACCAACAAGTGGACAAGTCTTATTACATGGTAAAGATATTACACATATTTCAGAAAAGGAAATTGCGAACTTTCGAAGAGAACACTTGGGCTTTGTATTCCAAGATTTTAACTTATTAGATAATTTTAATAATCGCGACAATATTTTCTTGCCTTTGGTTTTAAGCAAGAAAAAATATCCAGAAATGAAAAAAAGATTGGAACCTATCGCAAAACAATTAGGAATTGAGGGTATTTTAGATAAGTTTCCATATGAAATTAGTGGTGGACAAAAGCAGCGTGTAGCTGTAGCTCGTGCCATCATCACAAATCCAGATCTAATTCTGGCCGATGAGCCAACGGGGGCTTTGGATTCAAAGAGTACAGAGGAACTTTTACATTTATTTGGAACAATCAATGAAAATCAACAGACGATTGTGATGGTTACCCATTCAACAAAGGCGGCAAGTCATGCGTCTCGCGTTCTGTTTATTAAGGATGGAAAAATCTTCCATGAAATTTATAAGGGAAACAAGAATTTAGATCAGATGTACCAATGTATTAGTGATACGTTGACATTACTAGCTAAAGGTGGTGTGCATCATGAGTAGAGCTTTCTATTTAAATTTAGCTGTAGATAATTTGAAGAAGAATGCGCGTACCATCATTCCTTATATATTAACGAGTGTCTTAACGACAATGATGTTGTATATGGTCGTTTCTTTGGCAAACAATCCGAATCTAAATGAGATGTTAGGGGCAATGACACTAACACAGATGTTAGGCTTTGGAGTTGTGATTATTGAAATCTTTGTGTTTATCTTCTTGTTCTATACATATAGTTTCTTGATCAAAAGAAGACAAAAAGAGTTTGCGCTATTCTCTATATTAGGAATGGAAAAGAAGCATTTAGCTCGTGTCTTGTTTTATGAAACTGCGATTACTTTATTTGTATCATTAGCTTTAGGTATTGGTTTAGGTATCTTGTTTGATAAAGCGATGTTTTTAATCATCGCAAAAATGATTGGTGCAGATATTATACTTGGTTTCTATTTCTCATTTATAGGCATGAGACAATGTATTCTTGTGATTGGACTCATCTATGTATTGATCTATTTCTATTCTATGATTCGTATTCATATTTCAAGTCCGATTGAATTACTTCATTCCGATCATATGGGTGAAAAAGAGCCTAAGGCAAAATGGTTTCTTTCCATTATTGGTATTCTTTGTCTAGGTATTGGATATTATTTGTCAGTTACCACAAAAAATCCTTTAAGTGCACTCTACGTCTTTTTTGTGGCTGTAGTACTTGTGATTATTGGAACGTATTTATTGTTTACATCCATATCAGTGACCTTCTTAAAATTAATGAAGAAAAACAAGAATTACTACTATAAGACGAATCACTTTATTAGTATTTCTGGCATGATGTATCGTATGAAACAAAATGCGGTAGGTTTAGCCAATATTTGTATTCTTTCAACGATGGTCTTAGTCATGTTGTCTACAACACTAAGTATGTGGTCAAGTATTGATCGTGTTGTGGATTCACAATATCCTAGAAGTGTAATGGGAAATGGATATGGGGATGCTTCAAATATTGATTTTGATGAAATGAGTGAAGAATTGATTCGTATGGGCATCGTTCCAAAGAATCTTCTTGCGTATAAGAGATTGGATTATGCTGGATATTTAAAGAATGGCACTTTGATTACGGATTACCAGAATGAGGGGATGAATGCAGTAAATGAGATTCAAGAATTTTATTGTCTTCCATTAAAGGATATTCAAGATTATGAAAATATCAAGGGTTCTTTAAAGCCAAATGAAATCTATGTGTATTCCAATGTAGAAAAGGTTAAAGAGAAAACTTTATCTTTATTTGGTAAGGAATATGTAGTTAAAGGTCAATTGGACCACTTGAAGATGGATGAGAGTAATCCAAATGTGACAGAGCATTATTATATTATTGTGGATTCAGAAAAGACTTTAGAAACGATGCAACAAGATCAATTGAATGTATATAATGATAATGCGAGTACAATATATGCGAGTTATTCATTTGATTGTGATGCGAATGAGCGTGAAGTTATTAAAAAGTTAGGTCAGAATGGAAATATAAATAATTTTATTTGGTTAAGTAAATCGGATCAGAAACAAGGTTTGATTGAATTATATGCAGGCATCTTATTTATTGGAATCTTCTTAAGCTTCTTATTTATCATGGCAACCATTCTGATTATGTACTACAAACAAATTACAGAAGGCTATGAAGATAAGGATCGTTTTGAAATTATGCAAAAAGTAGGTCTTGAACAACAAGATGTAAAGAAGGCTATTCATTCACAGGTATTAACGGTATTCTTTATGCCATTACTTGTGGCAGGACTTCATGTTTGTTTTGCGTATCCAATGATTGAAAAGCTACTTCATTTATTATTTGTGAGTGATTCATGGCTTTATATTCGTACGACAATGTTCTGTTTTGTGGCTTTTGCCCTAGTCTACATTGTGATTTATGTATTAACTTCAAAAGTGTATTATGGAATTGTAAAAAGAAATGCTTAATTGGATATTAGGATTTATCTTGATTGGATTATGTATCTATATATATTATGTGAATCATCATGGAATTTAGTACTCGAATAGAGTACTATTTTTTTAGGTGATATATATGTTTATAAATGGTTTTGATATCTTGTGGGATGAAATTGATGATTATGTGGCCGATATTAAAAGTATTCGAAGTATCGATCAATTCATGTTTACTAAGCCAGTCACTTTCTTTTGTGGCGAAAATGGTAGTGGTAAATCAACCTTATTAGAGGCTCTTGCAATTAAAAATGGATTGAATCCAGAAGGTGGAACAAGAAACTATAATTTTTCTACGTATGATTCGTATTCGAATTTGCATAAGCATATGCGTCTGTGGCGTTCTAGAAAACCGGATTGGATGTATTTCTTGCGTGCAGAAAGCTTTTATAATGTGGCAACTAAGGAAATGGAATATAGTGGTGTTTTTTCTGAAAGATACCATGATCAATCGCATGGTCAGAGTTTCTTTTCTGTATTGATGAAACAAACGAATAAAAATGGACTTTATTTGTTGGATGAACCCGAAGCAGCTTTATCTTGTCAGAATCAATTGGCACTACTTTATTTAATTCAATCATGTGTGAAACAGAATTGTCAGTTTATCATTGCGACACATTCACCTATATTATTAGGGTTTCCAGGAGCACAAATCTTATCATTTGACGAGGATAAAGTGGAAGAAGTGGATTATAAATTTACGTCTAGCTATCAAACAATGAAATTATTCTTTGATCGCTATGATTATTTTGTGGAAGATATTAAAGAAAATGAAATTTGAAAATCATTTATGTTTTTAGGATAATGTATTTGTTTGGAGGGATATTGTGATTAAATTAATTGCGATTGGAAAGAATAAAGATAAGGCGTTACAGTCTTTAGAAAAAGAATATATGAAGCGCTTGTCGGCTTTTTGTAAGTTTAGTGAAATCGAAGTCAAGGATGAGGCAAATGAGCATGTTTCTAGAGAAGCCGAGGTTTTACTGGTGAAAGAAAAAGAGGGGAATCGTGTTCTAGAAAAATTATCGGATCAAGATTTTGTGGTATTACTTGATCTTCATGGCAAAATGATTGATTCTGAGACGTTTGCGAAAAATTTGGATACTTGGCAAATGAAGCATTCAAATATTGTTTTTGTGATTGCGGGAAGTCTAGGACCAAGTGAAAAATTAGTTTCTAGAGCGAATTATCGTTGGAAATTATCGGATCTAACTTTTACTCATTTAATGACCCGTGTCTTGATGTTGGAACAGATTTATCGTGGTTTTATGATCAATAATGGTCGTAATTACCACAAGTAAGTGATGTAAGCGCTTTTTGTGAAATTTTTTACTTGTGAAAAACTAGTCAATCAATTTATGTAGTGATATAATGGATGTGCAAAAAAATGACAGTAGGAGGAATATACATGACAAAGAGAACTGTTAAAGACCTTGATGTAGCTGGAAAAAAGGTCATCGTACGTTGTGATTTTAACGTGCCAAGAAAAGATGGTGTTATCACTGATGATAACCGTATCGTAATGGCTTTACCTACAATTAAATATTTAGTAGAAAACAAAGCTAAAGTTATTTTGATGTCTCACTTAGGAAAAGTTAAGACTGAAGAAGACAAAGCTAAAAACAACTTGGAATGCGTAGCCGTACGTTTACAAGAATTGTTACCAGATGTAAAAGTAACTTTCTGCCCAGTAACTCGTGGTGAAGAATTAGAAAACGCTGTAAATGCATTAGCTGATGGTGAAATCGTATTAATGCAAAATACTCGTTACGAAAAAGGCGAAAGTAAAAACGATCCTGAATTAGGTGCATATTGGGCTAGCTTAGGTGAAGTATTCGTTGAAGATGCATTCGGATCTGTTCACCGTGCTCACGCTTCTACTGTAGGTATCCCTACAAACATTAAAGAAAACGGATTAGGATTCTTAGTTGAAAAAGAAGTTACAATGTTAGGAAAAGCTGTTGATGAACCAGCTCACCCATTTGTAGCTATCATTGGTGGATCTAAAGTATCTAGTAAGATCGATGTTGTTGACAACTTATTGAAAAAAGCTGACAAAGTTATCATCGGTGGTGGAATGGCTTATACATTCTCTAAAGCTGTTGGTGGTTCAATCGGTACTTCATTAGTTGAAGATGACAAATTGGATTTAGCAAAAGAATATTTAGAAAAAGCTGGAGACAAATTAGTTCTTCCTGTAGATAACGTAATCGCTGATGCATTCAGTGAAGAAGCTAACACTAGTGTTGCTGATGCTGGACAAATTCCTGATGGATGGATGGGATTAGATATTGGTCCTAAATCTGTTGAATTGTTCAGAAAAACTTTAGCTGGTGCTAAAACTGTAGTATGGAATGGACCTATGGGTGTATTCGAAATGCCTAAATTCGCTAAAGGTACTGAAGAAGTATGTAAAGCTATCTCTGAATTACCAGAAGCTATTACAGTAATCGGTGGTGGAGATTCTGCTGCTGCTGCAAAACAATTAGGATATGCAGACAAATTCTCTCACGTTTCAACTGGTGGTGGAGCTAGTTTGGAATATATGGAAGGTAAAACATTACCTGGTATCGCTATTATCAGCGAAAAGTAATAAGGAGATGTACTTAAGATGAGAAAACCTATTATCGTTGGAAACTGGAAAATGAACAAAAACAACGCTGAAACAAAAGCTTTCTTCGAAGCTGTTGATGGTGTTGCTGCTAGCGAAAATGCTACTTATGGAATTGGATGTCCATTTACTGATTTAAGAACTGCATTGGATCACGCTAAAAACTTAGTTGTAGCTGCTGAAAACTGCCACTTTGAAGATAGTGGAGCTTTCACTGGTGAAGTTAGTGTTCCTATGTTAGAAGAAATGGGAGTTAAATACTGCATTATCGGTCACTCAGAACGTCGTGAAATGTTCGGTGATACTGATGAAACAGTAAACAAAAAAGCAAAACGTTTGATTAAAGCTGGAATCACTCCAATCTTATGTGTTGGTGAAACAGAAGCTGATTACGATGCTGGAAATTCAGAAAAAGTAATTCGTGAAGAATTAGCTGGTTCTTTAGCTGACTTATGTCCAAAATGTGTTGGTGAAATGGTAATTGCTTACGAACCAATCTGGGCTATCGGAACTGGAAAATCTGCTTCAGTTGAAATTGCTGAAAACTGCTGTAAGATCGTACGTGACCAAGTTAAGGTTATGTATGGTGAAGAAGCTGCTGAAAAAGTACGTATCCAATATGGTGGAAGTGTTAAACCTAATAACATCGTTGAATATATGGCTCAACCAGATATCGATGGTGCATTAATTGGTGGTGCTAGTTTGAAGGAAGATAGCTTCACAGAAATCATTGAAAAAACAAAATAATTGATGATTATCTAGGCCTCTTTGAGGCCTTTTATTTTTAGTTGTTTCTAACCGAAAATAAAATTTAGGGTTGTTTGTGAGGTGGTTTCGTGGTAAACTAATCGTGAACTATTTTAAATAGGGGGTAGAATAAAATGAACTTTGTAGAAAATAATGGTAAAAAAGTCGCAGCGATTTTATGTGTAGCATCTGCTTTCCCTGTTGTGGCAACAGTAGTTGCAGCTAAGGAAGAACCAGGATGGCATGGTGATCGCTATGTCAATGAAGATAAAACTGTGGCAAAAGGATGGCAAGAAATCGAAGGAAAATCTTACTATTTCTCAGAAGATGGAACAGTAAATTCTTCAAAGACTGAAAAAGCAACAACAGCTAGCGTTTCAAGTAACATTACAGGGGAAGTGAAAGAAACAGTAGCAACAGCTAGTCAAGAAGCTGTAAAAGAAGAAACAGAACAAAAAGCCGCAGAAGTAGTTGAAACTCCAGTAACTACAACTGAAGCAACAGATACAACTGAAACTCCAGCAGAAACACCTGCTCCAGAACAAACTGAGACTCCAGCTCCTGAACAGACTGTAACACCTACTCCAGAACAAACTGAGACTCCAGGTCCTGAACAGACTGTAACACCTGCTCCAGAACAAACAACTCCAGCACCAGAAGTACAAGCTCCTGCAGAAACACCAGCAACTAGTACTTTAGGACAAAGAATTTCTGCTGAAGCACAGAAATTAGTAGGTGTAACTGATGGATTATGGTGTACACAAGTTGTACAACAAGCCTTGGCAAATGCTGGTGTAAGTGATGCTTATCAATTATGGCCAGATCAATACGCAGGTCAATATGGATACTACACTAACGATCCTCAAGAAGGTGACTTATTGTACTACAACAATGGTGGACGTGGTGTTGACCACATCGCTATCTATATTGGAAATGGACAAGCTGTTCATGGAAACTACGAAGGTAAGACTGTAATTGCTAGTGCATATTTAAGCACAGCAGCATCTCCACAATTCATTCGTGTTGTTAGATAATTTTAAATTTTAGCTTGGCTTTTTAGCCAGGCTTTTTTTGTATAATAAGATTTTGTATTGTATAATATGAGGTGGTTTTGGAGGCAAAATATTATGAATGAAGCATATAAAAATCTTGTAGAGAGAAGAAGTGTAAGAAAATATAATAACAAAAAGGTGAGCCATGATTTGGTTGAAAAAATTATTTATGCCGGGCAATGTGCACCTAGTGGCATGAATCGTCAAATCTTTGCCTTTGTAGCTGTTGAGGATGAAGAATTAGTAAAAGAATTATCTAAAAAGAATGCAGAGGTTATGAATTCATCGGCAGACCCATTTTATGGTGCAAAAAGTTTGATTATTGTCTTCGCAGATACCCATGCACCTACATATTTATACGATGGAGCTTTGGCTATGGGGAATCTAATGAATGCTGCAAATGCCTTAGGTGTTGATTCATGTTGGATCCACCGTGCTAAAGAAGTGTTTGAAACAGAATATGGTAAAGAATTAAAGAACAAATGGGGAATACCAGAATCTTATGAAGGTATTGGACATTGTATTTTAGGCTATAGAGACGAAGAGCTTGGAAAACGCGCTGAAAGAACGTCTAAGGTGGTTTATGCATAATATACGTATTGGACAAGCCGTAGATATTCATCAGCTTGTAGAGGGTCGCAAACTTATTTTGGGCGGAGTAGAAATTGAACATTCTAAAGGACTTTTAGGACATTCGGATGCCGATGTTTTAACACATGCGATTGGCGAAAGTATTTTAGGCGCTCTTGCCCTAGGTGATTTAGGAAAACATTTTCCAGATACAGATCCTAAATATAAAGGTGCGAACAGTCTTGTCTTATTAGGACATATCTATGATATGATGGATGAAATGGGATATCAGATTGGTAATGTAGATGCGACTATTTTGGCCGAAAGACCTAAAATGGCACCGCACATTGTTTCTATGCGAACGAATATTTCAAATGTATTACATTGTGACATAGAAGATGTTTCAATTAAGGCTACGCGTGGAGAAAAACTTGGTTTTGTAGGAAATGAAGAGGGCATTGTAAGCCTTAGTGTTTGTATATTGGAGAAAAAAGGATGAGAGTAGTAATTCAAAGGGCAAAGAACGCAAAATGTACGGTAGATGGTCAAATAACAGGTCAAATTGATTATGGATATTGTATTTTTGTAGGATTCAATAATGAAGATACAAATGAAATTATTGATAAAATGATTCATAAGATTTTATTCTTGCGAATTTTTGAAGATGAAAATGGGAAGATGAATAAATCCATACAAGATGTAGAAGGAAGTATTCTTTCTATTTCTCAATTTACCTTATATGCGGATTGTAAAAAGGGGAATCGCCCAAGTTTTACAAATGCAGGTAAACCAGATTTAGCTACAACATTGTATGATCAATTCAATCAGAAACTACAAGAACAAGGTATGCATGTTGAAACAGGTATTTTTGGTGCTGATATGAAGATTGAATTATTGAATGATGGTCCAGTAACCATTGTATTGGATTCAAAGGAGTTATTTTAATGGAAATTATATATGGAAATACACTTGCGGATCGATTCAAGGCGGATATGAAACAAAAAATTGATGACATCCGTGCAGAAGGGGCAAGGCTACCATTATTAAGTGTTGTACTTGTTGGAAATGATCCGGCAAGTATGTCTTATGTTCGTGGTAAAGAAAAGGCTTGTTCTTCTATTGGGATGCTTCAAAGAACAATTCGTTTAGATGAAAATGTATCGCAAAAAGAATTAAATGATGTGATTATGAGTTTGAACCTAGATTCTGAAGTCGATGGTATTTTAGTGCAAATGCCTTTGCCTTCGCATTTAGATGAAACAGCAGTTTTAGAGTTGATTGATCCACAAAAGGATGTAGATGGCTTACACCCCATGAATGCTGGTTGTTTACTTACGAATCGCCCAGGCTTTATTCCTTGTACGCCACAAGGTGTTATGGCTATGTTAGATTCCATTGGATGTAAAGATTTATCTGGTAAACGTGCTGTGGTCTGCGGAAGAAGTAACCTTGTAGGCAAACCAGTTGCCCTGTTGCTTCAAAATCGGAATGCGACAGTAACGATCGTTCATTCAAAGACACCGGATATTGAAAAGATTGCTTCACAAGCCGACATTTTAATTGTTGCGATGGGTGTTGCTCAAATGGTCAATGAAAATTGGGTAAAAGAAGGAGCTGTCGTTATTGATGTAGGTATCAATCGTGTCAATGGAAAACTTGTAGGGGATTGTGACTTTGAATCGGTTGCGAAAAAGGCAAGTTATGTAAGTCCAGTGCCAAAAGGTGTTGGTCCAATGACGGTTTGTATGTTATTATCGAATACGCTGGATGCATATCATATGCATGTGCAAGGAGAATAATTATGGAATATGGATTAAATGATATTGTAGAAATGAAAAAAGAGCATCCTTGTCATAAGTCCAATGAATGGAAAATTATTCGTATGGGTGCTGATATTCGAATTAAATGTTTAGGTTGTGGCGCCAGTGTTTTAATGCCTAGACAAAAATTTGAAAAGAAATTAAAAAAAGTAATTCGACATGAAGAAGAATAGAGAGGATGTATTGAATTTATGCCATTAACTGCAGGAATCGTTGGTCTTCCAAACGTAGGAAAGTCAACTTTATTTAACGCTATCACGAAATCACAAGTAGAAGCCGCAAACTATCCATTTGCGACAATTCAGCCCAATGTAGGTGTTGTAGAAGTACCAGACTATCGTATTGATCGCTTAGTTGAAATCTTCAATCCGAAAAAAACAATCTATACAACATTTGAATTTACAGATATTGCGGGATTAGTTAAGGGAGCAAGTCAAGGTGAAGGACTTGGTAACCAATTCTTATCAAACATTCGTTTAACAGATGCGATTTGTCACGTAGTTCGTTGTTTTGACAATCCAGATATCACACACGTTGAAAATAGTGTAGATCCAATTCGTGATATTGAAATTATTAATCTAGAATTAACTTTAGCGGATCTTCAGACAATTGAAAATCGTAGAAGTAAGATCGAACGTAAGGCTAAGACAAACAAGGATAAAGAATCATTGGATGAATTGGCTTTATTAGATCGTTTACAACCAATCTTAGAAGAAGGAAAACCAGCTCGTTCATTAGAGTTGAATGAAGATGAACAAATATTGATGAAAGGCTATAACTTATTGACAGCTAAACCTATGATCTATGTTGCCAACTTAGATGATGAAGGTATCATGGATCCAGATTCATGTGCTTACTATAATCAAGTAAAAGAATATGCACAAAGCCAGAATAACCAGGTTGTTGCCTTATGTGCGCAAATGGAAGAAGAATTGTCTGGTTTAGATAAAGAAGAAAAAGATGCTTTCTTAGAAGAATTAGGTGTTGAAACATCTGGTTTGGATCAATTGATTCAAAAGGCTTATGCCGTATTGGATCTATGTACATTCTTAACGGCTGGAGAAGATGAATGTCGTGCATGGACATTTAAAAAAGGCATGAAAGCACCGGATTGTGCAGGTGTTATCCACACAGATTTCAAGAAGGGATTTATTCGTGCTGAAGTATATCGTTTTGAAGATATCGATGAATTGGGTAGCGAATTAGCTATCAAAGAAGCAGGACGCTTGCGCCTAGAAGGAAAGGATTATGTCGTGCAAGATGGCGATGTAATGCACTTTAGATTTAATGTTTAATTTATCAAATATTATTTATCTTGTCATTGCCGTTGTTCTTTCCATGTCGATTCATGAAACGGCACATGGACTTGTGTCCTATTGGATGGGAGATCCTACGGCTAAGATAGAAGGTCGATTGAGCTTAAATCCTTTTAAACATGTTGACTGGATTGGACTTGTCTGTCTATTAGTATGTGGATTTGGCTGGGCAAAACCAGTACCCGTGGATGCACGTTACTACAAAGATGCGAAGACAGGAATCATATGGACAAGTTTTGCGGGTCCAATCGCAAACTTTCTATTAAGCTTTATTTGTATATTCTTATTTTATGCACTTTATAAATTTGCTCCATATTTTATGATGTCTAGTGTAGGATATTTTATATCGAATACATTGACATATACAGGATTGATTTCAACTGGTTTTGGCATTTTTAACTTGATTCCAGTACCACCATTAGATGGCTCAAAAGTATTGTTTTCGTTTTTACCCGACGATAAATACTATAAATTTATTGATGGTGCACCATGGATGAATCTATTATTTATCTTATTGATTTTTTCAGGTTTATTAGATTATCCGTTGGGTATGTTACGTTCAAATATGATTCAATTTTTTGAGATGATCGCAAAGATGATTTTAGGTTTCTAAAGTCATCTTTTTTAAAGCGTTTTCAGAAAAAAACTTCATTTTACAGAAAATTAACATAAATTTAATATTGTTTTGACATTGTTTTTATTGCATAATAAAGACGTCGCGATATGCGTAAAAATTGAAAATTAAATATTCATTTTATAAAGGAGTTCAAGATGGAAATAGTTACAATGGTCTTATCCCTATTAGGAGGCATTGCGTTATTTTTGTTCGGTATGTCATTAATGGGCGATGGACTAAAAAGCGTAGCCGGTAACAAGTTAGAAGCATTCTTGTACAAGATGACAAACACAAGCTTAAAAGGTGTTGCCTTAGGTGCAGGTGTTACTTCTGTTATTCAGTCTAGTAGTGCTACGACAGTAATGGTCATTGGTTTTGTTAACTCAGGTATGATGAAACTAAGACAAGCTATCGGTATTATTATGGGTGCCAATATTGGTACAAGTATTACTGGTTGGATATTGTGTTTATCTTATGTTGGTGGATCAAGTGGAATCGCAAGCTTATTTTCAACAGCTACGATCACAACATTGTTTGCATTTATTGGTATTTGTTTAAAAACATTTGGAAAACGTACAACACATAAAAATGTTGGAAATATCATGCTTGGATTTGCGATTTTAATGACAGGTATGCAACAAATGAGTGGAGCCGTTTCGCCTTTAAGAACAAACGAAACATTCATTAGTATGCTTACAATGTTCTCAAATCCAATCATGGGTATTCTTGTTGGTATTTTATTTACTGCTGTTTTACAAAGTGCAAGTGCTGCGATTGGTATCTTACAAGCATTATCTATGACAGGCTCATTGACATTTGCGGCAGCCTTTCCAATTAACTTAGGAATTGGTATTGGTGCTGCATGTCCTGTGTTGATTTCTGCCTTAAGTGCAAATAAAAATGGTAAACGTACCGCATTAGAATATTTGATCAACGACTTATTTGGTATGATTATCTGGTCAATTCTATTCTATGGTTCAAATGTATTTATGCAGTATAGCTTTGTGAATAAAGTTATGTCTCCAGTAAATATCGCATTAATGAATACAGCTATTCGTTGTGGAAATGTATTAGTATTATTCTGGTTCATTCCTCAAATTGAAAAATTATTGATGCGTATTGTCAAAGACAGTCCAGAAGATCTAGCAGAACAAGCTGACTTTGATTTACTAGAAGAACGTTTGATTCCATATCCTGCTTTGGCGATTGCACAATGTCATCGTGTAATGAATGGTATGGCTAAAAAGGTGCGTAATAACGTGAATCGTTCAATGAACTTGATTAATGAGTTTAAACCAGAAAAATATGATAAAGTACATCGTAAAGAAAATTTGATTGATAAATATGAAGCACGTTTAGGTTCTTATTTAATGCAGCTGACAAAACAAGCATTAAATACAGAACAAACTCGACAAGCTTCTTTATATCTTCATACAATTAGTGACTTTGAAAGAATTGGTGATCACGCTGCAGATATTGCCGAGATGTCAAAGAGTATCAATGAGAATCGTATGGAAATGTCAGAAGCCGCTATGGATGAGTTAAACCTTGTTATGGAGGCCGTTCGTGAATCAATGAATATGACATATCATGCTTATTTAGAAGATGATTTAGCTTTGGCTCGACGCGTATCTCCATTAGGAATTGTCATTCGTGGACTTTGTGATGAAATGAAATTGCGTCACGTTGAACGTTTATCACAAGGAAACTGTGGCCTTGAAGAAGGTACAGTATTTAATGATTTATTAAATAGTTTAAACCGTATTGCCACACACTGTGCAAGTAGTATGGTGGCTTTGATTAAGATTCGTGAAAAAGATACAGATATTCATATTCACGATTCCAAAGTATATGCGATTGAAGGTGACGATTATAAAACAACATTGGCTGAGTACCGTGAAAAATATGATCTTGGACAAAGAGAAGGTCGTATTGTCAGTATGGAAGATGAACAAGTTGAATAATGTAAATAAGGTCTGATGATTCAGGCCTTTGATGTATCTATTTTTATGTCACATATGTCTTGGATTGAAAAAGTCTTAAAATAAAGTTCTTCTAAAGGAATCCATCGTTGAATAAAATTGTTCAACATATTTGGGTTCCTTTTTTCAAGTCTTGAAAGTTGTTCTTGTTTATCTACAGTTAAGAAAACAGAATATGAATAATATTTTTGAAGATCTGAGTGCATTGAATAAGAACCTTCAATGACATTAAATGATTTATATGGAATTAAGTGAGCAGATTGTATTGACAAAGTTGAACAATTGAATTTACGTAGCTTTATATCTTCATGTTTGGATAGTGGAATCAAGACCTCTTGTTCAAATCGCTCATGATCTACATTTTCTCCAGGACTTTCAAGCCTTTCCTTTGTCCTTTGATGGGGTTGTAAGAAAAAGTCATCCATTTTAAATACGTTACAGTCATATATGTGTTTTAAAAGATTTGAAAGTGTAGTTTTACCCGAAGCACAACGTCCGTCGATTGAAATAATAGAAGGATGCTTGTTGTCGATATCTTTAAATAGTTTTAAGAAGGGGACGTACTTTTTATGTATTAAGCGATAAGATGGATGGTACAATTGATTGAATGTATCGGAATGATGAATGGCAGGATATCCATCTTCTTTCCATTTCAAAAGAGTTAGCTTAGCGTTGTTTAAAGAAAATGGAAGTTCCTTATTGGAAATCATATCGATAAGGATTTGAAGCTTTTCTTCGAGCTGTTCTTTGCCGTTTTTTTCTTGTTGACTTGATAAAATAAATAAAGTACTTAGTGTATTTACACTCAATCCATAATTTAAATGAAGACGAACATAATCTCCATCTAGATATTCAATGGAATTACATGTATCCAGTTTTGTATCGAGTTCTTGTTGGATCTGTTTTTTAACTGTGTCAGGATTTGAAAGTAAGTGTTCACACCCAAAACTGCTTTGGTATAAAAATTTCATTAAGTCTTGTAGTTCTAGTTGTGGGTATGTTTGAAATTGGTTGAGTATATGTGATTTTGTGTTCATAGAAATTATTTTATCACATTCTTTAATTTTCTATTATAGATAAAAGTTATAACGGGCACATATTATTAAATATTATCAATAATTAATTAGAAATGATAAAATGATGATATTGTAGAAATGATAAAATGATGATATTGGAGGAAATTTACTAATGTTGAATATTAAATACGATATTGTGGGATCTTTTTTAAGACCACAGGAAATTAAAGAGGCCCGTGCTAAATTTAATAATAATGAAATCGCATATGAGCAATTGCGTGATGTAGAGGATGAACAAATCGCAAAATTAGTTGCGAAGGAAGTACAACATGGATTGAAGTTTGTGACAGATGGAGAATTCCGTCGTCGCTGGTGGCATTTAGATTGGTTAAAAGAATTTGATGGTTTTACGACAAAACATTTGGATAAATTTATTAATGGAAGAAACAATCATATTGAATTAGGTATGATTGAAGGTAAGATTTCTTATGATCCAAATAAAGCACATAAAGAAATGTACGCATGGGATTTCTTGAAGAATGAGGCAAGTAAATATGGTGTAGAAGCTAAGAAGTGTATTTCTGGACCAAACATGATTTTGATTGATCATTTTTTACAGTTAGGTATCAAAGATACGCCATACTATGGAACAGATATTGAAGCAGTCATTGATGATATTGGATTGGCATATCAGGCAGCCATTCGTGATTTCTACAATCATGGATGTCGCTATATTCAAATTGATGATACTTCATGGACCTATATGATTGATGATACATTTGTATCAAAAGTAGAAGGTTTAGGTTATACAAAGGCACAAGTATTAGATTGGTTTGTGCGTGTAAGTACTAAGGCTTTAGAAAATCGTCCAGAAGATATGCAGATTGCGACACACTTCTGTAAAGGAAACTTCAAAGGAAATCCATTATTCCACGGATTTTATGATACGATTGCCAAGTCTGTTGCGAGCATTCCATACGATGGATATTTTGTAGAATATGATGATGCTCGTAGCGGAACATTTGATCCTTGGGCTGTTTTAAAAGGTACTGGCCGTACATTTGTAGCTGGCTTGATTTCGACAAAGCGTAAAGAATTAGAAGAGCATGATGCGATTAAGGCACGTTATGAACAAGCTAAAGCTGTAGTCGGTGATAATATTGCACTTTCTCCACAATGTGGATTTGCCTCTGTTGAAGAAGGTAACTGCATTGATGAGGAAACACAATGGAAGAAAATTGATTTATTGGTATCTTGCCAAGACTTTATTTAAGAGGAATCGTTTGATTTCTCTTTTTTTTCAAAAAAAGAACAAGCATTTACTTGTTCTTGTAGTATGAATTTAAGAAAAATTCTTTGAATTCTTTAAATGTACCATCTAAAATAGCTTGTCGAGCTTGTTCAGTTAAACGAATGATAAAGCGAAGATTATGTATAGAAGCAAGTTCGAAATATTTTGCGGATTCCGTACGATCTTGTGATTTCCATAGTCTTCTTAATTCACCAAGTGTGATATGAGATAGACAAGTAGGACAATCACAACCTTCATCGATAATTTCATCGCTATCTCTATATTTTGATAGATTGATAGGACCATGCATTGTATACAATCTTCCATGTCTTGCCTCTCTTGTAGGAGCTACACAATCAAATGTATCAGCCCCATTTTCTGTACCAATCAAGATATCATCTGGATGAGACAATCCTAATAAGTGTCTTGGTTTATTTTCAGGGAGTTCTTCGTTACACCAAGTTAAGATATCACCTAGTGTTTCTTTAAGGAAAGCACCACCTAAGCCGTAGCCATCAAAATCCATTTGAGCGTACTTTTTACAAGTTGATCTTCTTAGATCTTCCCAACGTCCGCCTTGGATTACACCATATAAAGATTGGTGGTAGCCTAAATCATCACAATGTTTCTTATGTTCATCAAGACTTCTCTTTGCCCAACGCTCCGTTCTTGCCAAGGATTCAACGTTATATTCGTATGTATCGGCTAAAGAAGTTAATTCATCATAGGCCATATGAATATCGGCTCCAATGCGGCATTGAATTTGCATACTTTCTTCTGGACCAATAAAATCTTCTTGACCTGTAAATGGATCGTGAAAGTGTACGCCATCTTCTGTTACGTGGGCCAAACGTTTTTCTTCTTCAGTATTTTTCATGTTGTCTTCACGTTTCATGCTGACAACTTTTCCGCAGCCAGAACCTAAAGACATCACTTGAAATCCACCGGAATCCGTTAAGGTTGGACCGTTCCATTTTGACCATGCGGATAAA